>JNSL01000072.1_pt1 | contig 18330 bp, 16 predicted proteins | sample 210691 | NCBI WGS metagenome assembly JNSL01 (sample SAMN02808685, study PRJNA238866) | freshwater metagenome | biome: fresh water; feature: freshwater reservoir; material: water; isolation source: water column of the freshwater reservoir Embalse de Amadorio in Spain | place: Spain: Valencia ...
GAGGTTTGAAGTTGAGAGAACTCCTGATGTTCGCCCTGGGACGAGTTCCTGTTTTCGCAGTATCTAGTAAGGCGGTGGGGATCGTTGTCAGCTCAATACTGAAGAGTGATTACCGGGGAGAGTGTTTTTGGCTTGCGGGCAGTAGTCCTACTGAAATTTCTGAGATTGTGAGATATCCAAATCAGAAACGATCTATCTCCTTGCCGTATCAAGTGATGAAGAGAACGATACGGCCGTTGACTGCGCTCAAAGGGGGCGTTGGGCCAATAGACCGACTACTAGGTCTAGTTTTTGGCCCGCAAACAATTCCGTTGGCAATTTCCTTGAGGTATTCAGATCAATGTTCAGATTGGTCAAGTTCGTTGTCTGAGTTTGGGTCCTGAGTCTTTGCTTCCTTTAGGAATGCAACTTCTTCTAGTAGCACTCGCACTTGTTCGATTAAACCTGAGACGGAGATTGAGAGTTGTATGCAGACCAACAGGAGAACAATTAATGGAAGTCCAATGAGAATTACCGCCGGTTGGATGTCCAGCAACTCAGATACCCACTCGGATGCAAGTAGTAAAATCGGATAGAAGAGGGACAAGAGTCCGATGATCAGCCACCCTAAGGTGTAGCGCAGGGAGAGACGTCCTCGCCTTGAGAGAAAGCGAATTAAACCAATGAACGCAAAGCCAGAAATGCATGCAAGTAGTACATGAACTGAGTGAATCATTCCATATCCTTTCGAATCTGGTATCGATCATTGGTTCCGATTAGTAGAACGGCAAAAGATCTAAAAAGGTAAATGATCGACCAAAATGTATTGCTAGACGGGATGCCACCTGCACGTTCATGCATCGGCACGGGTATTTCGCCGACGCGATAGCCCTGTCTTCCTGCTTCAACAGTCACATCAAAAGTATCGCCTAAGTAATGAACCGGGAATTTGCGGGCGAACTCGGACAACAGGGGCTGACGAATCGCGCGAAAGCCACTTGAGGTATCGGTAATCTTCACACCAGCGGCTCGACTAGCAAGCTTCGCCATCAGCCTCATTGGAATTCTCCGAACGGGCGAAGATTTGAACGGTATTGTCTTCGGCGAATTCAATTAATCCAACTATCTCCTCGGGTGAATGCTGCCCATCGGCGTCACATTGAACGACGCAGTCATAGCCCATCTTGACTGCCCACCGAAACCCGCAGCGAAGAGCACCCCCAACTCCGAGATTGAACGGGAGCTGCACGCAATTTGCTCCAGCTCGAACTGCTACTCGAGCAGTATCATCGCTTGAACCATCGTCTACAACTAGAACCGCCAAGCCCTGTTGCAATACTCGGGCAATGACGTTACCCACTGTTGCAGCTTCGTTGTAAGCGGGGATCAGCACCAACACTCGAGATTTAAAGCTCATCGGAATTCACAGTCGCCATAAGTTTTAAGAAGACAAATTTGATCTGGAATTGAAACGGAGAGAAAGTCAAACACCAATTTATCATCCGTTCCAATGATGATATTGGCGTTCGTTGTTGCGTCAGCAACTGCTGACCAACTCTTATCCAATATGAGACTTCTTATCGTCATCCAATTTGACCAAGAGAAATCGTTCCATTGGTTCGAGATTGTATTAATCCATCGAGAGTTAAGTTCAGACTCATAGTTAGATGAGATCAGAAGGACCGGTTTTTTGTGTTTAATTGAAAGTTCAGACAGCGAAACTACTATGGACGGCTGAACGATCTCGGGCATAAAACTCAGAGAAGAACTAATAGTCGTTTGTGCTTCACCCATAAATGCACGGGTAAAAACATTTTGTCCAGGTTGAAATAACATGTATGTTGAAGCAGCAATTAGAGCAATTACAGGCATGATTGTTCGCCGACGAATGCTGTAGAGAAGACTTTCACTGACAAGTATCGCAGCAATTGAAATAATGGCCAAGGTAATTACAAATTTGGTTGGGTAGTAGGTAATTCGGCCAACCTCAGATTGAGAGTAGATGGAAACCAGAACTGAGCCAGTTAGTGATACAAGCACTATCCCTAATTGCTCGTAGCGATGCTCTAATCGGAAAGTCACAATTGCTACAACTACCAAGAACACTCCACCCCAAATCAGAAGAAATTTAAAAGGCAAGTATTCAATTCCTCCATCAACGAGAAATTGACTGCCACCGTATGATCGATTTGTCGCCCGAACTGGCAGTAGTAACGCGATGCTTATGGCAAACGAAAGAAATGTAATTGGCGTTCTCAACAATGACATCGTGTTTGCTGGGTCCTCACGCAGTTTGATTATCCAACTTGTTAGAGGAACAATCAAAAGAAGAAGTCCTATCGACAAAAATATTGGGTAGACGTGTGCCGTGATTACTGCTGCGCAAACATAAACCATTGGGTTTTTAAATGTTCGCAAAACGATTGCAATTGCGATCAGAGCTAGCAAAAGTGTCCCCAGATTGGACCCGAAATAGCCAGAGAACCAAATTCGGCTCAAATAACCAGTTCCGAAAATCAGCAATGTGGATGTGGTGATCAACGCCGTTGATGTGCGTGAATTTTTGTTTTCTAAACAAGTGAGAAAAACTGCCAAAACGAGGCTCACTGGAATTGCAATCGTCGCCAAAGTGAAAGCAAACAAGAGTTCAGTTGCAGATCTTGAACTGGTGGAAGTCAACTCAGCAAAAGTTGCCAGTGAAGATGTCCCCGCCTGAGCAACATCTTGTAAAAATGTGGGAGCTGATTGGATGCCCCCATCAATCAATGCAGTCCCATGGTTGTTGATGATGAGTTGTGTCTGGGCAAGATGAGCTGCGTTGTCATAGCCAAAGCCGAGAAAGTTAATGAGAGTTTCTGCACGTAATGAAAGTAGAAATATCCAACCAGTACTAAACAAGGCTGGAACTGCAACGAATGCGAATAATGAAGCGCGATCATATTTTCGAATTTTAGACTTCGCTATTACGGTCAACATTGTGGTGGCGGCAGCGAGTGAAAGCATGAGCCGCGACGTCACCCACGCGCCAACTATTTCCCCGAGTATTTGGGTTAGATAGCCGAAGAGGATCGCTCCAAACACGACTTCAAATAGCGATTGAAAATATGTGGTGGCCATTGCGCGGATAAAGAAGACACAGCATAAGAGCACAATTAGCGCACAGCCAGCAATCTGGGCATTGTCATTTAAGTTTGCGATTAAGTGAATTGCCGAAATCAAAATCGCGAAATAGATCAAGTGCTTGCTGGCTCCGTCCTGTCTAAGTGGTGGGGTCACGTCAACTGTTTGAGCCATACCAATGCACAATAGTTGGAATCCGCACTCAACGTTTGCGAGTCCTCGCAGCCATAGTCAAAGTCTGACTATTGGTATATGCAGCCTTCAGAACTTGAAATACAAGAATGGGCTGAACGTGCTCGAGAGTGCGTACATGGTGGCGATTGGGCCTACCAGTGCAATGGCCGCTAATCGAACAACCGAAGCCGTTCTCCCTTGCGCACGTGAGATATCTCGTCCGACATGAATCTTTGCTGGTAGACACACCACCAGCAGTCCAACTGCAAGCCACACCAGTCGCTGGTCGGTCATGATTTCACTCAAAGTACTCGGCCACCCCAAACCAGTTGGCCACAGCATCGACTTGATGAAGGTAAAGCCTTGGTTAATGTCAACCGCTCTAAACAATGTCCAGCCGATACAAACAACAGCGAAAGTGATGATTCGTCGCACCGGAATGAGCCACTTCGTTTTGACTTCATTGATCCCGGTCAAGCGTTCAATGATTAAGAAACTTCCGTGGAAGACGCCCCACGCAATGAACGTCCAGCTGGCACCGTGCCATAAGCCAGTCAACAAGAACACGCAGGCCAAGTTGATGTAGGTCCGGTTTGGGCCTTTGCGGTTTCCGCCGAGCGGTATATATAAGTAGTCACGAAACCACGATGACAAAGAGATATGCCAGCGACGCCAGAAGTCGGTGATTGACACTGCGCCGTACGGGTGATCAAAGTTTTCGGGGAAATCAAATCCAAACATGCGAGCCAGACCGATTGCCATATCGCTATAGCCCGAAAAGTCGAAGTAAATCTGGATTGCATAACAGATCGCCCCGATCCACGCGACTGCCCAGGTCACTCGATTATCAGGCAGAGCGAATGCGTGATTAGCAATTGCTGCAACTTGATCGGCAATCAGAATCTTCTTGCCGAGACCCCAGAAGAATCGTGGTGCTCCGGCCGCAAAGTCGTCAAGCCGACGGCGTGGTGTGCGAAGTAGGTCGGGTTCAATATGTGAATATCGAACAATCGGGCCAGCAATCAAATGGGGGAAGAGCAGAATATACGCGGCGTAATCGAGTAGCCGTGGTGCTGGTTGTGCATCGCCACGCGAAACATCAATCACATAGCTCATTGACTGGAATGTGAAAAAGCTAATGGCAATAGGCAGGGCTAGTGATAGTTCAAAGTTGGCGTCAATCCCGAGCTCATTGAGTCCACTTGAGAACTGATTGACAGCGAATCCGCCGTACTTCCACAGGGCTAACGCCGCAAGATCGGCAACTAATACCGACCGCTTGAGCCACCGGGCTTTATTGGGTTCACTAATTCGCCATGCATCAATCTTGACGGCCGCAAAATGGTTGATGCAGATCGAAGCCAATAACAGAATGATGAACGCGCCGCCGCCCCACATATAAAAGACGGTGCCGACGAAGGCAACGAAGAGGTTACGTATTCTCCAGCCACCAAGCCAATAAGCAAGTAGGCACGCAGGAAAGAATGCAAAGAGGAAAACGGGATCAGAGAAAACCATTACTTGTCCCTGAGCGGCGTTGATAGGGCCTGCGATAAAGCTTCTAGAAAAATCGGGTTACCTTCAATGAACTTCCCATGCACACTTGCTAATCGTTCAGCTTCAAAAATCCAAACCGTGTCGGCATCTTGAATCATTGGGATGTATGACAGCGATGTATCTACATCAAAGTGCATAACAGTGAGATCTGCGAAGTAAGGGACAATGGAGGGTATGGCCCTCACCCCAAAGGAATCAGTCAGTAAGAGAGTTTTGCCTTCAATGAGTTCTCCAACTGGCCCCGTGTTCATGTAGTGCTGATAGACGATGATGTTGTCGCCCGGTCGAAAGTCGGTGGTTGGACCAGGAGTGATTTCGGGTCGCTTAATGATGTATCTGGGAGCCTCATCTGAGTCTGACTGGCCTTCAAGTTTCAGGAGGTCGCCGTAATACGTCTCAACACCTTTGTACAAAACTTGGCTCTGTTTCCAGATTTCGGGTTTCACTTGTTGAACGACTTGACGAATTGCAGTAGTTACCCCGGCGTTATCCCAATGAGAATCTTTTCGATAGAACAAGTATTCGCGAGTGTTTGCTATTTCTTTCTCAAGTGCGCTTCTCAGGTCGATGTATCCGGGCATATCGCTCGTTGAAAGTGCACGGTAAAAATCGTTAGTGAAAGTTTGCCAACACTCGCGTGAAGAAGCGGAACTAGGAAGTAGATCTTGGTGAAGTGTGCTCTTGTTGGGAGCGAATGTCATGATGACTTTTCGACCCGAATCTTCAATCAGGTGGGCGAATTGCGAAAGATTGTCGACAGTTTCGGTGGGCGTTATTTCGCTAGTGCAAGGGAAGTCAAAGTCGTCGGCTAAGAAGAGTACGCCTTCTTCTCCATGAATGACCCGAGGAACCGCACCCCCGCCAAATGCTGGGTCTTCCTGAAAAACATGTTGGTCAATCCAACCGTCTGATTTGATTGCCCGCGAACGAAACGGAATCCGATCGGCAATGAACTTGCTCAGAGTTGAAAAGCTATCCCAGCTCACTGAAAGTTCGCTGAAATCGGTGGCCGGACGATTTTCGACAGGTGCACCACGACGGCCGCTGGCGTAGGCCAAAACTGGTCCGAAAAATAGAAGAAAAGCAAGGCCTGCAGTAGCTAGACGACCGATCTTCACGATTCTTTCTTAGCAGTTTCTAGTAGATAATTGAGACACAAAATCGCGTAAGTCTCTCAGGCATTCTCATCTATAACCATCCGAGTCGTACTAGTCGGGCTACGTCCCCGTACGTCAGGTCAATCCAAGGGTTGTCACCAAAGACGAATTTTTCGGGATCGCTCGAATCAAGATTGGGGTCATCTGCCAGAGTTTGAATTTGAGCCATAGAGGCATTGGCAAATGGGAAATAAACATCATCAAACGGTTGTCTGAATGTGAAATTTAGAAGTGTGACGAGAGATGCAAATGCAATGGCACTGAAGTACAACAGTTTTTTAGGAATTTGGTTGAGCAGCTGGATTTTTCGGCCAACGATGCTGATTGGCAAAATTGCCAAAGGGAGCAGAAGTAAGAAAACAACTGCACCGTAACGACCTGGAGGGTCCTGCTGCATCAACTTCATGAAATAGGCACGTGACCACGCGATTCCTGAAAGGAAAATTATGCTCGCGATAACTGCACTGGTCGCGATGAATCGTTGCTCTCCGCCACGTTTAAAACAGACACAAAAACCGATGACAACAAGTAGAAGAAATACACATGCGATCAAGGGCGAAGAGTTGATCCACAATGTCCGCGAAAGTATCTTCCATGTGCATTCGAAGAATAGTCCTACTGTTCGAATTTGGGGTAATTCTTGAGCAGGAGCGAGCGACCCGCGGTGGGCCTGCGGAAGTTTCTGATAGGTCAAAAACCAAAGCCCGTACATCACTAGTGGAACTGATGCAACGAGAGCCGTGCGCCATTTTCGTTGTATCACAAGAACAATCATTGAAATTGGTATTAACACGGCGCAGACTGAATGAATGAAGATCCCCAACATTGCCGCCGAAGTTCCTAAAACGAGCGCCTTGGTGGAGGAAGTATCTAAAACTAAAAAACGAAAATGCACCATTAAGCACGCGAGCGAAATTGTAAAGACTGCTTCGGGAGCCCAATAGGTCACTGAATTTAATGGCGCCCAGATCATAAAGAATGGGGCAATGATCGCCGCGACAAGCGTGGCCAGACCGACGCGGATCATATAACGGAAAAACACCCAAGATACGAAACAGTTGGCGAGCTGAACCGTGATCAACCAGGGCAAGTAATTGCGAAGCCCGAAAAACTTCGCAAGGCCAACATCCCACAAAACCATGCCGCCCATGAGATGCTCATTATGTCGACGCAACACAAAATCGTCGAAACCTAGACGATCTAAATGTCCGAGGCGTGATCCAAAAATTGTCCAGTCATCCATAAAGAACGTGGAATGATGCCGATATCTCAGAAGTATCAGCGTTCCGAAAAGGGCACACAAAAACCAGAAAACAGCTAACTCTCGTCGATGACTGAGCCCGATGATTTTGGGAAGCTTCAAGACTGCGTTGTCCAATATTGAGCGATTGTGCGTTGAGATTGGTGCCAGGTGAACGCGCTATTAATAATGTCTTCGTACGAGCGAGTCGCTGTCCACCCCAGTGTTTGCTGAGCAAGGGTGGCGTCGGCGTAAACAATGGCCGGATCGCCAAGCCGACGTGGTGCAAATACGTGAGGCACTGGCTTGCCTGCTGCCTTCTCGGTGGCAGCCAGAATCTGCAGTACCGAAGTACCAACCCCGGTACCAAGATTGACGGTCAGGTTGGGTTTGCCATCATTCAAGTAATCAACAGCCTTGGCATGGGCGTCGGCCAGATCTTCAACATGTATGTAGTCACGAACGCCAGTCCCGTCTGCGGTGGGATAGTCATTGCCTAAGACTTGCAGCGGACCACTTGCGCCCAATGCGGCTTTCATCACTAAGGGGATGAGGTTGGTCGTGATATCCCAGTTTTCTCCCAAGACTCCGTCGCTGCTGGCACCAGCGGCGTTGAAGTAGCGCAAGCTGACCCAACGCAGGGCGTGCGTGATGCCATACCAACTGATGATGCGTTCCATCATTGCTTTGGTTTCGGCGTAGACGTTCTCGGGTTTGATTGCTGCAGATTCGGTAATCGGTAATTGATCGGGGTTTCCATACACGGCAGCCGATGACGAAAAAACGATCTGCCGTACATTGGCGGCCAACATGCCTTCAATGAGTCCGACGGTTCCCTCAACGTTGTTGCGCCAATACAGATGGGGATGAGTCATTGACTCTCCGGCACTCTTATAGGCAGCAAAGTGAATGACGCTGTCAATGTTGTGCTTGCGACAAATTGCTTCAACGGCCGCACTGTCACAAATATCGGCAACTTCAAGAGTTGCGCCAAGCAGATTCTTTTCAGATCCACGAACCAGTGAATCAAGAACGACTACATCACGGTGTTGAGATCGCAATAAGCGCAAAGTATGTGAACCGATGTAGCCAGCACCGCCGGTGACGAGGATCGTCACGATATGCCTTCGACTTCGACGAAATGCTTGATCATTCGGTGCAAGCCATCACGTAAGGAAATTGATGGTTCCCAGCCGAGTAGATTCTTGGCCAAGGTGATGTCGGGTTTGCGTTGTAACGGATCGCCATCGCGTTCGGGCGGTAACTCAACAGAGATGATGTCGCTAGATGAACCCGTGAGTTCAATGACAAGTTCGGCGAGTTCGCGCATTGTGAATTCGTCCGGGTTACCAACATTGACGGGCAAGTTGTAGTCGCTATCAAGCAATGCCATGAGGCCACGTACTTCATCGCTCACATGGCAGAACGAACGAGTTTGCGAACCATCACCATGTAATGTCAGCGGTTCGCCACGTAATGCCTGCACGACAAAAGTGTTCACAACGCGGCCATCATTGGGGCGCATGCGCTCGCCATAAGTATTGAAGATTCGCACGATACGTACGTCGACACCGTGAACTCGGTGGTACGCCATAGTGAGGGCTTCGCTGAATCGTTTGGCTTCGTCGTAACAACTTCGCGGTCCGATTGACGACACATTGCCCCAATAGGTTTCGGGTTGAGGGTGCACTAATGGGTCCCCGTAGACCTCGCTCGTTGATGTGAGAAAGAAAACTGCACCATCGGCTTTGGCGCGATCGAGCAAATTGCGCGTACCAGTGCTGCCAACAGCAAGAATTTCAAGTGGCATTGTTGCAAAGTCGTTTGGCGATGCGGGGCTTGCATAGTCAAGCACGGCATCAAACTTTGCTGCGAGCGCTTGATGTGCGGGCCAGGGGAGAGTGATGTCATGTTCGATCAGCGTGAACTTGGCATTGCTACTGAGATGAGCAACATTTTCAGGGCGACCAGTCGCAAAGTTGTCAATGGCGACTACTTCATCACCGCGGGCAAGTAGAGCATCGGCAATGTGTGAACCGATAAAACCTGCACCGCCAGCAAGAAGAATGCGCATCTTTAGCGACCAATTCCTTGGTAGGTGAATCCAGCACGTTCCCAATCTTTGCGATCAAGCAAATTGCGGGCATCAATGATCTGCTTGCCAGTCATGTGGGTAGAGGTTTCTGAAGCAGAAACCCATTTGAATTCATCCCATTCGGTGAGAACTGAAAGTACATCAGCTTGCGCTGTTGCCTCGCCGCATGATGCGGCAATCACAAGATCGCTCGGTATCCCGGGGCGAATGACATTGACAGTTGGGTCATATGCCTGCACCCGTGCCCCGAGCTTCATGAGGCGTTCAATGATGGCAATGGCTGGCGAGTCACGAAGATCGTCGGTGCCAGCTTTAAAAGTGAGACCCCAAACTGCAACAATTTTGCCAGACAGATTTCCACCGGCGGCGAGTCGAATCTTGTCGGCAACGCGATCAATTTGCTGGTCGTTGACGGTAATAACACCCTTGAGGAGATCAAATGAATAGTCGGCGTCTTCGGCGATCTTGATGAGTGCTCGAGAGTCTTTAGGGAAACAACTACCGCCCCAACCTGGTCCGGGGCGCAAGAAGTTTTCGCCGATGCGCTTATCGCTACCAATTCCGACGACGACATCGTTGATGTCGGCACCCACGCCTTCACAAATGGCGGCGATGGCATTGATGAACGACAACTTGGTTGCCAAGAAAGCATTGGCTGCGTACTTAATTGTCTCTGCCGATGCTGGGTCGGTGATGATGACACGAGTGGAGAGACCGTCGTATAGCGAAGCAACTTTCATTGCTGCTGCCTGATCGTCACTACCGACAACGACACGGTCGGGCTTTAAGAAGTCTTGGACTGCTGAGCCTTCACGCAAGAACTCAGGGTTTGACACAACTTTCACGTCGGGGCGTTTCAAGGCCTTTTCGACAACCTTGGTTGAACCGACAGGAACAGTTGATTTGTTGACAACGATTGCCTCGAAGGGAAGTGCTGCTGAGATTTCTTCTGATGCACGCTGCACATAACTGAGGTCGGCAGAGCCGTCTTCGCCTTGTGGGGTGGGCACGCAGAGAAAAGCAACTTCACAGTTTTTGGCTGCTTCAACTGAACCCACGACAAATGACAATCGGCCTGACGCTATGCCTTCAGTGACGAGTTCGGCCAGCCCAAGTTCGACGATCGGAATGACTCCGTCCCGAAGCTTGGCGATTTTGTCGGCGTCAATGTCGGCGCACACGACAGTGTGGCCAAGATGAGCTAGACAAGCACCAGTTGTGAGACCGACATAGCCAGTTCCAATGACAGCGACTCGAAATGACATAAGTGTGAGGATAGTAGTTGTAGCCGAACCAGCAACGCCCATTGAAAGACTAGGGAAGAATCAAGTAGCAGGCGTGCCGTTCCGTGGATTGAAATGGCAGTTGATGATGGATTGATCTAGTTACCCTCGGCTTGAGAGTCCAGGAATCTTTTTAAGAAATTGTCGCCGGCGCGATCCAGGCGGCCCAACCACTGTGCGAATGAATTGACGATTGTTGGCTTGTGATACTCGTCGACTGATTCGGTTGAGTTTGTCGATTCGTGCGAGATAGTCGCTCGTATGAATTTGCGCGAGCACCGGTGCCTCTGCCCAGATCGCGTCAACGCGATTCTTTGGACTACCGAGAACTTCATCGATGAGCGAAAGGAACTCGCGTCCGGCTCGTTGCCAGGTAAAGAGATTTCCACGTTTGATGAGTTCTTCGACGATTGAAGTACCGACTGCGCTATCGCTCAAGATATGAACTATCTGTTCGGCCGTGCGGTCTACATCAAATTCAACAACAGTCGGTATATCTAACGGAAGAATCTCATCAAGACTGGTGAGACGTGATGAAAGAGTTGGGGTGCCGAGACGAGCGGCTTCAAACGGGACCAACCCAAATCCCTCGGCAAGCGACGGATACAGAATCAAGGAAGAGTGACTCACAAGCCACTGTTTTTCCTCTTCACTTAATGCATCAAGGGTCGTGACATGGTTGAAGAGTTCTGGGTGTGCTGCGAGGAAATCTTGTTCGGCCTGAGATGCACTTCCGAATTTCGGAGTTGCTCCGGCTAACACCAAATGGCAATCAAATGATTGGCTAATCAACTGCTGAAGCACTCGAAGAGCAAAAATACGATTCTTATGCAAATAGTTCACGCCAAGAACCGTGATGAGCCGTGACGTCGAATGCAATGTTGCGGGTCGTTGCGCCGTTGAAGTTCGGTGAGACGGATTCGTCCCGCAAAAAGTAACTCGGTGAACCGCGTTGCCGCTCACGACACCAGACCGTCGTCCATCTTCGAGTGAATAATCACTAATCCAGGCAACTCCATCCACTGATGCGAGGGTCAGACGAGTTAATTCGCGTTGACTGAGCCATTCGTGATCGGAGGCGAAATAGGTGGGGTTGTGGTACGAAATGAAGTCGAGTTGTCCGACGATACAGCGACCAGCAATCCGCTTGAGCCAACGCAATTCTTCAGTTGAATTCACTTGATGCGGTCGGATGACGAGGTCAAAGCGGTATTGACGGTCTTCCATGATGTTTGGAATGACCTCGGCAGAAACGTTGGGAACATTGATGATTTCATCGATGATGTGTTTCGGAGCATGTTCAGAAAAGAGAACGACGAATTTTTGCTCAGGGCGACCTTCTGCGAGTGAGCGAATCACTTCAAAAGTCAGTTGCTGAGTTCCGGCCCAAGCCCAACCAAAGCAATGGCCATCAATCGCGATCGTGGGTTGCCGAAGTTGGAAGGATGCTCGATTGATTGCGGCAGCAAGTGGTGAGTAGGGATCGGAGGCGAAACGGCTGACACCTCCACGGTAGGTGGGGTATCTCTGGTAAACGATTTCATCGTTTGCTAACTGCTGTGGCCGAGCGCTGGAAGTGAAGCTTGATGAACCTTTGTGGAAGACGAAAACATCGTCGGCGACAATATGGCGCAACCCGATTTGAATGAGACGTTGACTGAAATCAACTTCTTCGCCGTATCCAGTTCCGAAGGTGGTGTCGAAACCTCCGACGAGGTTGAGTGCTCGCCGTTTAATGAGGAAACAGTGACCAATGGCAGTTGGAATCGTTGGTCGAGTGAGTTGCGAAACACTCGCGATTCGTCGCGATGCTTCAACAACGTCAAGACCATTAGGAATGTTTGGCCAAGGCATATTGCGATGAGGAAGTGAAAGGATCGTTCCGTTGTTGGTGAAAACCGAGACGGTAGCGATGTCTGTTGCACTGTTTCCGGCCGCGCACATTCTTTCGTACCAAGTTGGTCCGACGATCACATCAGAGTTGACCAAGATGACGTCTTTGTCGAGGGTGGCATCAAAGGCTGCGTTGCATGCGCCGATGAAACCTTGGTTTTTCTCAAGCCGCAAGACAACGATGTTGTGGGCGAACTGGGCATTGTGTTTTTCTAAATCTGAGAAGAAAGTTCGATCTGGCCCGCAGTCATCGACGATGAGAAGTGAGACTGTTCGCTGGGTGTGTTTGAGAATTGATTCAACGCACAGGGCAGTTTCTTCGGGGGCGTTGTACACCGGTACGACGACAACTGGTGAAGGGGCTTGAACAAGAAGCTTTTGGGCCTCTTCTATGGTGTTGGCATGGCGAACGGTCACGATGACTTCTTTACACTTCTTCGGGAAGTCGACGACCCATTCGATTAAAGATGGCCCAACCGATTGCGAGGCTGACGACTGCAGAAATCAGCATCATGCCAAGTCGCAGTGCTGAAGGCGCTTTGGCATCGTAGAGAAGATCACGATAGGTCGTGACGAAAGCCCGCATGGGGTTGAACTGGAGAATCTTGTTTGCCCAAGCTGGTGCACGATCTTGCACGATGTTTGGTGCGTAGACGACCGGTGTCAAGAAGAACCACACTTGAATGAAGATCGTCCAAAGATACGTGATGTCGCGGAAATACACCGACAACGTGCTGAGGGCGAGAGCAAAACCAGAAGCGAAGATTGCCAAAAGAATGCTGATCAAGATCACGACTGGCAACCACGGCAAGAACGGACTGCCGGCAATCAGTAAGACAACTGCAAGAAGGCCCATTTCAATCGAGAATTGCACGCAGGCATGCAACACATTGCTGAAGACCAAAACCTCACGCGGGAAGGCGACACGTCGCACCAAGCCAGAGTTTGCAGATATTGCACCCATTCCTAAGTTGGTGATGAGAGAAAAGAAGTTCCAGGGCAGCAAGGCACACAACAGGAAATAGGCAAAACCCTTCAAACCGCTGGGGTCACCGACGGGGGCACTTGACTCGAAGAGCACTCCAAAAACGAACGAGTAAATCGCGACGGTCGCAAGAGGATTGAGCATCGACCAGGCCCAGCCAAGCAATGAACGGCGGTACTTGGTTCGCAACTCTCGGAGAGTCAGATTCCACAACAGTTCACGGGAATCAAAGACTCGTTTCAGACTTTTCATGACTTAGGGGATCCTAGTTGGTCATCTGGTGGTGAGGGTGTTGCCTGAGTGAGCCTCCCATCGGCAAGAATGGACACGCATGTCAAACCAAGCCGTCGTTGTCTCTGGACTGTGGAAAAACTTCCGCCTGTATCACGAGCGAAACCAGTATCTCAAAGCCGCCATCTTGCGCGGCCGCCGGGCCCGTTACGAAGAATTCTGGGCCCTCCGCGAAATTGACTTCACCGTGCCGACGGGAACGACCTTTGGAGTCATCGGTTCGAACGGTTCAGGGAAGAGCACGTTGCTGAAGTGTCTGACTGGCATCTTGACCCCCGATAAAGGTTCGGTGAAAGTAACCGGACGAATTTCGGCTCTTCTCGAATTGGGTGCCGGGTTCCACCCCGAACTGACCGGGCGCGAAAACGTCTTCATGAATGGCGCGATTTTGGGTTTGACTAAGAAAGAGATCACCGACAAGTTCAGTGACATTGTTGAATTTGCTGGTCTCGAAGAATTCATTGACACGCCAGTCAAGAACTATTCATCGGGAATGTTCGTGCGTTTGGGCTTTGCGGTCGCCGCGCACGTTGAACCCGAAGTGTTGCTCATTGACGAAGTGCTGTCGGTCGGTGACGAAAGCTTTCAGCGCGCACGATTGTTTTTGTGAGTCACGGACTAGCTTCAGTTGAGCAGTTGTGTGAGCAAGTTGCCTGGATTGAAAAAGGCGAATTGAAAATGATTGGAAATGCCGGTGAAGTGATTTCGGCATACCAAGGTCAGAGTCACCAAGCGGCCCGTGTTGAGGGAGAACTTGGTCAGCGTTGGGGTAGCGGCGAAGCACAAATCGTCAGTGTGCAGTTGCTTGATGCGGCTAATCAACCGCTCGAAGTGTTGACCACTTTGGAAGCGGCGAAGATTCGTGTCGATCTCACTGCGCATATGCCCATTCAGGATCCGGTTGTCACCGTTCGTATTGACACTTTGGCTGGACACCCAGTGTGGGGTTCATCAACTCGACGAAACGGCAAGTCAATGGGTCTTGTTGAAGGTCCGGCCAGTGTTGAAGTTTCAATTCCCTCGGTGCCACTGCTCGAAGGCGTGTACGACCTGACGGTTGCTGTGACCGACCATACCGAAATGAGTCCGTACGACCATTGGGAGAAGCGCGTTCGCTTTGAAGTTCGTCAATACAAGGCTTACGACTTGGGCACGGTTCACATTCCCGCCGAGTGGTCAATCAGTGGCACACGCGGTGTGATGCAAGGCGGCTGATATGCCGCATGTGAGTTGCATCACCGTGACGTACGGGCCGACTCCTGAACTTTTCTCGTTACTTGAATCGGTGCAACGTCATGCGGGCGATATTTCTTATGACATGACTGTTGTGGCGCAACCTTCGGACGAAGGCTCAATGGCTGACGAAGTTTCTCGACGAGCACCGTGGGTGCGCGTGGTTGCGCTTGACAGCAATATCGGATTCGGTCTGGCCAACAACCTCGCAGTCAAGCAAGTTGAGGGCGAATTTGTTGCCTTTTTGAACCCTGATGTCGTGGTGAGCGAAGGATGGCTTCCACCGTTGTTATCGGCTCTTGCCGATCCGGCGGTATTCGTAGCCGCACCTCCTTTGTTGTCGACGCATGGATACATCGAAGAAGCTGGACAAGTGATGTTCTCCGACGGTGGCAGTGATGCTGTGGGTGGACCGCATCTGCCATTCGATTATGAACACATGATGTTTACCCGAGATGTTGATTACGCATCGGCCGCATGTTGGGTGACTCGTCGATCGGTATTCACATCTTTGGGTGGGTTTGACCCGGCGTACGCACCTGCTTATTTTGAAGATTCAGACTTGGCGTTTACAGCGCGATCGCGTGGATTGGTGTCTCGGTTAGTTGTCGATCGGCCTGTGGTGCATGCGCATGCAACCGCAACTGCTGGTCGAGTTGCGTTAGCCGAACGCTCCCGCAAGATCTTTCAAACAAAGTGGGCCGATGAGTTGTTATCGCAACCCACGCGATTGTTTTCTGGTGAAGACTTGGCACGAATTCGAGACCATATGTGTGGATCACGGACATTGATCTTGATTGGCGACTCTGTCGATAAAGCCGAGGTCACTGCGATTGTTGAGGCAGCTGGTCATTCTGCGGCCGCAAACCCCCGTGATCGCTTTACGGTTGCATTGAGCCCTCGTCCATTTGTTGAAGGCCTGCGACGTCAGTGGAGTAGGTCGGGACTTGAGATCACTCAATGTCCACTTGCGACAATTGATCCCCAACGCGTTGCAACCGCAACGAAAATTGAAAGAGTTGGAGTATGAGGAAATCTCGAATGCTTCTGGTTGGCGCTGTAATCGTCTGGCTCTTCGGATTGTTGATACGTGTGCACCTGTTGAGGACTCCATTGGGATCGTTGAATGCCGACGAGGCGTACACCGGACTACAAGCGATGTCGATCTTGAATGGCGAATTGCCAGTGATAATGGGTGGAGCGGGCTATACGGCTATTTTCGATAGCTATTTTTTTGTGCCATTCGTTTGGATCTTTGGTGCACATGTCGTTCCCCTGAAATTGTTGTCATCTTTGTGGTGGGCAGGCGCAGCGTTGTTGATGTATTGGCTTGCGAAACGATTCGTAGGTCGCAGTTGGGGACTGTTAGCAGCATCAATGGTGTGGGTTGCTCCCGGGGCATTGATGTTGTTGTCGACTCGTGCCTACGAGGCGTACGGACTTGGCTTGCTGGTTTCGGTATTGACTGCATTCGCAACAATTCGAATCGTGACCGATCGTGAGTTGCCTCGTCGTTGGGTCATTCTCGCGGGCGCTGGGGCAGGGTTGGCTTTTTATTTACATCCGATGTTTATCGCAGTCGCTCTTCCGATGATGATGGTGCCGTGCTGGATACATCGCCGTGAAATTCGTCGGTGGTGGATTCCTGCGGCTGGTTCAGCGATATTTGTGAATGTGCCTTTGCTGTTGTGGAACGTTCGCAACTCGTGGCCATCGCTGTCACAACCAGCACCGTCAACCGAATCTGTTCCAACTCGTTTCGTGCGATTTTTCACAGGTCTCTTGCCACGTTCTTTCGGATTAAAAAATCCAGGCGGCGAATGGATCTGGGGTTCAATATCACTTGTTATCTACGTGATGCTCCTCGGCTTGATTGTGTGGGGGGTTGTCGAACTTGTACGAATTGGCGCGCGTGGTTTGGTTATTGCAATTCCGGCAATTTTCTGTTGGCCGATCTTGTCGTTGTTCAGCAATATGGGTTTTGTGACCGACGGCCGATACACGATTGTCGGATTCCCCTTCTTGATCATTGCCTTAGTCGTCGGTGTACGTTCGTTGGTGGTACGCATGAAGCGGCCGCAATTGACCGGCGTGATCGCCCCGGTCATTGCCGGAGTATTGTGGGTTGGCGTCTTCTTGATCCCGTGGGTCAGAGATAATGCGCCTGATGTTGTTGATGATCCGAATGCCAATGTCCAAGCAATTGTTGATGTTCTCGTGGCGGATAATTACGAATTTGCGGCGGGCAACTACTGGTTAACGCTGCCCATCGAGTATCAAAGCGATCGGCAAGTCTTGACAGCAGTTGCGGGGCACCCATGGGGAGCAGTTTTCCCCTGGCAGCCACAGTTTCGTTGGGGCGTACGGTTGCCGCAGACGCAGAGCGAGGTGATGGCGGCCTCGCCATCCGAAGTCGCCTATGTATTTTTGCCAGGCGATGAGCAAGTAGACATCTTGCGTTTACCTATTGAAGAGTACGAACGGCGAGAAGTCGGTGGCGCGGTACTGTATCTTCCATTGGTGCACTCTGTGGTGCCTGAGTAACGAAAGCGAATTTGACATGTGGAATGGACAACGGCTTGCGGTAGTGCTGCCGACGTATAACGAACACTTGTCAATTGCCGAATGTATTCGTGGCTTTGATGCGCTCGGAATTGTGGATGACATTTTGGTCGTCAACAACAATGCTCACCCAGATACGTCGCCGGCGGTGGCAACAACCAATGCTCGTGAAGTTTTTGAAAGTACTCAAGGGTACGGTGCCGCAATTCGTCGGGGGCTTCTCGAGACAATCGACGCTGACTTGGTGTGTATTTGTGAGCCTGACGGAACTTTTGATCCGAATGACATTCTGAAGTTGTTACCGTTTTCGACTGACGTCGACATTGTTTTTGGTTCTCGAACTGTTCAAACGTTTATTTTTTCGGGTGCCAATATGGGGCGATTTCTTCGTTACGGCAACTGGTCTGTCGCCAAGTTGACCGAGGTACTTTTCAATACGGTCAACTTGTCGGACGTTGGATGCACGTACCGAATTTTGAGTAGGTCGGCGATTGAAGAACTATCGCCTCATTTCACTGAGAACGGTTCATCATTTGGTTTTGAAATGATGTTGTTGGCTGTGAAAAGGAAAATGTCTTTAGTTCAACTGCCCGTGAAGTATCAAGCACGTGTTGGAGAGAGCTCGGTGACCGGCTCATTCAGCAAGGCGCTGATATTGGGCCTACAAATGATTGCGATGTGCTTTCGGATGCGCTTCTCCTCGCGATCTGGTCGGAAATAACTGAGGAAATCTGCCACTTCGCCAGACCAGATCGCCCTTT
>JNSL01000074.1_pt1 | contig 18242 bp, 16 predicted proteins | sample 210691 | NCBI WGS metagenome assembly JNSL01 (sample SAMN02808685, study PRJNA238866) | freshwater metagenome | biome: fresh water; feature: freshwater reservoir; material: water; isolation source: water column of the freshwater reservoir Embalse de Amadorio in Spain | place: Spain: Valencia ...
GATGGTAACTCCCTCAACTATCTGGGGACCTCCCCCCCACGCGCCCATATAGATGCCGCCACCCGGGCCCATTTGCAGTCCGGTATTCGCCAAAGTGTTGGAGGAGAACGTCGAGTCGGTAACAGACACAGAACTGGGTCCCGCAAACCTCGCGCCGCCGCCGCCGTAGCCATACTCGCCAGAGACGGTCTGACCACCCGCAGCGGTATTGCCGCTCACGGTCACACGGTCAACGCTCACGGCCCCGCCGCCATAGAAACTCATTCCGCCACCACCAAACTGCGCAAAGTTCGACGTGAACGATGAATTAGTGATGGTCACACTGGCCGCATTCCTCGTTCCAATACCACCACCCAAGCGGGTCGTTTCGTTGTCCGACATCGAGATCTGATCGAGGGTGATGGCCGCATTATTCGTCACCCGGATCGCGCCGCCAGTCGCTCCCCAGTCGCTCCACACACCATTCCATGCTGGGCTGAGGCCGTCGACAAAGGAGAGGCCCGAGATCGTTACAGCAGTGCCGCTCGTTGCGATATCGAAGATGCGCGACGCATCGTTGCCCGACACCTCGAGAGCAGTTGCGCCTGGTCCAGTGATTGTCACCGTGTCGGTGATGGCGATCTGACCGGATGTGAGTGTGATGGTGCCCGTGACCGATGGATCGAAGGTGATGGTGTCGGCGCCAGCGTTGGCATTCGCGTCGAGCACCGCCTGACGCAGCGAACCTGCGCCCGAATCATTGGTATTCGACACCGAAAAGGTTGATGCCCCGGCAGGAGTCGCTGCAATTAATGCAGCCGTGCCAGAGCTGCCCACTACCAGCACGCCTCCAGCAGCGAGGCGTAATGCGCGAGTTCCCTGGTTCATCAATGGCCCCTTCAATGGTTTCGATAAGAGTCGACGTTGTCCGGAAATCTACACCGTGTTCTTAATGGAACGCAACGTATGTTCACTGAAATCCGGGCAGTTCTGGACAGGCGCACCCAACGGACAGGAGCTTTTCCGAAGATCACGCCCTAGCGGCGGGCATGGGCCCACCGGGGTCGCCGGCGAGTGGCAAACAACAGCCCCGCACCGGCTAGGAGTGACCCGAACCCGAGAAGGAAGAACCAACTCAGATCAAGACCGGTCATTGGCAACGTCGGCGATGTAGTCGGTGACGGCACATCCGCGATGGGAGCAGTCAGCGCCGGTGGCACCGTCGTCGCCGGTGGCACGGTCGTCGCCGGAGCAGCCTGTGCCACCGTGATCAATTGCCGCGAGGTCGAGCAGCCCGTCAGGTCCACCCCCGAGGCCGTGAGCTCGAGGATGCTGCTCGGCGCGACGTTGTATTGCCAGCCGCCGGCGTTGTAACCACCCACGGCCACGAGATAGGTCTGCCCTGCGGTCACGGAGTGGGACAACTGAGATGTCCACGGTGGTCCGTTGAAGGCATCGTCGTCCCTGGCGAGCTGGGTGCCGTTGGAGTCCATCAACCAGATGACGGTGTCGTAGTTGCTGTCGAAAGTGCTGAGTGTCAGCGTGCCCGACGTGGCTGGAGTGAGGACGAACCATGCCGCGTTCACGCCTGCATTCGTGGGGATGACGATGTCAGCGGAAGCAGCGGTGAGGTCGGGGTACGAGTAGATGTCGTTGATGGTCTGCCGGTCGTAGAGGTAGCGCGGGTTGAGCCTGCTGTCGGACATGCCCGCCGGCTGCGGCACGCACACCTGATAGTCGAAACTGTCCGTCCCGATGAATCCACTCGCCGGGGTGTAGGCGAACGTGCCGTCCGGATTCCACGCGACAGTCCCGTTTGACGGGTCGGTGAGTTTGGTGAACGTCAGACCGGACACATGCAAGTCACCGCGGCTGGCATCGCCTGTCGTCATCGGGGTGTTGGGTGAGGTGGTGTAGGCATCGTCCACGGTCACCGGGACGGGCTGGCCCACCTTGATCCGCTGCGTTGCCGTGCGGCAGAAGACCGAACAAACCTCGTAGGTGAACGAGTCGACTCCCGTGAACCCGGGTGCCGGCGCATACGTATACGTGCCATCGCCGTTCCAGGTCACCGTGCCGTTCGCGGGGTCGGTGAGTTTGGTCAGCGCAGCTCCGACCGGAATGTAGTCACGCAGGCGCACATCGCCGTCAGCCAGGCTGGTCTGGAAGGGCGTGTAGTAGGAATCGTCCACCGTCCACGGTGGGTTCTGCCCGAGTGCGGTGACCGGCGTTGCAGGCGTCGAAAGCCCTCCCGCGTCGCCGCACTGCGCAAGGATCACATCGTCGAGGATCAGTTCGGTCGGTGCCGTGCCGCTCGTGACCGGATTGGTGTGTCCCCATACATTGAACGCCACTTGGGTGCTGCTCGACGTGGCGACGAAGTCGGTAGTGAAGTACGCGCTCTGCGATGGCACAACGGCCCACACCCGGTGGTATCCGGTGATGTCCAAGCCGAACAGGCCCGGGTCCCGATACTGAACGGGATTGGTCACCCGATTCTCTCCGGTCATCCAGAACTGCAGCCGGTATCGCGAACCTGGGGTCAGTCCCGCAACCGTCTGGGTGAGGGTGACGGGTGTTGCCGACGTCCCGAAGTAGTCGGCCCGGTTGTCGCGTGGGGTCACCGTGATGTTGCTCAGCGCTGCACCCTCGTCGTTGAAGGTCAAAGGGTTGATGAAGCCGTCCTGCGCGGACACGGCAGATCCCGAATCCTGCACCCAAGTAGCGCCGAGCGCGTTGCCGAAATAGGCCATCGACGGGTCGGCCGGCGCGGGCGCAGGCTCACCCCCGTGCACGAGGTAGCCCCACTTGGCATACGTGCGCTCTCCACCGCCATATGCCGTCCAGTCCCGGATCGCCACGGGCGTGCCGCCACCAGTGGTGCCGGGAACAAGACCCGCACTCATCCCTGACGTGGACATGTCCGTTCCGTCGGCCGCAAAGGTGAAGTCGCCGTTGAGAATCAGGTTGGGGCCGCCCGTCGCAACCGGCGTGTGATCGATCAGCGTGGCACCGCCCACGCTCTGCAGGCCAGGCTCCAGCAGGCTGCCCGTGCCTGCGCACACCACCGATGCCAGCGTGGAGGCGCGCACTGCCGTCAAATTGGGGAAGACCGCTGCGGGAGTCACGGTGAGCCCGAGGGCCACGACAGTGATCCCGACCGCCAGCCGGACACGTGCTCTCATTGATCGACATTGGTGAACAACGGTCACGGTGTGGTCCCCTCGCCGCCGGAGGCATCCGACGGATCAACGCCGACGGTGATCGCAGACCCACCCGCCAGGGTCGGTGTCGCCACCAACACCCCCAGTTCCATCTCGCCTCCAGCAGCAAGTCGTACGGCGCGAGTTCTCTGATTCATCTATGGCTCTTTCAATCGTTTCGATAAGAGTCGACCATGCCCAGAAAACTACACCGTGTTCTTAGTGGAACACAACGTATGTTCACTCAAATCCGGGCAGTTCTGGACGGGCGCACCCAACGGGCAGATGCTGTTTTGAGGACCACGCCCTAACGGCGGGCGTGGGCCCACCGGGGTCGGATGCAAAGTTCGTCTCACGACCTCTCGACGCAGAACGTCGCTTAGTTGACCGCATAATCAGCGTCGTCAACAGTCTCGCTGCCGCAGAGCGGGAGAACGCTCTGCTCATTCAGCAAAAGCCTGGATCAGAGTTCGTCCGAAATGACGAACTACAAAATCAGCCTGTCGAAGTTCTGCGATACGGAATGCGAAACATGTATTGGATTGGAGTTGAGTCAAACCGGATGGTTCGCTTTGATGGCAACGCCGAGTCAGGAACTGCTCCTGTGGTCGTCGACCTCATAATGCCCGGTACACAGACAATTACACCGCCTCCGCTTCGAAACATCATCGCTTCGGACACGATTCAATCGCTCTATAGCTCTCTCACTGGATCATGACATGCGTCGCACTTCGCTGCTCTCGGTTGCGACGCTGCTCGCTGTTTCGTTGGCCGTCACGATTTTCATCGCTCGACCAAGATCTATGCCTCCAAATGAGGACGACAAAGAGTTTGTCCAACAAATGATTCCTCACCATCACCTCGGGATGCGCCTGATTGATGAGGCAACGCTGAACAGTCAGGACGTCCGGCTACGACGGTTGGTCTTCGAGATGGGCTCCTACCACGGCACCGAAGCAACAACCCTCGACGCGTGGGCTGGCCAATGGGCCCTTTCGTCTTCGGAGAATTTCCCTGGTGCGCTTCCCGAATCTGAGATTGAGCGACTCGCTATTTCCAAAAGCATTGATCACGACATCCAATGGCTTGCCGCAATGATTCGACACCATGAGGGTGCACTCGTGATTAGTGAGAAAGGTCGAGACGGTCGAATCACTCAATCAATGGCAGCGACGATTCGGCGAATCCAACAACAGCAAATTGAAGAGATGCGAGACATACTCAATGACCTTTGCCAAGCCGAAGAAGCAAGCCCGGAATGCAGCGAAGTTCTCGCAGAAACTTTCTGATTACTCGCGTCGCAGCGTGAGCTTCGAAATGACACGCTCATAAAGGCATCGTTGATGTCCGCGACTTGCTGGAGTCCAATCGACATCCTCAAGCGTTCCAACGCACGATGCCATGAGGCACAGACCGAAGCCGTTTGATCGCACAATCGACCCGATCCGCCCAAATTCGAGAAACGTTTCGTCTGTCGCATTTGAATACATCTCTGAAAACGCGACATGACCATGCTGCGCTGCTTCCGCATAGAGAAGCACCATGTTTTCGGTTATCGGTTCGTGGTGGCGGGCAGCCAACGTCATCTCGTTTCGCAAGTTCCGAAACGGACGATTTCCCATTGAAACAAGTGAGCGTCCCCTCATCACCGATCGGCTTGCGAAATCATCAGCAGAGAGTCCGAGAAATGGAGTGAACGCCATGTTGATTCCGTCCTCAACCCAAGCACTCACAACTCGAGTCATGAGCGCTTCCTTATTCGGAAATATCTCGTAAATCGCATTGAAGGCACGGCCTGCCTCGCGTGCAATGCGATTTGCCGATGCATGCTCATACCCAGATCTGGAAATCACGAGCATGGTGGCCGGCACAAAGATGTCGAGGAGTTGGTCGTCGAATTGCATTGATGGGAGGGGAATTTCAATTGCCGATGCTTCGATGGGCTCCGCGCCCCAGGCAACATCGTCAGTCAAAATCTCGCGAGCGATTGGCAGCGACTGCTTCCAGCTTTCGCTCATGTCTGGGGTGAGGACATTCATACTTGAGTTGAAAATAGGAGCGAGAAACAGCGATCCGAATAAAACCGACAACTGAGTAACTGCAACACCACGCGGCGCATTTGCGTTTTCGATATACGACTCAATCTTCAACGCCAAATCACGGGCGACAATGTCTTGGAGATAGGGAAAGCGCCGAGCGACGGCGAGAATCTCAACCAATGCTGACGATTTCACTGATGGTGAGGAAAACTCCTGCAAGAGCTCAGACGAGGGAACTTCTTGATCGCTCACGTACCACTGGGAGTTCAGCGCAAACAGGTCATCAAGGTGCGACAGGAGAATCTTCGACCAGAGTTCTGCGGCGACATCCTCTGGTGAATCAAAGCGCGCGTAAATCGGGGCCCGGGTGAGTCCGGTCTTTTCGGACAATTCGGAAAACGAAAGTCCGTCAACTCCGTGCTGAGCGATGAGTTCGAGGGCGACGTTGTCAAGGAGTTCATCGTTCGCAGCAGCATTTCGCCGACGCCGCTTGGGGCGTTCAGCTGAATTTGGCTCGCTCATCGTTTCAGCCCCATACAGAGACACTACTGAATCGTCCGTTTACGCGAGCCGGACGTGAAACGAGCGCCCCGAAGGGCGCCCGTTTTCAAACTGTGAACCGTCAGAGGATCAGAAGTCGCCCATATCCGGCATGCCGCCGCCAGCGCCCTCGGGCTTGTCGGCGATGACTGCTTCGGTCGTGAGGAACAGCGCTGCGATCGAGGCTGCGTTCTGCAGCGCCGAACGAGTCACCTTGGCCGCATCGATGATGCCGGCCTTCACGAGGTCTTCGTACTCGCCAGTTGCGGCGTTGAGGCCCTCGGAAGCGCCCTTCATCGAAAGCACCTTGGCCACAACTACGCCACCTTCAAGGCCAGCGTTGGTTGCGATCTGCTTGATGGGTTCTTCAAGTGCATGGGCAACGATGCGAGCACCGGTTGCTTCGTCGGTGTCGAGGGTCTTGGCGAGCTCAAGCACCTTGGACTGAATGCGAAGCAGCGTCACGCCGCCACCGGCAACGACGCCTTCTTCAATGGCGGCCTTGGTGGTGCTGACCGCGTCTTCGATGCGGTGCTTCTTTTCCTTGAGCTCAACCTCAGTGGCTGCGCCGACCTTGAGAACGGCAACGCCGCCCGAAAGCTTGGCCAGACGTTCCTGCAACTTCTCGCGGTCGTAATCGGAATCGGTGCGATCGATTTCGGCCTTGATCTGTGCAATACGTGCGTTGATGTCGGCATCGTCGCCAGCGCCTTCGATGACGGTGGTTTCGTCCTTCGAGATGACGATCTTGCGAGCCTGACCAAGAAGATCAAGCGTTGCGTTTTCGACCTTGAGACCAACGTCTTCGGTGATGACCTGGCCACCGGTAAGGACGGCCATGTCCTGAAGCATCGCCTTACGACGATCGCCGAAGCCAGGAGCCTTCACAGCAACCGAGTTGAACGTGCCACGGATCTTGTTGACGACAAGAGTGGCGAGTGCTTCACCTTCGATGTCTTCAGCAATGATCACGAGTGGGCGTGAGGTTTGCATGACCTTTTCGAGAACCGGAACAAGATCGCGAACCGCAGTGATCTTCGAACCCACGAAGATGATGTACGGGTTCTCGAGCACGGCTTCCATGCGATCGGTGTCGGTCACGAAGTACGGGGAGATGTAGCCCTTGTCGAAGCGCATGCCTTCAACAAGATCCATTTCCATACCGAAGGTGTTCGACTCTTCAACGGTGATGACGCCGTCCTTGCCAACCTTGTCGATAGCTTCGGCGATCATCGAACCGATTTCCGGATCGGCGGCAGAGATACCAGCAACCTGAGCGATCTGGCTCTTGTCGTCGACCTCGACGGCAACGGCGTGAATGCCTTCGACAGCAGCGGCAACCGCGGCTTCGATGCCCTTCTTGAGCGACATCGGGTTGGCGCCTGCAGCAACGTTGCGCAGACCAGCGCCGACCATCGACCATGCGAGCACGGTGGCGGTGGTGGTGCCGTCACCGGCAACGCTGTCGGTCTTCTTGGCAACCTCTTTGACCAGCTCGGCGCCAATGCGCTCGTAGGGGTCTTCGAGTTCGATTTCCTTGGCGATCGACACACCGTCATTGGTGATGGTGGGAGCGCCCCACTTCTTGTCGAGCACCACATTGCGACCCTTCGGGCCGAGGGTGACGCGCACTGCGTCGGCGAGCTGGTTCATGCCACGTTCAAGACCACGTCGTGCGGTCTCGTCGAATTCGATGATCTTGGCCATCGTTGATTCCTCTCCGGTTGCTGAATCGGCCCAACGGAAGCGGGCCAAGGGGGTTCTCTGCCGGACTGCCCGCGCGCTGGCGTTAGCACTCTCGGTTAGAGACTGCTAACAGGAAACCACCGTCAGGCCCGAATCGCAACCCGGGAGGAAAGAATCCCGGCCAGGACCGGGAAATGCTGGGGCTCAGGCCCCGCCGGCCACAGCCTGCATGATCGAAACGGTGACGCCATCGGGCACGACGGTGTCGAGGCCCTCCATGAAACGGACGTCGTCGTCGTCGACAAACACGTTGACGTAGCGCACGAGGCTGCCGTCGTCAGACAGAAGCTTCTCGGAAAAACCCGGATAGGCAGCGTCGAGGCTGGCCAGGACCTGCGCAACCGTGGCGCCCTCGACCGACACGGTCGACTGACCGGATGTCAGCGGACGAAAGACGGGGGGAACTCGGACGGAAACGCTCATGACAGAAACCTCGGACGTCGGTATCGAACGACGGCAATCCTAGCGACCGATCGCAGAGTGGCACCTATTGGCCAAAGTTCTCGATCGGCCTTGCCCCCGAGGCCCGTCTCGCCAACGATGGAGAGGTGAGCTCTCCCCGCACCCACGTCGCCAGCGCGTTCGACCTTGATGAACTCGTCGGGGTCAAGGGCGCCACCACGGTGTCAGTGTGCATCCCCGCCCGAAACGAAGAGGCCACGGTTGGGCAGATCGTCGAACGCATTCACACGAAGTTGATTGAGACTCGCCCGCTCGTCGACGAAATCATCGTTGTCGATGATCACTCGACGGATCGCACAGCCGAGGAAGCACGTTCGGCCGGCGCGAAGGTGGTTGATGCATCGCAGGTGTTAGTTGAGTTCGGGCGCGGTCACGGCAAAGGCGAAGCGTTGTGGAAGTCGCTTTATGCATCGAGCGGCGATGTTGTCGTGTGGTGCGACGCCGACGTTCGCGACTTCAGTACGCGTTTCATTTCCGGGATGCTCGGCCCGCTCCTCACCGATTCATCGGTTGGTTTTGTGAAGGGCTTCTACGAGCGACCAGTCGACGGACACGTTCGCGGCGGCGGACGAGTCACTGAACTTGTTGCCCGCCCACTTCTCACAATGTGCTTTCCTGAACTTGGCGAGATCGTGCAACCACTTTCGGGTGAATACGGTGGTCGGCGCGAAGTGCTTGAGCAATTGCCCTTCGTCGAGGGATATGGCGTCGACATTGCGATGCTCATCGACATCGTGAATCGCTTTGGCGCGCAAACAATTGCGCAGGTTGACCTGGGCGAACGCATCCATCGCAACCGTCCTCTTCACGAACTGTCGCCGATGGCTGCGCAGGTCATGCAAGCTGCGATGCGTCGCATTCAGCCTGGACTTGTTCCCGATGCCTTCACGCTGAGCCCACCCGATCTGGATGCGCACAAGATTTCCTACGCCGAACGACCAGCGCTTGTGACCATTGAGTCCTACCGCCAATTGCACCCACGGCTCGCAGACTGATTCCAGCCGTCACTGCAACAAGATTTGGCGTACGTTTCGCGAATGGATTTCGGAATCATCTTCGCAAACACCGGCGCCTACACAACTCCCGAAGGCGCAATCACAATGGGTCAGTGCGCCGAAGCCAATGGCTTTGAGAGCGTCTGGACGGTTGAACACCCCGCCATCCCAAAGGGATACGAAAGCGAGTACCCGTACTCACGTGACGGCAAGATGCCCGGCGACGAAACCGCGCCCGTACCCGATCCACTTGTGTGGCTCACCTGGGTTGGTGCACATACGACGACTCTGAAGTTGGCAACTGGCGTCATGATCCTGCCGCTGCGTAATCCCGTCGTGTTTGCGAAGGAATGCGCAACGCTCGACATGCTCACCGGCGGTCGCTTCATCCTCGGCGTTGGTGTCGGTTGGCTGCACGAGGAATTCGACGCCATTGGAGTTGGATGGGATGACCGCGGCGCGCACACCGACGATTCCATTCACGCGCTGCGCGCACTTTGGAACAACGAGGTTGCGAACTACCAAGGAACCCATAGTTCGTTCGGCGATATCTATTCATTTCCGAAACCAGCAAACGGGACGATTCCTGTTGTTGTCGGAGGACATTCAAAGCCCGCGGCACGACGAGCAGGACGATTCGGCGATGGCTTCTTCCCCGCTGATCCACGCAAGCTGCCCGAACTTCTTCCCGTCATGCGTGCTGCGGCAGAAGAGGCTGGCCGTGATCCCAACACCATCGAGATCACCAGTGGTGGGGCACCCACCGTTGAAATCATCAAGATGCTCGCCGATCTCGGCGTCACACGAATGTTGGTTCCACCGCTGGCAATGCACCCAGCGAAACTGCCAGAGGCAATGGGCAAATTCGCCGACGACGTGATTTCGAAGTTCTAACTGATTCGTTCTCAGTGCTCGACAAATTCGAGTGCAACTTCGATAGCGCAGTCGATGGGATCTTCCATCGAACGATCGCTTCCAAATCGTTCGACCAATGACACCACAGTGAATCCTGAGGGGAACGCCGGTAGCGGTTCGATAACTTCCCCGACAATGGCGAGACACGGAACACCAAGTTCCGTGCAAAGCGCAGCTACTCCGCCGACAACTTTTCCGTCGAATGATTCCTCATCAAGAAATCCTTCGCCCGTAATGACAATGTCCGCGCCTTCGATCAGTTCATCGAGTCCCACTTCATCAGCGATGAAATCAAAACCGCTCACGAGTTTCGCCCCGACGGTGAGTAGCCCACCCGCAAGGCCACCGGCAGCGCCCGAACCTTCGACCTCGACGACATCAACGCCCGATTCCATTTTGTACACCTGGGCCAAACGTTCGAGTCGACGGCGCAGTAACGCAACCTGTGATGGCGAAGCGCCCTTCTGCGGCGCGAAGACTTCGGCAGCGTCGACAAATGTTGTGCGCACATCACACGCGACCGAAAGATCGATACCGCGAAACTTTTGCGTTGGATGCATCGCCTTCAATGCGCCGAGTCCACCATCGGTCGTTGCTGAACCACCGACTCCAACAACGATGCGACGCGCTCCAGCTTCGACCGCGCTCAGAAGTAACTCGCCAACGCCGCGTGTCGTCGCTTCAATCGCGTTGTTCTCTTCGGCACCGCCTGCGAGAACCAGACCCGATGCCGTGGCCATTTCAATGACTGCGGTTCCCTTTGCTAAACGCCAACCCGCTTCAACTGGATCGCCGAGTGGACCGGTGACGGTGGTTATCCGATTGGCACCACCAAGAACCTCAAGAAATCCTTCGCCCCCATCGGCCATCGGACAGATCGCAACCTCGTGTCCGGCCCCAACAAGCGCGGCTCCGATCGCAGACGCGAGAGCGGACGCGGTTGCCGTTCCCTTGAACTTGTCTGGAGCTACGACCACCCGCATCTCTCAAGTGAAGCAGGGTCTTGGGATGCGGTAACGATTTGGACCGAAACAGCGGTAACCCGAGCATGAAGAATCTGAGATTCGCTCCGCTGGCCCTCGCCCTGACATTGACGTTGCTCGCAGGGTGTTCGCTCTTGCCCACTCCCGGCGCTGGCCCAACACCAGCCCCCACCACGACCACCCCCCTGTCGACCACTTCGACCTCCTCAACGACGACCACGTCGACGCCCTCAACAACGACTACAAGTACGACATTAACGAGTTCAACTACCGCGCCGGCACCCTCAATGTCACCACCGTCAACATCCACGCTTGGTCTCCTCGCATTTGGCGACGCAGGTTCAGGAGACGCAACGCAAATGCAGGTTGCGACACAAATGGAGAACTGGGCAGCAACTCATCGAGTCGACGCACTTCTTGAAGCCGGTGACGTCGTCTACCCCGACGGAGCACCTTCACGTTTTGCGGCGACAATCGACGCGCCCTACGCAAGACTCCGCGCCTCGCGCCCGCTTTGGGCGGCACTCGGTAATCACGATGTGATGTGGAATAACGGCAACGACTTGATGGCGTATTTGTCAATGCCTAGTCGTTCGTATGAGAAAATTCTGACAAACAATGACGTCACAATGCAGATTCTCGTGCTTGATTCAAACTCAGTATCGGTAGCTCAGACTGAGTGGCTTGACTCGAAGCTCTCCAGTGGCCCATACCGTTGGAGAATCGTAATGTTCCACCATCCGGTGTGGTCCTGCAGTAAACACGGAAATACCCAATCAGTGATTTCCTCATGGTTGCCTGTCCTCACTTCAAGGAACGTTGATCTCGTGGTTACTGGCCACGACCACAACTATCAGCGCTTTCAAAATGCGAATACGACGTTCGTTGTGACCGGTGGTGGTGGTATGCCCACCTATGCCATCACTTCATGCAGCGGAACGCCCCCGCTTCAAGCTTCAGCGCAACGACACCATTTCCTCGGCATCGAGGCAACCTCAACGGCGCTTTCGGTGACGGCAGTAGCACGTACAGGCGAAACGCTTGATCAGGTATCGATCAACTGAGATCGGTACCAGCCATAACAAGAACCGTTGCGCCGGCAAGTTCGACAGGAGGTGGATTCGGCATCGCCAGCACCTGATCGGGAGCGAGGCCGAGTGCAGTCGCCACCGCTTGTCCGTCGCCTTCAGAGCCGGCGACGTAATAGACCGTGGTCTTTTCCTGTGGGTTCGGCGTATCGCCGACAGAGACCTGCGTGTACCCAGCAGCTTGCAATCGGTCACGGTTCTTGGTCGCGAGACCTGGAACCGTCGTGGTGTTTACGACCTTGACCTTCACTGACGCAGGAGCGTTCGCTACCAACGTGGTCGTGGTCGACACAACCACCGTGGTGTTCGATGAACTCTGTCCTGCGGGCGAAACCTCGGACTGGCCCGACCCATACCCCTTCGTGAGCAGGATGAGTCCGACAACAACCGCAATGACGACGATGATGACACCAGTCCGTGTGCCGCGATCATTTTGCTGATCGTCGGGAGCGGGAGTGTCGGTGGTCATTTTCAGGAACTAGGCGGTTCGCTGGCCTGCTGGTGTGCGGTCTCTTGACGGGCACGACGGCGGCGATCACGCAGGCGACGAAGTCGGCGAACGCCGAGTGGGTCGTAGTCGTAGGCCTCGGGGCTTTCGAGCAACTGACCGAGGATCTCGTAGTAACGACTGGCCGACAACTCAAAGCGCTCTTGGATGAGAGTTTCTTTGGGTCCGGTTTCGTGCCACCAACTGCGCTCGAAATCGAGGATTGCCCTGTCGCGTTCTGTGAGTTCCATCGGGGCCGATGTTCGTCTGCGAATCGCTCCAACGCAAGCACCCTCACCACAATTCTCAGTTGACAAACGCGGCACGCGTCTGACCGGCCATTTCACCCAACCGATAGGGTCCCCGTGGGTAGCAAAGGGGGAGTCATGGGACCACTCGAAGGCGTCACAATCATCGAACTCGCGGGCCTTGGGGCGTTGCCGTATGGCACCCTCAAACTCGCCGACATGGGCGCAGACATCATCCGTGTCCATCCATTGCACGAAGTTCCGTCGGGCGACAAACCGACTGAACGCCACAGCGAATTCGATCGAGGCCGCAGATCGATCGCTATCGATCTCAAATCTCCTGAGGGCGTTGAGCTTCTAAAGACTCTCGTTGAGAAGGCCGACGTGTTTTGTGAAGCGTTTCGCCCCGGCGTGTGCGAACGACTCGGCATCGGACCCGACGAACTTTTGGCTCGCAACCCGAAACTTGTCTACGGCCGTCTCACCGGTTGGGGCCAAGAGGGTCCGCTCTCACATACCGCTGGCCATTCATTGAATTACGAGGCAATGACTGGAGCTATCGGTTCGATCGGGTCGGAAGGCATGCCTCCCGTACCAATGCTGCAAGTCTTTGGCGACTTCGCCGGCGGCGGTCTCCATCTCGCGTTTGGGGTGGTGTGCGCGCTCTTTGAAGCGCAGCGTTCGGGCAAGGGACAGGTCATCGATGCCGCAATGGTCGATGGCGTGATGTCGATCTTCCAGGTCTTCTACGGAATGACGCGCACTGGTTTCCATACCGGCCCTGTCGGCACCAACCTTTTCGACGGCGGCGCGCCGTTCTACAACGTCTACGAAACTGCCGACGGCATGCACGTAACGGTTGCGCCAATCGAAGCAAAGTTCTACGCACAACTGTTGGACAAACTCGAGATTGATCCCGCATCGCTCCCCAACCAAAACGACATGAACGGTTGGCCAGAGATTCGTGCTCGGTTCGCCGAGGTCTTCCTGACGAAGACTCGCGATGAATGGTCGGCACTACTCGAAGGCACCGACGTCTGTTACGCACCGGTGCTTTCGTTCGCAGAAGCGGAACAGCATCCACACAATGTCGCTCGCGGCAACTTCGTACCCGTTGAAGGTTCGGTGCCGCAGTTACTGCCCGCACCGCGACTTAGCCGCACGCCTGGTGGGCTGCGCCCTACCTATGCCTATCCCGGTTGCGATACCGAATCGGTTCTCGCCGAATTCGGCGTTGCCGACGAAACAATCAGCGCCCTCGTCGCAAGCGGCGTTATTGCTTGGTGAGAGCCCGAGGAGGGAATCGAACCCTCGACATCCTGTTTACAAGACAGGTGCTCTGCCGACTGAGCTACCCGGGCGGAAACGGAGAGGCTAGGCGACGCGAAAGAGTCGCTCCACACCGGTTCTCCACCAACACACTCCGAGGTTGAAAGCGGCGGAGATGAGGAGAATCGACCGTGTTCAACCAGCAGCAAGTTCGGCGGTGATATCTGCCTCGAGCTCGTGCTTCAGCACCTTACCGGTGGCGTTGTAAGGGAGGGCGTCGCGGAAGATCACGTGTGTGGGCACTTTGTAGCGAGCAAGTTCCTCGCTCACCCACGTCTTGACACCGTCGGCATCGAGCGCTGAACCGGGCTTGAGAACAACGACCGCCGCCACTTCTTGACCAAGCTGATGATGCGGAACCCCGACGACCGCAACCTCGGCCACTTCAGGATGTTCTTCAAGTCGATGTTCGATCTCAATCGGATAAACGTTCTCTCCGCCGCGGATGATCATGTCCCGCATTCGGCTTTCGAGATAAAGCACTCCATCGGCGATGCGGCCGTAGTCACCGGTGCGATACCAGCGACGTTCATCGAGCGCTTTTGCTGAGGCTTCTGGATTGTCCCAATAACCGAGAAACACCACCGCGCCGCGAATACAAATCTCGCCAACTTCGCCGTCTTCGACGACATTGTCGTTTTCATCACGAATCTCGAGTTCGCACATCGCTTCGACAGTGCCCACTGATGACGGCCATGAATCCATGGCAATTCCGCCCAAGCGAGAGCCCGAACCAAGGGTTTCGCTCATTCCGTAGCCGACACCTAAACGAGCTTGCGGCAACTTCTTTGCCATCAGACGGAGGAGTTCAGGTGAATACGTTGCGCCACCACCGCCAACAACCGTGACACTCGACGTGTCGTACTTGTCGAAGTCAGGATGTTCAAGCAAACGCCAGAACTGTGTTGGCACTGCACTCCAACCACCAACCGAATGTTCCTGAGTGAGTTCAAGATGCGTGGTTTCGCTCCATGATCCCACTGGCGGGAAGACCAACTTCGATCCCGTGTGGTGCGCAGTAATCAAAGGCACGACACCAGAAACATGAAAGAGCGGACCAACCATGATGCTGGAGGGTTGTTTCGGCGCAGGTGCACCAGCAGCTGGTGCAGGTTGTGGTGCAAGCACAGCCCCGACGGCGCCTGCGAGAGTGGCAGCACTTGGGAAGTGAACGAAGTTTCGGTGCGAAAGACATGCAGCTTTGGGCCGACCGGTTGTTCCACTCGTGAACAGCAACACTGCGGGATCGTCTTCATCAATCGCAGCACTTGGAAGCGAAGGGTCATTGGCGCGCGCTGGTCCAAGAAGATGATCAATTTCCGAAAGATCATGGACTTCGACGTCGTCAGGCAAACCCGCTTCAAGGAGTCGCTTCATTCGCGGACCATCAGCAAACACAAGGCGTGGTTTCGAAAGTTCAATGCCATGGAGGAGTTCTGCTGGTGTCCACCAACCATTAAGGCTGGAAACAATCGCTCCACTCGCCAGTGTTGCCCACCAGCCAATGACGTACGACGCCACGTTCGCTGACGCGAACGCAACACGATCACCCTTCACAACACCAAGCTCTGCGAACCAGGCGGCGACCCGCGCCGTCGATGCTTGCACGTCATTGAACGTCAGGGTGATGTCGGGGAAGACCAGATTGGGAAGGTCGCCGTGGCGAGCGGTGAAGGCAGTGAGAACTTCACGAATGTTCCCGAGACGGTTCTTGAAGACTTTGCATTCGACGCCGAGCACTGGCTCGATTGCCATCTCGAATGGCGCACCGGGCGCGAACAGCACGTCGGCTCCGGCCGGCGGTTCCCAGATCCATGTCGTTCCAGCCATTGCGTTCTCCCCCTCGGCGTACGACCCGTGATGGTTGTCGGCTTCAGAGCGTGGCGCAACTACCACCAACCACGACCCTGAGCCCCTGCTCCCGGTAGCGTCCCGGCATGAGCATTTTGGGGAATCGGGTCGTTCGGAAAGAAGATCCAGCGCTGCTGACAACCGGTGGAAATTACGTCGACGACATCACTGTCGACGGCGCCCTTCATGTTGTTTATGTCCGGTCGATGGTGGCCCATGGCAACATCACCTCGATCGATGTCACCGAGGCCCGCACTGCGCCAGGCGTGGTTGACGTCGTGACAAACGCCGATCTCACCATCGGTGACATCAAACCGTTCATGTTGCTGAATCAGTCGCTCACTCGACCTGTCTTGGCCCGTGAACGTGTTCGCTATGTCGGCGAACCAATCGTCGCCGTTGTCGCTGAATCACGAGCTGCGGCCGTTGATGCCGCCGAACTCGTCATCGTCGATATCGAACCACTTCCAGTGATCATTGATCCACGTGACGCACTCGCCGACGACGCCATCCATTTGTTCCCGCAAATTGCAACAAATGTTGCGATGCACTCTGACCACAACGGTGAACCGATTTCGTTTGCCAATTGCGATGTTGTGGTTACCCAAACCACGGTGAACCAGCGTCTCGCACCGGCACCGATCGAAAACCGAAGTGCCATCGCTTGGTGGGAAGACGGACGACTGGTCCTCGAACTTGGTTGCCAAGGCACGCATCCGATTCGCAACACCGTTTCGGAGATTTACGGGCTTGAACACGATCAGATGCGCGTGATTTGTCCAGATGTTGGCGGTGGTTTCGGAGCGAAAGCTCATGCAGCACCCGAGGCCGTTGTCCTTGGCGAACTTTCGCGTCGTACCGGACGACCCGTGCGTTGGACCGAAACCCGTTCCGAAAACATGACGGGTATGGGTCACGGTCGCGGTCAGATCCAAACTGTCACCTTGGGCGGAACGAAAGACGGCGACCTTCTCGCCTACAGAATCGAAATCCTCCAAGACGCTGGCGGCTACCCGAACATGGGGGCAATCCTTCCGTACGCCACGCGCATCATGGCAACTGGCGTGTACGACATCCCAGCCGTCGAAGTTTCTTCAAAGTCCGTCGCCACCAACACCACTCCAACCGGCGCATATCGCGGCGCTGGTCGACCCGAAGCAAGCGCCGCTCTTGAACGTGCTGTCGACCTCTTCGCCGATGAAGCTGGCCTCGACCCCGCCGAAGTTCGTCGCCGCAACTTTGTGCAACCCGACGCGTTCCCGTTCACAACGCCAACGGGAACGATCTACGACAGCGGCAATTACGAAGAATCGCTTAATCGTGCGCTCGATGCTGCCGGTTACAACGAACTCCTTGAAGAACAGGCCCGTCGGCGTGCTTCAGGTGACCGTCGTTTGATGGGTATCGGTATTGCCACCTACGTCGAAATCACAGGCGCTGGTGTTGGAAGTGAATACGGGTCAGTCGAAGTGCTGGCCGATGGAAGTGCACGAGTCGTCACGGGATCGAACCCCTACGGCCAAGGCCACATCACATCGTGGTCAATGCTCGTTTCGGACCAAACCGGTATTCCTCTCGACCGCATTGAAGTTGTCTACGGCGACACCGATCTCGTTCCCACCGGTGAAACCACTGGCGGATCACGCTCGCTTCAAATCGCCGGAAGTGCAGTGTTCGATGCAACCAGCAAACTCGTCGAGATTGCCCGACAGCGCGCTGCAGATCTTCTCGAAGCCAATCCCGCCGACATCGTTCTTGATACTGATACCGCACGCTTTCACGTTGCTGGAACTCCCGCAGTGAGCCTTGGCTGGGAAGACATCGGTGCGACATCAAGTGACGAAGCAAACCAGTTATTCGCTCTTTCCGATTTCACTGCAAGTGGCCCAACCTTTCCGTTTGGAACACACGTCGCCGTCGTTGAGATTGATTCCGATACCGGCAAAGTCGAACTTCGTCGAATGATCGCGTGCGACGACGCTGGCGTCATCCTTAATCCACTCTTGGTCGATGGCCAGGTACATGGCGGTCTCGCCCAAGGCATTTCGCAGGCATTGTTCGAAGAGGTTCGGTACGACGAAGACGGAAATCCGTTGAGCACGACCTTGCTCGATTACCTCATGCCGTCAGCAGCAGAGTTTCCGCAATTTGAGCGAGTCGAACTCGAAACACCATCGCCCATCAATCCTCTCGGAGCAAAGGGAATTGGCGAATCGGGAACGATCGGCTCCACACCAGCGGTTCAAAACGCTGTTGTCGACGCGGTTTCACACCTTGGCATTCGCCATATCGACATGCCGCTCACTCCCGAACGAGTGTGGCGCGCGATCAATGGAATCTGACAAGCACTGACAACACAGGCTGCACGCAAAGGGCA
>JNSL01000075.1_pt1 | contig 18088 bp, 16 predicted proteins | sample 210691 | NCBI WGS metagenome assembly JNSL01 (sample SAMN02808685, study PRJNA238866) | freshwater metagenome | biome: fresh water; feature: freshwater reservoir; material: water; isolation source: water column of the freshwater reservoir Embalse de Amadorio in Spain | place: Spain: Valencia ...
GCTTGAAGTTGAACAGGTGCGCCCAGTAACCACTAATTGGCATGTCATGTCTTTAGCAGTGTTAAACGACGGTCGCGAACTTCCAGAGAAGTACATCGATTTAATGAAGCGCGCTTGGGCGCCGGTTCGAGTGGTTATCGCCGCACAACAGCAACATGGCGATGAAGTAGTCGGAAAGCTTTACACCGCCATGGGTACCCGCATCCATGACCAAGGTCGAGGCGACGATTACATTTCAGTAATTGTTGAAGCGCTTGCTGAATGTGGGCTACCGGCAGATTTGATTACTGCTGCTGACTCAACAGATTTTGATGCAGCCCTAAAGAAGAGCCATCACGATGGTATGGATCCAGTTGGCATGGATGTTGGTACACCTGTGATCCACGTGAATGGCACTGCGTTGTTTGGACCCGTAGTATCACCAATTCCACGTGGTGAAGCAGCAGGCAAGCTTTGGGATGGGGTAGTTCTCGTTTCAGGCACTGACGGCTTCTTTGAATTGAAGCGAACTCGCACCAGAGATCCAATTTTCGATTAAGTTTTGTCATGCCGGACTTGAATTCAAAGATGCACTGACTCAGCACTTAACTAGCAAGGGCTATGAAGTTGTAGATCATGGCGCATATGAATATGACGCGGAAGATGATTACCCAGCGTTCTGCATTGCAGCAGCTGAAGCAGTGGCAGCCGAACCTGGTTCCTTAGGCGTCGTATTCGGTGGCTCAGGAAACGGCGAACAAATTGCAGCAAACAAAGTTAAGGGCGTTCGCGCTGCGCTGGCTTGGAGCATTGCCACTGCCCAACTAGCTAAAGAACATAATGACGCAAACGTGGTTGGAATTGGTGCGCGACAGCATTCTCAAGAAGAAGCTTTTGCAATCATCGAAGCCTTTTTAGAAACTCCATTTAGCCAAGCCGAGCGTCACATTCGACGCATTGGCCAAATTGGTGACTACGAATCTCGCTAGTGATTGCAAGTGCAAGGTTGAGTTTGATCACCGTTGCATCGTAAACAAGTTGCCATTGAAGGTGCCACATCCATTGCTGGGCTGCGCTTGAAGAATCCTGTTGGCTTGAGCATGAATCCAATTCGCTCCACCGGCATAACTGGCCAGTCCTCGAGTCTTGGAATGTGATTGACGCCAAAGACGTACCACATCACAACATCTTTATTAACGAGATTTCGATTCTGCTTAGTCCAACTTGGTAGTCCGGCACCACCTTCATGTTGAAATGGATATTCGCCCGCAGGGTATCTTTCGTCCCTGCGGTTAGGTGTCACCCAAAGATGTTGATACATGAACCCAGCCCGCTTGCCGATAACAGAATCAGGAGAGGCGAGTGGGAAGGAGTTTCCTTCGGGAACTAACTTGAATCCAACCGATTTGTTCATGTGGTTTTTCTTGTTTGGATTTACGATCTTCCAATATCTGCTGGTCATCAAGTTCAGCATTCGCCCTGACATACCTTCATTTTCAATTGGTGTTTCTTGCGTTATGTAGGCACCACCATGAATATTCTCTGGTCCCATTTCTTTTGCTACCGAGTCAACTTCGATGACTGTATTTTTCTCACCATCAACATCTAAGTCCAGGCGCGCACAAAAAGTATGTTGATGATATGGAGCCCACAGGCCAGGTTCAATTTCTGTCGCAGATGGATGATCAATGCCAGGAGTGTCTGAAAGCGTTAACACAATTCCTGTTAGCTTGGCTTCAAACTCAATGGAGCCATCTTGGTAGAAGTACCAGAAATATCCATATTCATAATTGTTAATAGTGACGATTGATGAAACTACAAAGCGGCGACCTCGTCGTACTTCCACGTGACCATCAATGTCGACGTGCTTCCACAAAATGCCATGGTCCTCTTCATGCATACAAATAGCATTTTTGATTTCCCGGACATCACCCTCGGGAGTTAGAAGGTGGACATCTTTATACAAGATTTCGCCGAGGCAGTCACAACCGAGTGTTAGGGAGTTGGTGTAACTACCAAGACCAAACTCACCTGTGTCGAAAGCATTCTTGCGATAAGTACCTTGACTTGGATCGCCATAAGGAATGACGAGTTCAGCAATAGACATGCGATAACCAATTCTTCGCTCTACCCCATTGTCATCAAAGCGAACATCATGAATTACTAAACCTTCGCGATGATCCCAGCCCACACGAAAGTTCCAGCGTTCCCAGTCAACGTTCCACCCATTAACCGTGCAGGAAGCTCCATCTTTTTGAACAATCTGCAGATCATTCAATTTCACTCCGCCACCGGTTTGGGAAAGTCGGTAGTCACCTGGTGTCATCGGGATTGGAGTCACGCCACTATCTTCAATGTCAATTACTTCTTCAGATTCCAAATCGACTATTGCGTAAAGACCATTGATTGGGTGTGCGTACACATTTGATTCTGGAGTTGGCCGTAGCCACATTGGTGTCCAAACTAGCCGCCTTCCATTGTCGAGGTGCTTAGGAATTTGCGCGCCAATTGGCCAGGTCTCGACATAGACCTGGGTGTCAGGATCGGTTATGCCTCGCAGCTTTAATGCATCACGAACGCGAGTGTCTTTAAGAACTGCCTTTACAGCTAGTGCCGACTCAGTCATGACAACTGGAGCCTTTGCGCCAGCGATCAAAGTCCAACTGATTGCAGCGCCATTTGTGGTGAGCACACCTTCATAAACTTCCGAAGTTGGCCGATGTAGAAATGAGATGCGAACTGCTCGCTCAAGGCTTGATTGCGGAGTCCAACCAAGGACCTCGGCTTTAGACGGCTCTGCCAATTGACAGGTGAGCAAAAAGTATTTTGAGTCAATGCCCCAAAGATCACGGGCATGCTGCATGACCGCTTCTAGTTCGATTTTTGATAACGGATCTAGGGGATGAGCAAAGGTCGTGTTCATCCAATTAGTGTAATTAAACAGTCGCTTTTCCAGCCAAATGGATGTACATAGTGTGGAACCGATTCTCGGTTCGATCCCGGATCGGCCAGAGTTGAGCCTTAGTGCGTTGCTTGGGCTGGTACTGGCGGGTGACCTTGTCAATCGATTTTCGATTGACAAGTAAATACAGGCGAACCTTCGGTTCGATCCCGGTCGCCCGCGAGTTGAATCTTCGTGCGTAGCACGAAGCCATATACGAGCGGGTGACCGGGATCGAACCGGCATGGCCAGCTTGGAAGGCTGGGGCTCTACCATTGAGCTACACCCGCGAGGTCAACGTTTAATTAACCAGAATTTAGACTATCGCATTATTTCTACTAGTATCGAACAGCAAGATCGGGGCGTAGCGTAGTGGCTAGCGCGCCTGCTTTGGGAGCAGGAGACCGAGAGTTCGAGTCTCTCCGCCCCGACTCGTAGTTGTGGGGTCCGCCTTAATTTTTAGGGCGGGCTCTACACATCTAACGCCCTTATAAATAGGAGAGCCGTGAAAAGCGTCGTCGAGAATATTTCCCCATCCCGCATCAAGATCACGATCGAGATGCCGTTTGCTGATCTGCAACCGTCATTGGATTCTGCTTATGCGCGCATTAGCTCTCAGGTAAACATCCCAGGATTTAGAAAAGGCAAGATCCCAACTCGCATCATTGACCAACGCGTTGGTCGAGGCGTAGTCCTTGAAGAAGCAGTTAATGACGCAATTCCTTCCGGTCTAGCTCAGGCCATGATCGAAAACAAGATTGTTCAAATTGGTCGTCCAGAAGTGGATGTCACAACACTTGATGAAGAAACCGGCCTAATTTTCACTGCTGAACTTGATGTTCGTCCAGAATTTGAACTTCCTAAGTTTGACTCACTAAAGGTTGTCGTAGACAACGCTGAAGTAACAACAGACCAGGTTGAAGAACAGCTAACAGGCCTACGCGGTCGCTTTGGCGCATTGAAAGAAGTTTCTCGTGCTGCAAAAGATGGCGACGTACTTCTTGTTGACCTAAGTGGAGATCACGAAGGTCAGGTCGTTGAAGAATTAGCTGCAACTGCATTTAGTTACGAACTTGGTTCAGATGACATGGTCCCAGGATTTGACGATGCAGTTCGCGGCGCAAAGGCCGATGAAGTTCGTCACTTCCTATTCACACCATCTGCTGGTCAGTGGAGTGGCAAAGGCATCACTGTTGAAGTGACCGTTAAGGCAGTGCGCGAGCGCGAACTTCCAGATGCTGATGATCAATTCGCACAGCTTGCAAGTGAATTCGACACCATTGGTGAATTGCGCGAAGACATTCGCACTCGTCTTGGCCGCGTCCGCTTGATTGAACAGGCTTACCAGGCTCGCGATCTAACTCATGATGCACTTATGGAAGCTGTGAAGCTTGACCTTCCAGAGCGCACGATTCAGGATGAAATCGATGCCCACTTTGATGATGGACATGGTGACGAAGCCCACAAGGCTGAGTTCGAAACCAACACTCGCAGTGGTCTAAAGTCCCGCATTATTTTGGACAAGATTGCTGAAGTTGAAGACTTGCAGGTTAACGATGCCGAGCTATCTCAGTGGCTGGTTCAGGAAGCTCAGCGCTACAACATGGCTCCAGATCAGTTTGCAGATCAGCTAGTTCAGTCCGGACAGGTGCAAGGCGCAGTTTCTGAAGTTCGTCGCGCCAAGGCATTGGCCCACGTGCTGGAAAGCGTCAACGTTGTTGATAAGTCAGGCAACAAGGTTGACCTTGAATCCGTGCTTCGTGGCGATGAATCAGATGCAGACTTTGACGCTGATTTCGATGCCAGCTCAGATACTGAAAACTTCGAGGCTGACGAATAGAACTGGGGGAGATCTAAGGATCTCCAACGCTAGGAGCGAACATGCCCATGTCGCCCCTGCCAATGTCGCCCCCACCCCTTAGTGTTTAGTTGTTACTAAACATTTAGGAGTATTTGTGAGCGGCATCGAGGTCCCGGGATTAACACTTCCGGAAGCACGCACCCCGTCCCCATCAGGTCAGCAATTTGGCGATTCGGTTTACCAGCGCCTTCTGCAAGACCGCATCATTTTCATGGGAACCCAAGTTGCAGATGAAATGGCAAATGCAATCTGTGCTCAGATTCTGTTACTAGCCGCAGACGATCCTGAAAAGGACATATTCCTTTACATCAACTCTCCAGGCGGATCAATCAGCGCTGGTATGGCGATCTACGACACCATGCAGTTCGTAAAGAACGACATCGCAACAGTTGCAATGGGTCTGGCTGCATCAATGGGCCAGTTCCTACTTTGCGCCGGAGCTCCCGGCAAGCGTTACTCGCTGCCGCACGCTCGCATCATGATGCATCAGCCTTCCGGTGGCATTGGTGGTACTGCTGCTGACATCAAGATCCAAGCAGAGCAAATGAAATTTACTAAGGCAAAAATGGCTGAGCTAATTGCTGAGCACACTGGCCAAACAGTAGAGACGGTTACTGAAGATTCAGATCGCGACCGTTGGTTCACTGCAGAAGAAGCAAAAGACTATGGCTTCGTCGATCACGTGGTGCGCAGTGCGCGCGACGTGGCTGGCGAAGGCGGAACGGCATAAGGGGAGACTCACATGGATTATTCACCTCAATCGCGTTACATTCTCCCGAGCTACATCGAGCGCACCCCACAAGGTGTTCGCGAGTACAACCCATACGCAAAGCTTTTCGAAGAGCGCATTGTTTTCTTGGGTGTCCAGATAGATGATGCTTCAGCAGATGACGTTATGGCGCAGTTACTTGTGCTTGAGTCACTTGATCCAGAGCGTGACATTCAGATGTACATTAACTCACCGGGTGGTTCTTACACAGCGATGACTGCAATTTACGACACTATGCAGTTCGTTAAGTGCAACGTGCAGACCGTATGTCTTGGACAGGCTGCATCTGCTGCCTCCGTGATTCTGGCTGCCGGAACTCCAGGTAAGCGTTTTGCGTTACCTCACGCACGCATCTTGATTCACCAGCCTTACACCGAAGGTGGCGGCCAGGGTTCTGACATTGAAATCCAAGCTAATGAGATCTTGCGTATGCGTGATGAAATGGAAGGCATCTTCTCTCATCACACTGGACGCTCGGTTGAGGAAATCCGTGTCGACATGGATCGAGACAAGATCCTTACTGCGCCTCAGGCCAAGGAATACGGAATCATCGATCAGGTGCTAACTAGCCGCGTTCCACTGAACAAATAGCCTTTCTGCTGGCGTGTACGCCAAGAGAAATGGCTTGTTTCAAGGTACTTTAGAAAGACGCTCGAAGTATCTGTCCACACTTATTCCCCCGGGAGGTGACCACTATGGCTCGTATCGGCGAAGGTGGCGACCTGTTGAAGTGTTCGTTCTGTGGCAAAAGCCAAAAGCAAGTCAAGAAATTGATTGCTGGCCCTGCTGTATACATCTGTGACGAATGCATTGACCTATGCAATGAAATCATCGAAGAAGAATTAGGCGAATCAGTAAACCTTGGTTGGGATGAACTTCCAAAGCCTCGCGAGATCTATGCCTTCCTTGACCAGTATGTAATTGGCCAAGAAGTAGCAAAGAAGTCTCTTTCCGTAGCGGTCTATAACCACTACAAGCGAGTTCAGGCTGGCGCGAATGAATCTTCTCGCGAAGAAGGTGTCGAACTAGCTAAGTCAAACATTCTTTTGTTGGGTCCAACTGGATCTGGCAAGACACTTCTTGCTCAAACTTTGGCCCGCATGCTCAATGTGCCATTTGCAATTGCAGATGCAACCGCATTAACTGAGGCTGGTTATGTTGGCGAAGACGTAGAAAACATTTTGCTTAAGTTAATCCAAGCCGCTGACTATGACGTTAAGAAAGCTGAAACTGGAATTATCTACATCGACGAAATTGACAAAGTTGCTCGCAAGAGCGAGAACCCATCGATTACTCGCGATGTATCCGGTGAAGGCGTTCAGCAAGCACTGCTAAAGATTCTTGAAGGCACTACCGCTTCAGTTCCGCCACAAGGTGGACGCAAGCATCCGCATCAAGAATTCATTCAAATTGATACCAGCAACGTTTTGTTCATCGTTGGTGGCGCATTTGCTGGCCTAGACCAGATCATTCGCCAGCGCGTAGGCAAGAAAGCACTTGGTTTCACCGCCAACATTGAACAAGAAGAAGTAAACGAACAAGACATCTTCTCGCAGGTAATGCCAGAAGACATGTTGAAGTTTGGAATGATTCCAGAATTCATCGGACGCCTTCCAGTATTTACTTCAGTTGCCCAACTTGATCGCGAAGCGCTAGTAGCAGTATTGACTGAGCCAAAGAATGCACTTGTGCGTCAGTACCAAAAACTATTTGATCTTGATGGCGTTGAGCTTGAGTTCACTCCAGATGCACTTGAAGCTGTTGCCGAGCAGGCAATTCTTCGTGGCACTGGCGCTCGTGGACTTCGCGCAATCATGGAAGAAGTTTTGCTATCGGTTATGTACGACGTACCTAGCCGAGAAGACGTTGCTCGCGTAGTAATTAACAAGGAAGTTGTTGGCAAGCACGTTAATCCAACTCTTATTCCGCGTGAAGCACCGGCTGCAAAGCGAATTCCAAAGGAAAAAACCGCTTAACGAATTAACTTTCGCTAGTTGGCGCGAGTTCGATCTCCAAAGAGATTGGGCTCGCGCTTTCTGTATATACAAAGTCTTTTTGAACTCGACCAGCTGCAGCTAAATCACCGGCAACTAACTTTGCCTTTGTAATGTCCTCAGCAGAAGCATTGATTACAGCCTTAGTGATTTCGGCCTTCATAGAAACTTTGGCTTCACTCTTTGATTTACGAAGCTGAGACAAAATCTCGGCCGAAACCGCGAGCAACGAAGCATCCCCGTTGAATGCTCGCAATGATTCAGAAGTTGGCCAACTCGAAGTATGAACTGATTCATCATGTGTCCAGGACCAAACTTCTTCAGTTACGAATGGCAAGAACGGTGCGAACAGTTTGATTAGAGTTTCTAGCGTGATTGTCAGAGCTGCACGTGCTGAAGCTGCGCCAGGCTCACCTGCAAGCCCGTAGGAGCGATCTTTAACTAACTCAAGATGATCATCAGTGAATTCCCAGAAGAACTTCTCAGCCGCTTCCATTGCCTTGGTGTAGTTGAAGGCTTCGAAAGCCTTCGTAGCTTCATCAACCACATCAGCCAATGCTGCAAGCAGTGCTTTATCTAGAGGTTCAGTTACTGCTTCGGCTGGTGCGCTGCCTTGAAGTAAAACAAACTTGCTGGCATTAAGAATCTTTGTTGCTAGTCGACGACCAATTTTCATTTGGCCAACATCAAAAGCCGTATCTGTGCCAGGGCGACCGCTGGCAGCCCAATAACGCACGCCATCGCTGCCATGCTCATCAAGTAGATCTAGTGGAGTAACAACATTGCCCTTGGACTTAGACATCTTCTTGCGATCTGGATCCAGAATCCAACCAGAGATCAAAGCATGTTTCCACGGCAGCACTTTTTCTTCTAAGTGAGCGCGGACCACACTTCCGAATAGCCAAGTGCGAATAATTTCGTGTGCTTGCGGGCGAACATCAAATGGCCAAACTCGGTTCCAAAGATCTTCGTCAAATCCCCAGCCACCTGCAATGTGCGGAGTAAGTGATGAGGTTGCCCAAGTGTCCATGACATCTGGGTCACCCATAAATCCATTTGGAACTCCGCGTTGGTCCTCGGTGTAACCCGCTGGTGCATCTGAAGATGGATCAATTGGAAGCAAAGCTGCATCTGGCACGAGTACTTTGTCCCAGATCGGATTGCCATCAGCATCAAGGCCGTACCAAACCGGAACTGGAACGCCAAAGAAGCGCTGGCGAGAAATTAGCCAGTCACCATTAAGGCCTTCAACCCAATTCTGGTAACGAACTTTCATGTGATCTGGATGCCAAGTGATTTGCTGTCCGCTTGTAACTAATTCGGCGCGCAGATCTGCATCGCGGCCACCGTTACGGATGTACCACTGACGCGTAGTAACAATTTCAAGAGGCTTGTCGCCCTTTTCAAAGAACTTAACTGGGTGAACAATTTGGCGAATCTCACCCTCGAGGTCGCCTGATTCCCGAAGTAGTTCTGCAATCTTTTCTTTTGCTGAATGCGCAGTTAAGCCTGCAAGGGCTGCGTAAGCATTGCGTCCTAAGTCAGTCTTAATCCATTCTGGAACTTCAGTGATGACGCGACCATCCCAGCCAATGATTGGGCGAGTAGGTAGCTGCAGTTCGCGCCACCAAGTTACGTCAGTTGTGTCACCAAAAGTACAAATCATTGCAATGCCGGAACCTTTTTCTGGATCGGCAAGCGTATGAGCGAGTACTGGAACTTCAACACCAAAAATTGGTGAGGTAACAGTTGTGCCAAAGAGTGGTTGGTAACGCTCATCATCTGGATGGGCAACCAAAGCAACGCAAGCCGGAATTAGTTCAGGTCGAGTTGTCTCAATGAATAGTGGATTGCCATCAGGTTTATGGAACGAGATGCGGTGGTATGCGCCTGGGCGTTCGCGATCTTCCAATTCAGCTTGGGCAACTGCAGTGCGGAACGTTACATCCCAAAGTGTCGGAGCTTCACTTTGGTAAGCCTCGCCACGGGAAAGATTGTTAAGGAACATGCGCTGGGAAACTGCGCGAGCTCGGGAATCAATAGTTTGGTAAGTCAATTTCCAGTCAACGCTTGTGCCAAGCCGACGCCATAGTTCTTCGAAAGCTTTTTCATCTTCAACAGTTAACTGTTCACAAAGTTCAACAAAGTTACGACGCGAGATTGCGATCTGGTCTTTGCCGGGCTCCGCAGGTGGCCGGAAGTTTGCATCGTAAGGAAGTGATGGATCGCAGCGAACGCCAAAGTAGTTTTGTACTCGTCGTTCAGTTGGAAGACCGTTGTCATCCCAACCCATTGGGTAAAAGACTGACTTGCCATTCATTCTTTGGTAGCGCGCAACACAGTCAATGTGCGTGTAAGAAAAAACGTGACCCACGTGCAGGGAACCACTGACAGTTGGTGGAGGCGTATCGATACTGAAGACATTTTCGCGAGTGGCGCTGCGATCAAATGAATACGTTCCAGCTTGATCCCAGGTTTGCATCCATTTGGATTCCAAACCATCAAGTGTTGGCTTTTCAGGCATTCGTTGCGCGCTCATGATCCCTAATCCTAGACAATTAAAGACAATTAGAATGAATCCATGACTTTGCCCGAAATCCAAGAACTCGCGCGCGTGGAAGAGGTCTTGGAATCTCGTTGGCCAGAAACCAAAATCGAACCAAGTTTGGATCGAATTAGCCACTTGATGACCCTTTTGGGTGACCCACAGTTCGCTTATCCAGTAATCCACATAACTGGAACAAATGGCAAGACTTCCACGGCTCGCATGATTGAGTCATTGCTGCGCTCGATGGGACTTCGCACTGGACTAGTTACGAGCCCACACTTACATCAAGTAACTGAGCGAATTCGATTAAATGGTGAACCGATTCCAGCGGGAAAGTTTGTAGAGATATATGACGAACTTGAGCCTTACCTAGCAATCGTCGATAGCGAAAGTTTGGCAAGCGGCGGACCTGCCATGTCTTACTTTGAAGTTCTCACCGGTATGGCTTTCGCGGCTTTTGCAGATGCGCCAGTTGATGTAGCCGTTGTTGAAGTTGGTATGGGCGGAGCTTGGGACGCCACAAATGTTGTCGCGCCACAGGTAAGCGTTGTTACACCAATTGGCATGGATCATGCTGACTATCTAGGTGACACTGTTGAAAAAATCGCGATTGAAAAATCTGGAATCATCAAGCCCGATTCAATTGCTGTTCTTTCGTATCAAGATGCTGGACCTGCAGAAATATTGTTAGCCCGCGCTGCTGCAGTAGACGCCATGGTTGCTAGACAAGGTGTTGAATTCTCAGTTCGAGACCGTGCGCTAGCAATCGGTGGACAAGTTTTGAATCTTGATGGACTCAATGGTTCCTATGAAGAAATTCTTTTGCCACTGTTTGGTGCACATCAAGCCGCAAACGCATCTGTGGCATTAGCAGCAGTCGAAGCATTCTTTGGCGGAACTCTGACCTTAGACATTGACGCAGTTCGCGAAGGTTTGGGTTCAGTAACTTCACCAGGGCGCTTAGAAGTAGTTCGTCGCAGTCCAACTGTGATCGTTGATGCAGCGCACAATCCACACGGCGCTGCTGTATTAGCGACAGCACTCGAAGAGTCATTTTCTTTTGAGCAAGTCATTGGCGTGATTTCGGTAATGGCAGATAAAGATGTCATCGGAGTATTGCAAGCACTTGAACCTGTCATGACTGACGTAGTTGTAACTTGGAACGGTGCGCAGCGCGCTATGTTGGCACCTGAGATTGCCGAACTTGCAACTCAAGTCTTTGGTGAAGATCGAGTACAAGTTGAAGCGAATTTGACCAGTGCGATAGATCGCGCAATTGAAATGGCCGATGACGCGGGCATGAACGGTGTCGGGGTAGTGGTAACGGGTTCGGTAGTTACAGCTGCTTTAGCACGAACAATTATGGGTAAGACCAATACCTAGGAGAGATGAAAATCATATGAAGGTAATGGGAAGCGCGATTTTGGTATTCGAGGCGATTGTTTTAGGCCTATCAATTCCAGTGTCTGTCGTTATTTACAACGTAGATACCGCCTTAGCTATTTGGAGCACATTTCTATTGATGGTTCTGTGCATACTTGCAGTTGGTGGCGTCCGGCACGATAAAAGGGCTGCAATCACAACTGGATTAGCCGTGCAGGCCGTCATTATTGCGGTTGGAATATTCGTACGCCCGCTGCTTTTCCCAGGCATTTTGTTCTTATTAATTTGGGGATTGGCCTATGTGATGAATAACAAAGTTGACGAGGCAAAGGCCGCCCGAGAAAACCTTTAAGATTAAGAACATGTCTGAACGTACCCTTGTCCTTGTAAAGCCAGATGGCGTCGAACGCGGTCTAATTGGCGAAGTAATTTCCCGTATCGAACGCAAAGGTTTCAAAATAGTTGCCTTGGAAATGCGCACGCTAGAGCGCTCCATTGCCGAAACTCACTACGCCGAGCATGTCGATAAGCCTTTCTTCAAGGACTTAGTTGATTTCATTAGCGGTGGGCCATTGGTCGCAGCCGTAATTGAAGGAAACGAAGCAATTGCAGCTTGGCGCACCATGATGGGTGCAACCAATCCAGTTAATGCTGCAATGGGAACTATCCGTGGCGACCTTGCAACTGAAACACAACTAAACGTTTCGCACGGATCAGATTCACCAGAATCTGCTGCGCGCGAGATTGCACTATTTTTCCCAAAACTGTAAAGGGTTAGAAATGACGGTCCAGTCTGTATTTCCGGCACTGGAACAGTTATTGCCTCGGGTGCAAAAACCTGTTCAATACGTTGGTGGCGAACTTAACGCTGTCGTAAAGCCATGGGATGACACCATCGTGCGTTGGTGTCTGATGTATCCCGACGCTTACGAAGTTGGTATTCCCAACCAAGGTGTTCAAATTTTGTATGAAGTACTAAATGAGCGCGCTGACACATTATGTGAGCGCACCTACGCAGTATGGCCTGACTTAGAAAAGTTAATGCGGGAAAACGGTGTACCTCAATTCACGGTTGATGCGCATCGTCCGGTTGGCGCTTTCGATGCTCTAGGCGTTTCGTTCGCAACTGAACTCGGTTACACCAACATGCTTACAGCAATCGATTTAGCTGGCGTTCCATTGCATGCAGTAGATCGCGATGAGACGCACCCACTTGTAATTGCTGGTGGACACGCAGCATTTAATCCAGAAGCAATCTCCATGTTTATCGACGGCGCTGTTCTTGGTGATGGTGAGCAAGCAGTTCTTGCAATCACCGACATCATTGCGGCGTTTAAGTCCGAAGGAAGCCCTGGCGGCCGCGATGAACTCTTGATGCGCCTTGCCAAGTCTGGCGTTATGTATGTTCCAGCTTTTTATGATGTTGAGTATTTAGAAGACGGCCGGATTCGCCGAGTTTCACCTAACCGTCCAGGTGTGCCATGGCGCGTAGCAAAGCACACCGTTATGGATCTAGATGAATGGCCTTACCCAAAGGCACCACTAGTTCCAATTGCTGAAAGCGTTCACGAACGTATGAGCGTGGAAATCTTCCGCGGCTGTACTCGCGGTTGCCGCTTCTGCCAAGCGGGCATGATTACTCGTCCAGTGCGCGAGCGTTCCATGACAACTATCGCTGACATGGTTGCAAACGGCCTTGAAAAGACTGGTTACGAAGAAATTGGTCTACTTTCACTTTCCAGCGCCGATCATTCTGAAATTGCGGAGATCGCAAAGGGATTAGCGGACAGATACGAGGATTCTCAGACTTCACTTTCGCTACCAAGTACTCGCGTTGATGCGTTCAACATCGACTTGGCTAACGAGCTATCGCGTAACGGTCGTCGCAGTGGATTAACTTTCGCTCCTGAAGGTGGTAGCGAAAGAATTCGCAAGGTCATAAACAAGATGGTTACTGAAGAAGATTTGATCCGCACAGTTACGGCTGCATATGCATCCGGTTGGCGCCAGGTGAAGTTGTACTTCATGTGCGGCTTGCCAACTGAAGAAGATGAAGATGTATTACAGATTGCTCGCCTTGCCCATGAAGTTATCAAGGCTGGTCGCGAAGCATCTGGCCGTAAAGATATTCGTTGCACGGTTTCCATTGGTGGCTTCGTACCAAAACCTCACACACCATTCCAGTGGGCAGCACAACTTGATCACGAAACTACCGACTCACGTCTTTACAAACTTCGCGATGCAATTCGTCAAGATCGTGAATTTGGAAAGTCAATTGGTGTTCGCTATCACGACGGTAAGCCGGGTGTAGTTGAAGGTTTGCTATCGCGCGGCGATCGTCGAGTTGGAAAAGTTATTGAACAAGTTTGGCGTGATGGCCAGCGCTTCGATGGTTGGAGTGAACACTTCTCTTACGATCGCTGGATGGCTGCAGCTGAAATTGCATTCGCTGACGAACCAGTAGACGTGAATTGGTACACCATCAGAGAACGTGAATTATCTGAAGTCCTTGCTTGGGATCATTTAGATTCAGGTCTTGACAAAGAATGGCTTTGGGATGACTGGCAAGATGCATTGTCCGAAGTTGAAGTTGATGACTGTCGGTGGACACCATGTTTTGACTGTGGAGTTTGTGATCACATGGGTACTGAAATCCAAGTCGGTCCAACTAATGCTGTGATGCTTCCAATGCCAGTAATTCCATCTCGGGTAGTTGCAAACAGTGGCGCGTGATCGAGATCCTGGCCGCGAGATAGTTCCTGCGGTTCAAAAGTTAAGAATTCAGCATGCCAAGCGAGATCGGCTGCGCTTTACATCTCATCGTGATTTCCAGCGGGCTTTTGAGCGCGCATTAAAGCGAGCCGGTGTTCCGATGGCATACAGTGCAGGATTCTCGCCGCATCCAAAGATTTCCTATGCCAACGCAGCGCCAACTGGTGTTGCTAGTGAAGCTGAGTATGTCGAAATTGGTGTAGTTCAGATAGTTGACCCAGAGAAATTACTTGCAGTCTTGGACGAAGTATTGCCACCAGGCCTGGACGTTTTGGCCGTCGTTGAGGCTCGGACTCCAGATTTCGTCGCTCGCCTTGAAGCTAGCCATTGGCGCATCGAACTTCCCGGCACCTCGCAAGAAACTTTGCAGGGGGCACTTGATGCCTTTATGTCGGAATCTGAGGTTCTGGTAGATCGCATGACCAAGTCCGGAATCAGAACCTTTGACGCCAGAACCGCTGTAATTCGGGCAAATGTGGAGATGGGCGCTGACTGTGCCATACTTCAAGTAGTCGTTCGGCATGGCGTGCCAGCTGTTCGACCAGACGATGTTCTGGCAGCTCTGAAAAAAGTTGCAGACTTCGCCCAGGAGATTCCCCCTCGGGTTACTCGACTGGCGCAAGGTCCTTTGCTTGAAGACGGCTGGTCCGTGGGTGATCCTTTCACCTTGGATCGTGAAGCCACACAAGCTTGAGCCCTACATCGTCACTACATAGGCTTATGCGCCCTAGGGCGTGAGTGAACGCAAGACCGGTGCTTCGGCATAGGTGTTGTGCGATAGGAGACGACTTTCATGTCGGATAACGAAGTAACACCAGAATCCAAACCACGTCGACGTGCCGCTGGCCGTCCGGCTGGACCGCCAGTAGATGCACCGGCTGAAAAAGCAGATAAAGCGCCAGCTAAGGCTGCTGCCAAGAAGAAGGCGCCAGCTGTTAAAAAGGCACCAATTGCTGTTCCAGTTTTCCAATCTGCCCCAGTGACTGCAGCTCCCGCTAAGAAAAAAGCGGTTGCCAAGTCAGCAAGTAGCGAGGAAACCCTTTCCGTTGCCAAGAAGGGTCAAACCAAAAAGGCTCCAGCGAAGAAGGCGGCTATCTCAGAATCCGCAGACAGTTCCGAGTCGACTTCAAATGAAGCTTCAGAATCTGGCGAAGAGCGCACCGGTGGCAATAACCGAAACCGCAATCGCAACCGTCGTGGTGGCAAGAACAAGAACCGCGCGAAGTCAGCTAATGGCGTTGAAGGTTCCGAGTTAGAAGAGGGAACAGCTGAAGCCTCAGACGAAGAATCAACTGAGTCAGCTGAAGCTGCATCAGCTCGCAAACGTAGTCGTAAGCGCACTCGCGATGGTTCAGACAGCGAGTCTGGCTCAACCCGACTGGATGCAAAGCGCAACCGTCGCCGTGATGGCCGCGATGCCGGACGTCGACGCGCACCAATCTTGACTGAATCTGAATTCCTAGCTCGTCGCGAAAACGTTGAGCGCGTAATGGTCGTTCGCCAACAAGGCGCTCGTACTCAAATTGCAGTTCTCGAAGACGGAATTGTTGTTGAGCATTACATCAACCAATCCAGCAGTGGATCATTAGTTGGCAACGTTTACTTGGGACGCGTTCAAAACGTATTGCCAGGTATGGAAGCAGCCTTCGTTGATATCGGCAAGGGACGCAATGCGGTTCTTTATGCCGGCGAAGTTAACTGGGATGCAGCTGGCCTTGATGGTCAGCCTAAGAAAATTGAAACCGCGCTTAAGTCAGGCGATCCAGTTCTGGTTCAGGTAACTAAAGATCCAGTCGGACAAAAGGGCGCTCGCTTAACTAGCCAGATTTCATTGCCGGGTCGTTTCTTGGTTTATGTTCCAAACAATCCAATGACTGGCATCTCGCGCAAACTTCCAGACCGGGAACGCTCTCGTCTGAAAACAATTTTGAAGGCAGTAGTTCCAGAAGATGCTGGCGTAATTGTTCGCACCGCATCTGAAGGAGCTAGTGAAGAGGAGTTAGGTCGCGACGTAGCAAGACTTGCTGCGCAGTGGACTGACATCGAAGCCAAGTCAAAAACTGCTTCACCTCCAACCATGCTGTACGGCGAGCCAGACATTTCCATCAAGGTTGTTCGCGATATCTTCAACGAAGATGTTAAGAAGCTAATCGTTTCTGGCGCGGACGCTTGGGAAACTGTTGAGCAATACGTAAGTTATGTTGCGCCTGATCTTGCAGATCGCTTAGAAAAGTATGTCGGCACAACTGATGTATTTACCGAGTACCGAATTGATGAACAGATCGCTAAGGCACTTGATCGCAAGGTTTACTTACCTTCAGGTGGCTCACTAGTAATCGATCGCACTGAAGCGATGACAGTTGTCGACGTTAACACTGGCAAGTTCATTGGTCAGGGTGGAAACCTCGAACAAACCGTTACCAAGAACAACATGGAAGCTGCTGAAGAAATTGTTCGACAGCTAAGACTTCGTGACATCGGTGGCATCATCGTTATCGACTTCATCGACATGGTCCTAGAAAGCAACCGCGATCAAGTTATTCGTCGCCTGATCGAATGTCTAGGGCGAGATCGCACCAAGCATCAGGTGGCTGAAGTTACCTCCCTTGGCCTGGTCCAAATGACCCGCAAGCGCATTGGCGCTGGATTACTGGAGGTTTTCAGTGAGCCATGTGATCATTGCCAAGGCCGCGGCGCAGTTGTGAACATGGATGGCCATGACGCCTCGAAACCCCCTAAAAATAAGGGTAAAAAGGGAAATCACGACCATTCCCATGACAATTCCGCAGATTCCACCCCAGATTCAACCCCCGAAGAGCCTGTCTCGGTTTGACCCTAAGGCCCTTGAGTCCGTAACCTTATGAGGCTTAAGACTTAGGGTTTTCACCCGAAACAAGCATTAGTTCAAGGAGATACCTCGTGTACGCGATCGTTCGTGCTGGTGGCCGCCAGGAGAAAGTTGCCGTTGGCGACCTAATTAGCCTTGACCGCGTTCAAGCCAAGCCAGGCGAGACAGTGGTTCTTCCAACTGTTTTGATCGTGGATGGCGACAAGGTCAACACCGACGCTAAAGGCGTCACCGTAACCGCTGAAGTTATTGACCACAACCGTGGACCGAAAATCGAAATTCTTCGTTACAAGAACAAGACCGGTTACCGTCGTCGTCAAGGACACCGTTCAGACCTAACTGATGTGCAAATCATTTCAATCGGTAGCGAGAAGATCGCTGCTGGTGACAAAGCAACTGCAAAGGCAAAGCCAGTAGTTGCGAAGAAGGCTGCACCTGTAGCAAAGGCTGCTCCTGTTGCTGAAGCCGCAGAAAAGCCTGCTGCAAAGAAAGCCGCTGCACCTGCTAAGGCTGCTGCTCCAGCAAAGAAGGCTGCACCTGCCGCAAAGAAAGCTGCACCAGCCAAGAAAGCCGCTCCAGCGAAGAAGGCTCCAGCAACTTCAAGTTCCGATGCAAAGGCGAAGAAATCGCCTGCATCGGCCCCTAAGAAGACAGAGAAGTAGGTATAACTCATGGCTCATAAAAAGGGTGCCTCCAGTACCAGAAACGGTCGCGACTCAAATGCACAGCGTTTGGGCGTAAAGCGTTTCGGTGGTCAGGTTGTTAACGCCGGAGAAATCATTGTTCGTCAGCGTGGCACACATTTTCACCCAGGTGAGAATGTTGGCCGTGGTGGAGATGACACACTTTTCGCACTAGCTGCTGGCGCTGTTCAGTTCGGTAGCCGTCGCGGTCGTCGTGTTATCAACATTGTCCCTGCGGAATAATTCCGCGGAATTTTTGTAGATTGGCGGGTCCGGTTCGGGCCCGCTTTTCTTTTGGAAAGGAGATTCA
>JNSL01000077.1_pt1 | contig 17434 bp, 18 predicted proteins | sample 210691 | NCBI WGS metagenome assembly JNSL01 (sample SAMN02808685, study PRJNA238866) | freshwater metagenome | biome: fresh water; feature: freshwater reservoir; material: water; isolation source: water column of the freshwater reservoir Embalse de Amadorio in Spain | place: Spain: Valencia ...
CATCAAAGCTAAGAGTTATTCATCCTCGGTCTTTGAGCCACCGAACATAATGTCATCCCATGAAGGCAACTTCGGGCGTTTTACAACACCATCTGAAACTGGATCCGATTCATCTACAACATCGATTTCTAGTTCCTCTGCAAAATACTCTTCATCTTCTTCAATAATTTCAGTAACAGTTATCTCTTCACGAACCGCGACGAGTCGTGGTGCCGGAGGCGGAGGAGTTGTTGGAGCGAATGGTGTTGGATCAACAGAATTAATAAAGCCATGAGTCGCAGTTCTTGGTCGCGCCTCTTTAGCGTCGCCGGCGATCCATCTTGCGGAATCGTCTTTCGCGGTGAGAATTCGATTTCCTAATTCAAAGTTCCAGTTCGCTTCAGCAGTTCCGTCGATATTTGGATACTGAACAACAACGTTCCAGGTCCCATCTATATTGCGATGAGTGTTCCATTCGACGGCTTCCATATCCACACCATGATTTGAAAGTTGTATGAAAGTGGCCTCAGTTAGAGTTGGTGAAGATGCTTCACGGCGCAAATAGGATTTCAACGCAGTTTCGATTACGTAGGCCCGTTCTTGCAAAATCGGTCCAGAGAATTTCTCAATTTTTTCGACTGACCAGTCAGTTGTTCTAGATATTGAACCCATACTCTCGCCAGCTCTAAGGCGGGCCTGAATCTCTTTAACTCCAAAAGTTGGGCGCTCATCAACTGGAGCAACTGAAACCAATCTTGGTTGGGTAAGAGCAGTTTTTAAGTTCTCGGTGATCGGCAATGAAAATTTCGCACCTGACGCATCAGTTAACTCAATTGCTGAGCCATCTGTAGTTCGGCCGACAAGGACTAGCTCGGCTGACTTATCGCTCTTTTCATCACTCACGGGCGTAACTCTGCCACAAGGGGTGAGAAAAAGTGGGTAGCAACGAGTGGTTAAATTCTCCTGTGAATAGCGAAACTAAAGCCGAGCTCCTGGAACTAGCTCTTGGAATCGCTAAATCAGCGGGCGATTTGTTGATGGCCAGACCAGATGTTTTCGATCTCGAAACTAAGTCAACTGCAATCGATTTTGCAACCCAGATGGATACCGCAAGTGAAAAATTGATTGTCTCTAAAATTTTAGAGTCCCGCCCTGATGATGGAATTATTGGCGAAGAAGGTTCATCGATACCATCAAAATCTGGAGTTACCTGGGTAATCGATCCGCTAGATGGCACTGTTAATTACTTCTACGGAATTGCTGGCTGGAATGTCAGCATTGCAGCAAAAGTTAGCGAGGGCGTTCAAGTAGGCGTGGTTTATGCACCATCAATTAATTCACTTTGGGCCGCAACTAAAGGCGGCGGCGCAACTTGCAATGGCAAGAAAATAATGTGCAACGAACCGGTCGAATTCAATCGTGCGCTGATTGCAACTGGTTTTTCCTATGATGTTGCTGATCGCGAAGGCCAAGCAAAGTTAGTTTCGAAATTACTTCTTGAAATTCGTGACCTCCGTCGTATTGGCGCTGGCGCTGCAGATTTATGTTTAGTCGCAACTGGAAGACTCGACGCCTTTTATGAAATGGGATTAAATGAATGGGATTTGGCTGCTGGTGGATTAATTGCAACCGAAGCTGGGGCGCTGGTTACGGGCCGAAATGGTGGGCCAGCAGGCAAGGAGATGGTCATTGCAGCAGGGCCACATCTGCACGCAAGGCTGGTCTCCGAGATCGGTTAGAAGCAGGCGAATTGGTCGGATAGGGGTGGCTGTGGCAAGATACGGCTTCTGTCCTAAAGAAAAGGAAATGCCATGAACGTGTTAGACGCGGTAGATGCCGCATCACTTCGCTCCGATGTTCCGACCTTCCGTTCTGGAGACGAAATCAAGATTCACGTTCGTGTTATCGAAGGTAACAAGAGCCGTATCCAGGTTTTCCAAGGACTAATTATTCGTCGCCAAGGTTCAGGCGTCCGCGAGACTTTCACAATCCGCAAGCTTTCTTACGGTGTCGGAGTAGAGCGCACATTCCCAATCCACACTCCTGTTATTGAAAAGTATGAAATGGTCCGTCGCGGAGATGTCCGTCGCGCCAAGCTTTATTACCTACGCGAACTTCGCGGTAAGGCTTCAAAGATCAAAGAGCGTCGTGGCGTCGGTGGCGAGTTCATTGTTGAAGAGACTGTTTCAGCAGCGCCAGTCGTGGCAGCAGCAGCCGTAGTTGCGGCCGCAGCAGCAACTACTGCAGAGGTTATTGAAACACCAGTTGTTGAAACTGTTGAAGTAATTGAAGCACCAGCCGCAGAAGTAGTCGAAACTGCCGAAGCTGTTGTTGAAAATACTCCAGAAGCGTAAATAACTTTTAAGTGCGTTTAATCTAAATGCGCATACCAAAGAAGGGTTCGCTACTTCGCGAACTTCCAATCATTATCGTTTCGGCGCTAGTCGTATCAATAATCGTTAAAACCTTCTTCATTCACTTCTTCTTTATTCCATCTGGTTCAATGGAGAACACCCTTCAAGTCGGGGATCGAATTGCAGTAAACAAACTCGGAAGTTATTTCGGCGATGCAAAGCGCGGGGAAGTTGTCGTGTTTCGCGATCCTGCTGGTTGGCTCGGGACACCTGCAGCGAGCAGTGATCCAAAAATTATTCAAACTATAAAGAGTGGCTTAGTCACTGTTGGTATTCTTCCAGATCCAGCAAAGCAATATTTGATTAAGCGCGTGATTGGTGTTGGCGGAGATACTGTTACATGTTGCGACAAAAAAGGTTATCTAACGGTAAATGGCGTTTCAGTTTCAGAGCCATATATTTATACTGGCGATAAACCAAGCGATTCTGAATTTAGCGTGACTGTTCCAAAGGGTTTTGTCTGGGTTATGGGAGATCACCGCGGAGCAAGTGCTGATTCAAGATTCCATACTGATGACATTCACAAAGGAATGGTCCCATTATCTTCAATTGTGGGCCGTGCAACCGTTGTTGTCTGGCCATTTAATCATCTAAAATTCTTAAGCACTGGCAGCGAATTATCTAAGGTTGCTATTAATAATTCGAAGTAATGAAACATATTGAATCAACGCTATTAGCATCTGGAATTAAGCGGATTGCTGGTGTTGATGAAGCGGGGCGCGGACCCTGTGCCGGGCCATTAGTAGTAGCGGCCGTAATTCTTAAAGATCCATTTGCGCCAGAACTTTCGCAAGTCCGAGATTCAAAAGAATTATCCGAAGCGCTTCGCGAAAAGCTTTTTGATGTAGTCATAGAACAAGCGCTGAGCTATTCGATAATCGAAATCTCGGTCAAAGAGATTGATAGCTTCGGACTTCATAAATCGAATCTTGAGGGCATGCGCCGAGCAATAAATTCACTCGAAATAGTTCCAGAATATGTCTTAACCGACGGTTATGCGATTGAAGGCCTAGCTATCCCAAACTTAGCCGTTTGGAAGGGCGATCAAGTCGCAGTTTCAATTAGCGCGGCATCTATTCTGGCTAAGGTCTATCGTGATCGCGAAATGGTGAGACTTGATTCAAGATATCCGGGATATGGCCTAGCGAAACATAAGGGTTACATAACTGCGGCACACACCAAAGCCTTAGGCGAATTAGGAGTTACAGATATTCACCGCAAGTCTTTTGCGAATATAGCTGCGCTTATTAACAGATAGCAAAGTCCCACAAGTTAACAAATAGGAAAGTTTGGAAGCGGGCAACTCGCTTAATCTCTGCTTCCTATGGGGACTAAACAATTAATTGGTGCACTCGGTGAAGATTTTGTTGCAAAGTATTTGCTTTCAAGGAACTACGAAATCCTGGATCGAAATTGGCGGATTCGTGAAGGCGAAATAGATCTTGTTGCCATTTCAGAGCACGGGGTGGTCGTATTTGTAGAAGTAAAGACCAGAACTAATTCTGCATTTGGACATCCCTTAGAAGCGATTACTCGTGATAAGGCATATCGGTTGCAGCGACTGGCCTTGGCCTGGTTAACAGTTCATCACAGGTGGGGATTTGAATATCGGATAGATGCTGCCGGAGTATTGATTTCTAAAGGCGAAAAATTTGAAATTGATTATCGAATTGCAGTTCTCTGATGTCACTTGCACTCACATCGACAGTTTCGCTAACCGGTTTAATCGGAAATCTAATTGATGTCGAAGTAGATATCTCAGATGGGCTTCCAGGTTACATACTTTTGGGTTTACCTGATGCAGCGCTAAACGAATCTAAAGATCGGGTTCGAGCTGCTCTTGTTAACAGTGGAGAGACTTGGCCAAATAAGAAAGTTACTGTTTCACTTTCGCCAGCTTGGTTACCGAAGAGCGGCTCAGCCTTCGATCTCCCAATCGCAATAACGCTGCTCATGGCACAAGGGTTAGTTCCTAAAGACGAACCAGGAACTTGCATCTACTTAGGCGAACTTGCCCTGGATGGTCAGCTCCGAAGCGTGAGGGGCGTATTGCCAGCAGTTTTAGCAGCGAAAAAGTTTGGTTTCACTAAAGCCTTGGTTCCATTTAATAACTATGCCGAAGCAAAGTGTGTTTCAGGAATAGAAATCATCGCCATAAATTCATTAGCAACTGCGCTTAAATATTTAAGGTTTGGCGAAATTTTAGTTTCACCAGATCCATTCATTTCAAATGACGATGAGAGCTATTTGGATCTATGTGATGTAGCTGGGCAAGTCGGTGCGCGAAGAGCTTTGGAAGTTGCTGCGATTGGCGGACATCATCTACTTTTTATTGGACCACCTGGCACCGGAAAGACAATGCTTGCTGAAAGAATTCCTTCGATTCTGCCGCCACTAACTGAAGATTCAATTTTGGAAGTCACCGCAATACATTCGATTGCAGGAACACTTTTGGATCGAGAATTACTTTCTAAGCTTCCCCCTTTCGTAGCACCGCATCACACAACTACTGCGCCCGCAATGATTGGTGGAGGTGCACATGCAATTCGTCCCGGCGCGACTTCCCTTGCACATCAAGGTGTTCTATTTATCGACGAAGCGCCTGAATGTGCGCGCGGCGTATTGGATTCACTTCGCCAGCCTCTCGAATCTGGAAATGTAACTATTTCCAGAGCAGTTGGATCAGTTACTTATCCCGCGAGATTTATGTTGGTCCTTGCAGCAAATCCTTGTCCATGCGGACGCTTCAGTGGTCGTGGTCGAAGCTGCACTTGTACCCAAGTCGCAATTCGAAGGTATCTACAGCGCTTGTCGGGTCCGCTTCTTGATCGTATTGATATTCGAGTCTTTGTTGATTCGCCAAGTCGAATTGAAATGGCCAGTGACGAACTAGGGGAGTCCAGTGCAGTTGTCCGACAACGCGTAATTGCGGCCCGCTCAATCTCGAAGGATCGATTTGCAGATTGTTTATGGAAACTGAATTCTCAGATTCCGCCAAGTGAATTACGCAAGAGATTTCGAGCCGAAAAACCAGGAATGAATTTTCTGCATACCGAACTTGATAATGAGCGGCTTAGTGCTCGTGGCTTTCATAAAGTGCTTCGCATAGCCTGGAGCATCGCTGATGCAAATGGACATTCGATTCCCAGCCGTGATGATGTTGAATCCGCTTTTCGATTGCGCGAAGGAATGGAGATATTAGCTTGAGCGTATTACTAGCACGAGCGCAATTATTTGCGGCAATCGAAGGTGGATCAGTCCCTTGGAATGAGGAGATTTTAAAGTTAGGTCCAATTGAAGTTCGAGATCGACTCTGCGCAGGGGCTTATAAAACTGCAAGCAAAGCGGCCGAACGAATTAATCAGACCACCGGCGAAGAAGTTTTATCTCAGATAACAAAAGCAGCAGCATTTATTCTTACGCCGGAAGATGTGGATTGGCCGCAATCTTTAAATGATTTAGCTGCCCCACCAATCGCACTTCTTATTAAGGGTCAGCGCGAGAATTTAACTCGCCTAGAGAACTCAATCTCGATTGTAGGAACCAGAAACCCAACTTCTTATGGCGCACGAATTGCTGGTGATTTTGGAGTAGGGGTAGCAGATCATGAATGGGCCGTCGTGAGTGGCGGTGCAATCGGAATTGATGCGGCTGCACATAAAGGTTGTCTGGTTGGCGAAGGAATTACGGTTGCAATACTTGGTGGGGGATTTAACAAGAATTATCCGGCAACACACGAAAGGCTATTTGCCGAAATCTGCGAAAGTGGAATTTTAATTTCTGAAGTTATGCCAGATGTGCCTGCAATCCCGCATCGCTTTTTAACACGCAATAGATTGATAGCTGGATTATCGAAGGCAACCGTAGTAGTTGAAGCCGCATTTCGAAGCGGTTCACTTCGGACCGCGCGCGATGCAGCCGAGATCTTTAGACCAGTTATGGCAGTGCCTGGACCGATAACTGCGCCAACAAGCGAGGGCTGCCATCGCCTTATTGTCGAACGTGTTGCGGAATTAGTTACTTCAGTATCTGAAATTATGGAATTGGTGAAGCCTATAAACATTAAGTGAGAGAATTAAGGCATGAGCGTGGAACACAAAGCGGGCTTCGTAGCAATTATTGGGCGCCCAAATGTTGGTAAGTCCACTCTGGTAAATGCTTTAGTTGGTCGAAAAATAGTTATTACATCTAAGCATCCAAACACCACTCGAAATCCAATCCGCGGAATCATTTCAAAACCGGATTATCAAATGATTGTTGTTGACACCCCAGGGATACACAAGCCAAAGACGCTACTTGGGTCACGTCTTAATTCAATGGTCTCCGAGAATTTAGAGTCAGTAGATGCCGTTCTTATCTGTCTTCCAGCAGATGAAGAAATTGGCTTCGGCGATGAATACATTGCAAAGCAAGTTTTAAATCAACGCCGTGTCTTCATTGCAGTTACAAAAACCGACAGCGTCAAACAAGAAGCGCTGCTAGCTAAGTTGATTGAAGTTGGCGAATTCGCAAAACGAGTCGGATTGAGCGTTGCTGAAATAGTTCCAATCTCGGCCAAGAATTTAGATCAGACCGAACTTCTGCTTAAGTTACTGGCTGAAAAATTGCCAGTATCGCCATCCTTATATCCAGAGGACATAACGACCGATCAGGCAGCAGAGATGACAATTACTGAATTGATTCGGGAAGCTGCAATCGAGAATTTATATGAAGAAGTGCCACATTCAATTGTCGTAACAATTGATGAGATGGCAAAGCGCGAAGGCCAAGATTTCTTTGACATCCACGCAACACTTCATGTTGAACGCGATAGCCAGAAGTCGATTGTGATTGGACCACAAGGTTCCAGATTGAAAGATATTGGAGTTAGAGCCCGAGGTTCCGTCGAAACATTTTTAGATGCAAAAATCTTCTTAGGACTACATGTAAAGGTAAGTAAAGAATGGCAACGAGATGCCAAGGTACTTACAAAGCTTGGATTTATTGAACGGAAGTAGTTACTTTGCGGCTGGCAAAATAGCTGCCGATTAAGACTAGTGGCAGACCAACTGCCATGCCGACAGTAAATGGCTCATTAAGAATTATCACACCAAGCAATACAGCAAATGCAGTGTTCAAATAGGTAACAAGTGAACCTCTCGCAGTTCCAATGTCCTTGATAAGTTGGAAGAAAAGAATGAAAGCCAGCGCAGTTGGGAAAATTCCAAGAATAACCACGGATCCTATTGCCTCAATCGAAGGTGTCTTCTGTGGTGCATATATAAATAAAAATGGAAGATACGCAAGCATCGTATAGACCATGGCGACCGCATTCATTGAAATGGGTTCGATATGTGGAATTTTTGTCGTAACCATTGTGACAGCCCAGGCATAGCCAATTGCCGCAATTAGAATCATGAAAATCGCAACGAGAGATTGTCGGCCAGAGAAACTTTCGAGGCCAACTACAAGAACAATTCCGATAAACCCAATCAAGATTCCGAAGAGTCGCTTACGCTGCCAAACAGTCTTATCGCCATGCATAGAGGCAATAAGCGTTGCCCAGATAGGAACTGTTGCAACCAATAATCCAGCAAGGCCAGAACTCATGTTCTCTTCTGCAGCTGTGATTAAGAACCAAGGTGCAATCATTTCGCCGATTGCGTATGGGATTACATAGCGCCAAGCTTTTATCGCCGGCATCAGGGATCCAAGCCGCATTGCCATCGGAATTAAAATCAGACATCCAATAACGACTCTAGAAAGAACAATTATGGTTGGTGAAAGTTCATCAACTGCAACTTTAATAAGCAAATATGGGATACCCCAGAGAAATCCGATCAAAACAAAGAGAAACCAATTTCGTCTGGACATTGGCTTAGTTTCTACTAAAGCGCACTCAATTCAAAATTAGCGGGCAAGTAGCGCGTTGATTTCATCTGCTACATGCTGGTGTAAAACATTTGCCTCAGGCGTTATCCCGGCAAGCGAGAAATAGCCATGAATCATTCCGTCATATTCACGATATGCGGTTTGAACTCCTGATTTTCGCAAGAGTTCGGCATAGATATATCCATCATCCAATAGGGGATCAAATTCAGCCGTTGTGATAATCGCGGGAGCAAGGTTTGAAAAATCTTTTGCAGCGGCTGGCACTGCATATGGATTCTTTGCATCAGACTTTTTTGAAAGGTATTGCTGCCAGAACCACTTCATTGCCTGCGTGCTTAGCCCGTATCCAGTTGCATTGTTATATGCCGAGTCATAATTCATGTCGTTGTCATTGCAAGGATAGATAAGTAACTGATAGGCAAGGCTCACATCTGCAGTATCTCTGGCCTTCAGTGCAACTGCAGCTGCAAGATTTCCACCAGCGCTATCACCACCAACGCCAATCTGAGTTGGTTCAATTCCTAGAGATTGCGAATTTGCAGCAACCCACAGAAGTGTTGCATAGCAATCATCGAAGGGGATTGGGAAAGGTAGTTCAGGCGCTTTTTGGTAGTTAACCGCAACTACTACAAACTGGCCCTTATTAGCTAAGGAACGCATAGCTTGTTCGTAACTATCCAAGTTGTTTAAAACCCAGCCGCCACCATGAAAGAAAACTAGCGCCGGCAGAACTGCGCCTTTAACTGGACGATAAATCCGAACTGGAAGATCAGCGGTCGGTCCTGGAATGTAACGATGAATTACTTCATAAATTTTCTCGGGCTCGCCAGATTGAACTGCGCGATTCTCTAAGTTCTTACGAATAGTTGAAACTGGCGCCTGCCAAACTTCTGGTAAACCGTTTTCACTACGTGCTTGTAAAAAGGCAACAAGTTCTGGCTTGAGTCCCACTTCTACCAACCCACAGTTTGATCTCGTAGCTTGCGATACTTTACTAAAACTTCAGGAGTTGCTTTTTCTTTAATACTTTCAACTTTCCCTAAATCCCAATGTGGTGGTCGATCACTTCCGAGCAGAGCCCAGGCGGCAAGCTTGGCTGCACCGATTGCAACATATTCACCAGGCGGTGGAAGCAAAACTTCGCGACCGAAGATTGCCGAAGCTATTTTTCCAACTGCAGGATTCTTTGCAGCGCCACCTACTAAGAGGATTCGTTTAACTTCAACACCCAACTTCTCAAGTGAATTGACGGCATCAGCCATTCCGCAGAGCATTCCTTCGATCATTGCGCGAGCTAAGTTTTCTGGATTTGAATTATTTAAATTCATTCCAGAGAAAACTCCGGTTGCATCTGGCCGGTTTGGAGTGCGCTCACCTTCAAAATATGGAAGAAGTGTTAGGCCGCCTGCGCCAGGTTCTGCTTTAAGTGCAAGTTCACCAAGTTCATCATGGTTTACTCCAAGAATTCGAGTTGCTGCATCCAGAATTCGAGCTGCGTTTAAAGTGCAGACTAAGGGGAGAAAATAACCGGTTCCATCTGCAAAACCTGCAACCTCGCCACTTGCATCATGTGTTGGTGTTTTTGAAACTGCAAATGCGGTTCCACTTGTGCCAAGTGAAACAACTACATCTCCGGGCTGGGCATCAACACCAATTGCAGCTGCCGCATTATCGCCAGTTCCGGCAGCGATTGGAATTCCGCTCTTTGTTTTCGTGGCAAAAGATTTAGGTTCAACAATTCTAGGAAATGTGATCTCTTGCTTGCTTCCGAGAGCTAACTGGAAAACATCTTCACGATACTTATTGCTGACGCAGTCGAAATATCCAGTACCACTTGCATCACCGCGATCTGTAAACAAGTCTGCGATTGATTCACTTCCAGCAATCTTCCACGATATCCAATCGTGGGGAAGGGCAATTGCTGCCACTCTTGCAGCATTAGCTGGTTCATGTTTTGCAAGCCAACGCACTTTGCTTGCAGTAAATGCCGCAACTAATGAAGATCCAACTGCTTTAGCAATTTCGGAGCCGCCACCCATTTCAGTATTCAAATCAGCTGCTTCTTTCGCAGACCGTGTGTCATTCCACAAAAGTGCTGGTCTAATTACATTTCCAGATTTATCTAGTGCAACCATCCCGTGTTGCTGTCCAGCAACCGCAATTGCTGCGACATCATCTAAACCACCAGCAATCTTTATTGCATCTTGGGTTGCGCTCCACCAATGAGCCGGATCAACCTCACTGCCATCAGGGTGCGCAACTCGGCCTTCGCGGATAATTTGGCCACTTTGAGCGTCACGAATAACAACTTTGACCGACTGTGTTGAGGAATCGATACCAGCCACTAATTGCATTTTCGCTCCGGACCTTTCGCTCAAGACTCTAGGGGATGATTTAACCACCACTTTGCGGAGGGTAGACTTACCTAGTCAAAGTTGACCACCCTAAATATTTTTCAAGCTAATTAAACTAAAAATCAGGAGTAAAGATGCGTATTGGTGTCCTAACAGGTGGCGGAGATTGCCCAGGATTAAATGCTGTTATTCGAGCGGTGGTTCGCAAGGGTGTTAAAGAGTATGGCTACGAGTTTGTTGGGTTTCGCGATGGTTGGAAGGGTCCACTTGAAGGTTTAACAATGCCTTTGGATCTAGCAACAACACGTGGCATCTTGCCTAGGGGCGGAACGATTCTTGGTTCATCTAGAACAAATCCTTTTAAAATTGAAAATGGCGTAGAGCGCATCAAAGAAAACCTTGCAAAGATGAATATCGATGCACTTGTGGCAATTGGTGGCGAAGACACACTTGGGGTTGCAACAAAGCTCGATTCATTGGGCGTAAAAGTTGTCGGTGTTCCAAAGACAATTGATAACGATTTAAATAACACCGATTACACATTTGGTTTCGATACTTCGGTAAATATCGCAGTTGAAGCAATTGACCGACTTCATACGACAGCAGAATCGCATCACCGTGCACTCATCGTTGAGGTAATGGGACGCCATGCTGGTTGGATTGCACTTCATGCCGGAATTGCCGGTGGGGCATCTTGTATCTTGATCCCAGAAGTTAAATTCTCAATAGACAAGGTCTGCGAGTGGGTAAATTCTCGTTTCGAATCTTCTTATGCGCCAATCATCGTAATTGCCGAAGGCGCAATTCCGCAGGACGGTGACATGGTTGTTAAGGATCAGACACTAGATTCATTTGGCCACGTTAAATTATCCGGAATTGGTGAGTGGCTTGCTGCACAGATTGAAGAGAAGACCGGTAAAGAGGCGCGCACATCTGTTCTCGGACATATTCAACGCGGTGGTTCGCCAACTGCCTTCGACCGTGTGTTGGCAACAAGATTCGGTTTACATGCAATCACTGCAATCCACGAGGGTGATTTTGGCAAGATGGTCGCGCTACACGGAACCAAGATTGAGCGAGTTCCGCTGGCATCGGCAACTACCCAACTTAAATTAGTAACTCCTGATTTATACGCTGAAGCAGAAGTCTTCTTCGGATAATCCAGAATAAATAACGAGCGCCGAGCATCCCTTCTTCCCTAAACTTAAGGACATGATGAAAATCGATTCACTATTTACCCCAGGTCTTGTGGCTGCCCAACAACCACAGTGGCCTGGCGGAGTTAATGGTCCAGAAGTTAGTGCGGCTGTCGAAACTCTTCGTAAATTGCCACCGCTAGTTTTTGCTGGTGAATGCGACAGCCTTAAAGCTCGTATCGCAATTGCGCAAGAAGGTAAAGCTTTTTGGTTGCAAGGCGGAGATTGCGCCGAAACATTTGAAGCTGCAACAGCAGATTCAATTCGAAACCGAATCAAAACAATTTTGCAGATGGCAGCGGTCCTACAATATTTTGCAAGTCTTCCAGTAATCAAAGTTGGCCGAATGGCTGGACAATTCGCTAAGCCACGCAGCAGCGATACCGAAACTCGCGGCGATGTAACTCTTCCTGCCTATCGAGGCGATGCAGTTAATGATTTAGCTTTCACGCTAGAAGCGCGGACCCCAAATCCACAGCGATTGGTGCAGGTTTACAACACATCTTCATCAACGCTCAATTTAGTGCGCGCATTTACTCAAGGTGGTTTCGCTGACATCCGCCGAGTTCATGAATGGAACAAAGGGTTTGCAAAGGATCCACGTTTTGGTGCGCGCTACGAGCAGATGGCAGGAGAGATTGGACGTTCATTAGATTTCATGGCTTCTGCAGGTGTCGATCCAGATGCATTCAAGACTGTTGATTTCTATTCATCACACGAAGCGCTAATTTTGGAATACGAAAAAGCACTAACCAGAATCGATTCCCGAACTGATCTTCCTTACGATGTTTCTGCGCACTTCGTCTGGGTTGGCGAACGCACCAGACAATTAGATGGCGCACATATGGATTTCGCCTCTAAAATTCAGAATCCAATCGGAATCAAGCTCGGCCCAAAGAGCACAGTTGAAGATGCTCTTGCCATGATTCAAAAATTGAATCCAAACAATGAACCTGGTCGCCTCACCTTTATTACTCGCATGGGTGCTTCTCTAATTCGCGAAAAATTACCAACTCTCGTTAAGGCCGTAACTGATTCCGGCGCAAAAGTGCTTTGGGTCTGCGATCCAATGCACGGAAATACCTATGAGGCCCCAAGTGGCTACAAAACTCGCAAATTCGATGATGTTATGGATGAAGTTCGTGGTTTCTTCGAAGTCCACAAAGCCCTTGGCACCCATCCTGGTGGTATTCACATTGAATTGACTGGAGATGACGTCACTGAATGCGTCGGCGGCGGCGAACAAATTTTGGAATCTGATTTAGCAACGCGGTATGAAAGCGCTTGTGACCCACGTTTGAACCATACGCAGTCTCTCGAGCTTGCCTTCCTCGTGGCAGAAATGTTGCGCGACCACTAGATTTTATTTAGATTCGTATTAGCCTTAAGGGATGCTATTTCAAGCTACTCAGAAGACTCCGGTCGGTGAGTTGTTTCTTGTAAGCCATGAACATATCTTGCTGGCCGCAGGCTTTAAGAGTTTTAAAGATTTATTCTCCAAAATGGATGCCGCGGATCTCAATCTAGAAACAAAGAGCGTTAAAAGCATTCCGATAATTAGTGATTTGATAAAAGATTATTTTGATGGGGACTTATCTGCCTTAGGTGGGATAAAAGTTAGACAACCTGGTGCCGAATTTTCGCAAGAAGTCTGGAAAGTTATGCGAAAGATTCCAGCGGGTAAAACTTGGTCGTATTCAGATTTAGCAAGCAGGGCAGGGTCACCCAATGCTGTGCGTGCCGTGGGAACAGCCTGTGCCAGAAACTTAATCGCCCCAATCATTCCTTGCCACAGAGTTGTGAAGAGTGGTGGTGCTTTAGGAAATTATGGGTATGGGTTGCAGATAAAGGATTGGCTATTACGCCACGAGGGCGCGCTTAAGTAATTTTGGAAGAACTTCAAGAATCTTGGCCAGATCAGTTTCAGTAATATCTAAATGAGTCACGATTCGAAGAAACTTCGGCCCGAGTGCGGCAGCTAGAATTCCTGCTTCCTTCAATTGATTATTCAATTCATTGGCCGTGATTGAGGTGCCTGATAAATTTAAAGCAACAATATTTGTTTCCACACTAGTTGAATCAATCAAACTAGGGGAGATTGCGGAGCAAGCTTCAGCTATCACCTTTGCATTTGCATGGTCCAGCTTCAATCTAGAAATATTGTTATCAAGAGCATAATTTGCTGCTGCTGCTAGGAAACCGACTTGGCGCATTCCGCCACCGTATCGTTTGCGCCAAATACGCGAATCAGCAATGCGCTCTGAAGTTGAAAGAATAGCTGAACCGATAGGTGCGCCGAGTCCTTTTGAGAAACAGACGCTAATAGTGTCGAACTGCGATCCAAAGTCCGTTAGCGCGATTCCACTAGCGACATGAGCATTCCAAATTCTTGCACCATCGAGGTGCATGTTTATCCCGACAGCAGAACTTGCTTTACGAAGCTCTTTGATCTCATCGAATGATTGAACATAGCCGCCACCAAAATTATGAGAATTTTCAATTGCAATCGCCTTCGTTGAAACTAAATATGGCCCCGCATCCGGTGAAGCGATTCGCATTACTTCACTTGCCTTGAAGGATCCCCGATGGCCCTCCCAGGTTCGTGTAGTGATTCCACTAAAGGTTGCGCCAGCACCAAGTTCTGCCCGAACAATATGTGAAGTTAATTCAGTTAATAACTCTTCGCCCGGTTTAACTAATGAGCGAATAGCAAGTTGATTGGTGAGTGAACCTGTAGCTGCAAAGAGCGCAGCTTCCTTGCCAAACATTTGCGCAACTCTTTTCTCCAGAGCGTTTACCGTGGGATCATCTTCAAAAACATCATCACCAACAGCGGCTGTTGACATAGCCTCAAGCATTTCAGGTGAAGGCTTAGTTACGGTGTCAGATCTAAAATCAGATTGCTGGCTCAAGATTTTGCACTCTCTTTTCTCTGATCAAGCAGAATAATTAAATACATAGAAGCCAGAACCAGCAAGCCCCCAAGTGCAATTCGAAGTGTTACTGGCTCATTTAGTAACCAAATTCCGAAAGCGGCAGCGAATACGACTTCGGCGGCCAAAATAACGCCAACTGTCGATGGCGCAATAAATGATTGGGCCCAAGTCTGGACAATGAATGCCAGGGCTGTTGCAAAGATGGCGGTGTAAATAATTGACCACCAAACACCAGAATCTGGTGGCGCCTTGAATCCACTTTTGAAACTTGCAAGAAATGTAACCACTGCGCAGGTTCCTAGTTGAATAACTGTTAGCGCATAGGTATCAAGGCCCTTTGACCATTCGCCAAGGCCAACGATATGGAAGGCGAAGAGAAGTGCACTTATGAGAACTAAAAATTCACCAACTCCGAATTTAACTCCGTTGAAGGAAAGTAGCGCAAGGCCAACAGTCGCAACCAAGACCGCAAACCATTCCACCAAAGTTATGTTCTTTCGCAGGATCACCGCAGCAACAACTGGAGTGAACACAACATATAAGCCGGTTATGAAGCCAGTATTTGAAACCGTTGTCAGAGTCAGTCCAAAGGATTGAAAAATATATCCACTACTTAGAAACAAACCAAGAATGACTCCCTTTTTTAAGAAGGGCAGATCAATTTTCTTAAGGACCGTTGGGCGAATCGCGATTAATAAGAGTGTCGCGATGACAAATCGCCAAGTAAGAAATGAATTTACATCAAGGCGCTCTAAGGTGCCTTTCATTGAGAGAAAAGCGCTACCCCAAATAGCTGCAACTGCCATCAGTGCTATTGAAGAGAAGACTTTACTATCTCTCATTTAATCTTGGCTCTCATTTTCGACAAGAGTGCAATTTCCTCGCCATGTTTTTCTTCCATACCTGGTGTCTCGAAACCAATCTCGCCATCGCCAAGATTCTGATGGCGATCTTTCAACGCGCCACAGACATCCATCGAATCATTTGTATGAATTAATTTAATGCGCTCAATTCCAACTAATTTAACAAGCAGGTCGAGAGTCTCGGTCATCCCACCTTTTTTGGCGATGTCATGTCCAGCTGCAAAAACGTGACATGTGTCGAGACAGACTCCAACTTTGGGATGCCATTCCAAGGCTTCAAAGTAATAAAGTAAATCATCTAGCTTTTTAACTAAGGATTGCCCTTGTCCTGCGGTCGGCTCTAGTAGCAGCCAAGGATCTTCATCCTTTAATTTATTCAAAACTGGCATCATGCCTTTTTTAATTTGTTTCCAAGCTTTATCAACGTAGTCAACGTCAACGGCAGATCCAGTATGAACAACCACACCCTTTGAACCAATTTCTCGCGCTCTGCGAAGCGAATAAGCGGTAGATGCAACTGAATTCTCGTACGTAGCAACCGTTGGTGAACCTAGGTTAATTAAAAACGGTGCATGAACATAAGTTTCAATATCAAGTTCGAGAGCCTTATCTCGAAACAAGGTATCGGCTTCGACATTTGCATCGGGCATCGCCCAACCTCGGGGATTAGAGGCAAATACCTGAATCGCTTCTGCACGAACTTCTTGGGCATATGCAATCGAACGTTTAGCCATGCCTCCGGAAGTTGGAGTATGCGCGCCCAAACGGGGGAGTTTTCTTGGGCTGGCCATTAGCAAACCCTAACTCATCGTGACGAGTTTTTTACCCTAAGGTAATTGTCACGGTTGAGCCAGGAGTTACCGCAGTCCCAGACTTCGGAACCATATTTGTAACAGTTTTCTTATTTGCGATGTATTTGAATTCAACTATGAAGCCTAGATCCTCAAGAATCTTAGTTGCCGCCTTTTTTGATAGGGAGTAGACATTTGGAATAAAAATCTTTGAAGGCCCTTTAGAAATAACTAACTCGATCTTCTCGCCTTTTCCAACCGTCGACACATCGCTCGGAGTTTGTGAAATGACGGTTCCTATTGGGACAGTTTCACTATATTCATAATTACTATTTACAATCAATCCAGCAGAAGTTAATTCACTTTGGGCTTGATCACTTGTCTTTCCCTCGAAATTTGTTAATTCAATCTGCTCTGGCCCCTTACTAATTATCAAATCAACGGAGCTATCTTTTCTAACAGGTGATCCACTCGGAGGATTACCGTCAATAATCCGACCTGCTTCTAGGGTGTAGTTGTATTTTTCACTCACTCGTCCAATTTTAAGATTTTTACTTTTAAGGGCTGCAGTAGCTTCTTCAACCGTTAAACCAACTAGCTCAGGAACTTCAATTCGATCCTTACCTTTAGAAACTATAAGCAAAACTTCGCCAGCCACTTCTACGCGTCCGCCTCCGGCAGGATCTGAAGTTATGACTTTGCCCTTCGGCACATCCTCACTGAATACTTCTTGAACTTGGCCGATCTTTAGCCCTAGCTCCGCCACCGCGGTAGCTGCCTGGGTTTGCGACATTCCAGCAAGGGATGGAATGGCAATCTTGTTTCCTGGGCCAGAGATTCGATACCAACTTGTTCCAATAATCAGCAGAACAATTAGAAGTGCGATGGCTCGATTGCGTTTTACTCGCGTCGAAACCTTACGCTTTCCTTTGGCAGTACCGGAGGTCTCGCGCATTGCATTGCCCCTCTTTAGATCTAACTGAGTAGTTATATTTTTTATAATATCGAACTTGTCGCGTTTTTCTCGTTT
>JNSL01000078.1_pt1 | contig 17249 bp, 17 predicted proteins | sample 210691 | NCBI WGS metagenome assembly JNSL01 (sample SAMN02808685, study PRJNA238866) | freshwater metagenome | biome: fresh water; feature: freshwater reservoir; material: water; isolation source: water column of the freshwater reservoir Embalse de Amadorio in Spain | place: Spain: Valencia ...
GAGCACCCATTCCAAAGAGATCGCTTTATTCGCTAGTTGAGTTATCCCGCTTATTAAGCGCACTAAGTCCGGCGTTGTATTCCTTTAAGTCCATATCGCCATTACGGTCGGCGGCTCGATCAAGTTGCTTTGCTAAGCGTGTGTCACTGCGAGCCCACATCACAGCAACAATTACGAGCGATACAAATGTTGGAACTTCACCAAGTGCCCAAGCAATACTGCCCCCTGCTTGAGAGTCAGCTAACAAACTAGTTACCCAAGGTGGTTGCACCTGGATGTACCAATCAACACCAATTGGTTCAGTTGATTGCATGAGAGAGATAGCAAAAAATGCGTGAAGTGATAAACCAACTAACACGATCATCAAGCGTGACCAATATGGGATTTCTCTTGGACTTGGGTCAGAGCCAATGACCACGTAACTAAAAAGCAAACCAGAAATTAAGAAATGGACTTCCATAAAAATATGTCCAGTATGACTACCCATTAAAGTCGCAAATAACGGCGTGAAGTACATCGCGTAGAGCCCAAATGTGAAGACCCCCAAAACGAATAATGGATGGGTGCCTCGTCGCGAATAGTTGCTATTAAGCGCTGCCAATATCCATTCGCGTGCGCTTCGATGATCAGTTACTTTCTTAGCGGGCAAAGCCCGCAGCGCTAATGTGATTGGGTTACTGAGAACAATAAAAATTGGAGCAATCATAGATAAAACCATGTGTTGAATCATGTGATATTCAAACGAAACTTTTGAATACATGCTGATTCCAGAACTAGTAGTCCAGATAACTAAACCAATACCAACCATGAATGAAATCGTGCGAAGAGTACTCCATTCAATTTCATTATGCTTAACTCGCAATACCCCGATGGCGTAAAGCGCAGCGGCAATTAAGCTCAGCGTCAAGATTAACCATTCGGGATTCCAACCAATAATCACATTTGAAAAAGTAGGCGATGGCGGATACGCAAAGCCAAGTATCTCTTCACCTGCCGAATTTAGTGGCGCAGAAGAACGGCTGGTTGGTGTGGAATGAAGCGCTGCGCCGACACCAATTGCGATGGCCATAATTACTGCATCTGTTGCCAGGAAACCCTTCAAATTTGCATTTGAGGTTAAGTGGGCGCGGATTTTTACAGCTAAAGCCATGAGGATTGCAAAAAATATAATCTTCAAGACCACTAGTTGGCCATAACGGCTAAACCACAAGTCATCAATTGAATCTATTCGGGCATAAGTTGCTGTAATTCCCGAGATTGCAAGCACTGCCACACTTATCGCGGCTAAAGCGGAAAACCGAGAGACAACCTTTAAATCTTTTGCCTTGACAAAGGAAGCGACCGCCCAAAGGCAACCAACCCAGGCACTCATTGCCAACCCATGGGCGATAGAAGAAGTCTGTGCGAGCGAATGGCTACCAAGTGACGCGGAATGACTATTCAAAAGTGGGGCCGCAATACTCGCGCCAGCTAAGGCAGCCAATACAGCTATCGAATTTAGCGAAACTAGGAATACGCCAGCGATCGAAATTGTGATCGAGATTAGCGCAGAGATCATGAAACTCCGAGAGGGTGGGAGCGATATCAAGTAAGTACTTATGAATCCAGGTCTAAATACATCCTTAAATGGCACGCCCAAGATATTTGCCATCGTGGTCAAGGCTGCAAGCACAGCTGAAGCTGACCAAAGTGCACTAATTGCACTGGCATGTAGTACAGCTTTACGACCATCTATAGAAATGGTTTGGCCTGTTGTTGGAGCCAAGAATGTCCAAGTAACCAGTAATCCAAAAACTCGCAGCCCAAGCACCACATGCGCCAGGGTACCCAATTGCAGCGTCCAACTATTTACTTGACCCGCGTCAGGTATACCTTCTGGAAACGGCGCCCAAGCTCCGCCACCATATATAAGCGCAACCGCGAAAGAAAAAATCAGCAGCGAAAATATTGTTGACTTAGAAACGAGTCCGAGCATAAATCGTTATCTACTTCGACGTAAGTAAAGACCAACCGCAATTAATCCGGCCAATGCACCAATCGCCACGATCGTCAAGGTGTTGTTGCTCCCAGAAATTTCAGCATCACCCGGAGTTAGAGCCGTGGTGACCGGAGTATCAAGTGCACTCATCATTGGCTCTGGTGTTCCAGTTCCGGCAACACCTGACTCTGCAGCAGCGGTGTATTTGAAGCTGAACTCATTACTTAGGACGTGCCCGTCATCAGCAGTTGCTCGCCAAGTTACTAAAACTTCGCCAGGAGTTAAATCAGTTGGCCACGGAATACTTAAAGTTGCGCCAGCAAGTGTGGGAGCTGGCGAATCCAAGGTGTCGCCAGCCTCATTCATTACGACGATAGCTGCGCCATCAATTAGAGGCGGTTCACTAAATGTGATTGAGATTGATTCCTGGGACACATTTACGTCAGCATTTGCCGCTGGCGAGGTGCTCACTATTTCGGTGTGCGCCAAGGCTACGGAAGTCGGGATAAGTACAGATGCGCCAACTAGTGCGAAAACGCTCAACAGGCGCTTTAAAGTCTGAAAATAGGTCATATCGTCCATAGTACGTCAGTAGTAATTTGGATCTCGTCGGTTACGGTACAGGCTACGAGATTTGTGATATTCCTTACCTGTCGCAGTAACAGATTCTGGGAATTAGTAATCTTGGAGCGTGCTGCTATCTGACAAAGACATTAAAGTTGAAATTGCCTCTGGCCGAGTTGGGATTGATCCATTCGAGCCCACAATGGTGCAGCCATCGAGTATCGACGTTCGATTAGATAGATTTTTTCGGGTATTTGAAAATCATCGCTACCCTCACATCGATCCATCGATAGAGCAAATTGATTTAACTCGCGAAGTTGAAGCCATAGGCGCTGAACCGTTTGTCTTGCATCCTGGTGAATTCGTTTTGGGCAGTACCTATGAAGTTGTTACGTTGCCAAATAATATCGCAGCGCGACTTGAAGGTAAGTCCAGTTTGGGACGTCTTGGTCTTTTGACTCACTCAACTGCAGGATTTATTGACCCTGGATTTTCTGGTCACGTCACACTCGAATTAGCCAACGTTGCTACGCTGCCAATTTTGCTTTATCCCGGAATGAAGATTGGCCAAGTTTGCTTCTTCCAAATGACATCTGATGCCGAGCATCCCTATGGCTCGAGTATTTACGGTTCGCGCTATCAAGGCCAGCGCGGTCCAACACCAAGTCGCTCACACGCGAACTTTCATCGAACTGTGATTTCCTAATTACTTCGCCTTGACTCGATCCAAAAGCAAAGTTGCAATGTCAACTACCTGGGCGGCGGCCTCGCCACCTGATTCTTGCGCTCGTACAGTTACAGCATCATTTAGCATGACAGAACAAAACGGACAAGCAACTGCGATTTTTGCAGCTCCAGTTGCAAGCGCTTCATCGCCACGATTTTGATTAACACGAGTGCCGATTTTTTCTTCCATCCACATCCGGCCACCACCAGCGCCACAGCAGAATGACTTTTCCTTGTTACGATCCATTTCGACCAAATTGACTCCTGGCATGTTCGTGATTAATTCGCGAGGTGGCATGTAAATCTTGTTATGACGACCTAAGTAGCAAGGATCATGGTAAGTGACGGTTTCATCTTCTGGTGTCAGCATTGTTAAGCGCTTCTCAGTAACTAATTGGTTTAGCAAAACAGTGTGGTGCACCACTTCGTAGTTACCGCCAAGTTGCGGGTACTCACGCGCAATTGTGTTTAAGCAATGGGGACAAGTAACAACTATGCGACGCGCGCCAATTTCATTAAGAACTTCGATGTTTTGCGCGGCCTGCATTTGGTAGAGGAATTCATTGCCAGCTCGACGAGCTGGATCGCCAGTGCAAGTCTCGCCTTCACCCAGCACCATGAATTCAATACCAGCTGTATGCAGCAATTCAGCAACTGCTTTTGTGGTGTTTTTTGCGCGATCATCATAGGCACCAGCGCAACCAACCCAGAATAAATATTCAACATCAGCAGGAATCTTGTCTTCGCCGTTCATGCCAAAAACTCGAACCGGGAATTGCACTTCTTCAATCCAAGTCATTCGTCCGCTGGTATTCATGCCCCAAGGATTTCCCTTAGTCTCCAAATTTTTAAACAAGCCGTTGAGTTCAGCGGGAAATTCTGATTCCACTAAAACTTGATGACGCCGAAGGTCCATAAAGTGATCAACGTGTTCAATGTCAACTGGACATTGTTGAACGCAAGCGCCACATGAAGTGCAACCCCAAAGTGCGTCGTAATCAATAACGGCACCTTCGCTGGAACGATGTCCCTTTGCGTCATAGCCATCGGTTGCAGCATGTGGATCATCAGCGCGGGAACCAACCATAGGTCGGGCAACTTCGGCTTGCACTTGCGCGCTAAATGAATCCAGCTTTGAATCGTCACTGCCAGCAAGTATGTACGGCGCCTTGGCAAATAAATGATCCCGCAAATCCATGATCATCAGTTTTGGACTAAGCGGTTTGCCCGTATTCCAAGCAGGACATTGATCTTGGCAACGACCGCACTCGGTGCAACTCAATAAATCTAAATTGCCCTTCCAGGTGAAGTCTTCTATTTTGCCTCTACCAAAAGTTGCGTCATCAGCTGGATCTTCGAAATCTAGAACCTGGGTTCCGGCATAAATAGGAAGTAGTGGTCCAAGTGCGTTTGGCCTGCGACTAAACAAAACATTAAGTGGCGCTGCTCCAATATGTAGATGCTTACTGTGAAGAGCTAGAACAAGAAAACCTAAAATGACGCCAATGTTTAACCAAAGGCCAATCATTTCTAACCACTCATTTGCCTCGAGACCAAGGGGCGCGAGTAATTTCGCAGTTGCTTCGGAAGCAAATGCGCCACCATCCATGAACGGAAAGTGTGGCGCATTGTTTACAACACTCACGTTGTACTGTGCACCGCGGTAGAGCAGCAAAGTCCAAACCACGTTGAAGATCATGAACAGGACGAACCAGGCAGCGCCCACATGTGAACCATAAAAGCGCGACTCGCGTCCGAATTTTGCTGGCCGGCGGAATAGCCGAATGATTGCAAACATTGCGATGCCGACAAGTACAAAAATCGTAAATAAGTCCTCGAGAAATCCAGTAATCGGAGAACGACCAATAACCGGAATAGCAAACGTGTTATTGAAAAGTGCACCGAAGGCTTCCACGATTGTCAGGGACAAAACTATGAAGCCCCAGAATGCTAAAACATGAGCAATTCCTGGAATGGTCCACGCGAGTAATTTCTTTTGACCAAAGACCTCAGTAACTTCAGCTTTTACTCGGACCCGTTTTTGCGCGGTGCGATCGACAGCAGGCTCTCCACTACGAACCAGACTGTAGAGAAACCAAATTCGTTTTGCGGCCAAGGCCGAAAGAACTAGCGTGATGGCCAGTCCAACAGTTAGGCGCAAGGCCATCGAATCGCTCATTAAAAAACCTCTTGAATCGGTGTCAATCCCAAATATGCCTGAATTTTTTAGTTATTGCACACTATCGCATCACTAATTTGCAGATTTTTCTCCAAGCTCACGGAGGTGGCTAGCTAAATTTTGTGCCCATGAACATGTTGCATAGCCCAGGCATACATTGCAATAGCTCCTGCTGCTGAAGCGTTCATTGATCTAGTGGATCCACTTTGCGTGATGCCCAATATTTGGGAGCAGGCAGCGATGCCCTCAGGTGACAACCCAGGGCCTTCTTGGCCAAAATACAGGACACAGGATTCTGGCAAAGTCGCATCTTCTAAATTCCCACAACCAGGAACATTATCAATTCCAATGATGGGCACCTGGTTTTCTGCTGACCAGTTAATGAAGTCATTAACTGTTGGATGATGCAACAGATGCAAGTAACGATCTGTCACCATTGCCCCACGTCGGTTCCAACCCTTTTTACCAACGATGTGGACAGCGGAAACATTAAATGCATTTGCAGTTCGAACAACTGAGCCGATGTTTAGATCGTGTTGCCAATTTTCAATCGCAATATGCAATTTGGCACGAGAAGTGTCTAAGTCGGCGACGATTGCTTCCACTGACCAATATCGGTACTTATCAACTACGTTTCGACGATCGCCAAGTTCAAGCAGTTCTGGATCAAATTGATCCTGTGTTGGCCACGGCAGAGGGTGTGGCCCAACTCCAACGACCGGATAAAACTCGCCTGGACCTAGCTCGCCACGATCAGGTGCATCGGTCATCTAAGAATTAAGTGCCTGCGCAATTGCTGCAGTATGACTCTGCGTCGAGCCGCAGCAGGAACCGATTGCCCTGATTCCTAGTGCCTTCATTTCTGTTGCGAATTCGCTCATTTCTTCTGGTGTGCCAGTGTAAACAAAGTCAGCTCCGACAAGTTGTGGCAATCCAGCATTGGACTGAATAAAAATGTGAACACCCGCTGGTTTGGCATCGGCAAGTTCACTAGCGATGATTCGCATCTCATCTGTGCCACGGCCACAGTTAGCACCAATTAAGCGCACTCCCATTTCAGCAATTGCGGTGATAGCTTGCGCTGGCTTGACCCCCATCATGGTTCGTAAGTTGGTATCAAAACTTAGGGTTGCCACAATTGGCATGCCTGGAGCAACTTCTTTAGCAGCTTCGACAGCCGCTGCAACTTCACCTAAATCACTCATGGTTTCAATCAAAATAGCGTCACAACCACCAGCAACAAGTCCGCGAATTTGATCAGCAAATAATGACTTACCTGATTCTGGAGTTAGAGTTCCCATCGGATCCATTAGTTCACCTGAGGGACCGACATCTCCAAACACAAATACATTTTCAAATTCGTCAGCAACAGATCGCGCAACTTCGGAACCAGCCTTATTTAATTCATGAACACGATCCCCAAGATCATGCATTTCGAGGCGACCTTTAGTGCCACCAAAAGTATTTGTTGTTACCACGTTTGCACCCGCTGTTGCATAGGCACGAAGAACTGAGGCAACTTTTTCTGGCTGTTCAACATTCCACAACTCTGGCGCACCACCGTCGGTCAACCCTAAATCTTGTAAGGCGGTACCCATGGCGCCGTCTCCCACTAGTGGATTTCCAGCGTCTAGCCACTCGTAAACGTTAGCCATTGTTACTCCTTAAAAGTTGCGGAAAATTAATTAAGAAAGTTTGTCGAGCATTTCTTGCAATCCAGCTTCATCGAGTGAATTCTCGATCCCTGAACTCACTCGCTCGGCTACTTCAGTGGCATCGCCTTCTTCAACGACCCACTCACTTTTACGCCAGCCATCTAGGTAAGCATCAGCATCTTCGGCGCCAACTCGCATAGCGGCCTCATCAATTGCTTCTTGAAAGCGGCTGGCAAGAGAAACTTTCACTGTTTCCTCGCCATCTCGCACGACCACCATAGAGGGAAAATCTCGCCAGTAAGTTACTTGATATTCGCTCATGCCTAGATTCTAGTGTTATTGCTCAAGTTTGATCTGGTGTCTGAACCGATACTGTTGTGTGCGTGAAGCGCATCCTGATTATTCATGGTTGGGGCAACGAGCGCCCGGTTGGCCACTGGCATCGCCTACTTGCAACGCAGTTGCGCAAGCAAGGTCACATTGTTGCTTACCCCCAACTTCCGGACACCGAACTTCCAAGTTTGGATAAGTGGTTAGCGGTGCTCAAGGTTGAACTTGATATGCTCAGGGATGCTGGTGATGGTGAGTTAATCGTCATTGCACATTCATTGGGCTGCCTAACCTGGTTACACATTGTGCAAAGTGGAATTTTGCAGGAGCAAGCTGGTCGAGTGCTGTTAGTTGCAGCGGCAGACCCAGATCTTTGCGGGGAAGTCCCAAGTTTTCAACTTGATTTAAATTCCACGCAGGTAAAGGCAGCGGCGCAGAGTGCTGCTTTGTCGACACTGTTTGTTGGTAGCGACTCTGACCCGTGGCAACCTCGCGGCGTTGCGGAAACTTTCGCGCAACCACTCGACCTTCCTTTCGTAGTAATACCCGGCGCCGGGCACTTTGCCGTTGAAGAGGGTTGGACCCCTTGGATGGGTGTCATCAATTGGATTACAGATGCAACTGCAGATTTGGCAGTGCGCTAATTAATGTTTGCTGACCTAAAGAAACTCTGGTTAATTCCAGCGTTTCGCACCTTACTTATAGCGCGCATCATTTCCAACGTCGGGAACGGACTTGGACCGATCGCACTTGCATTTGGAGTTCTTAGTTTGGAGGGCGCAACTCCAACGAGTTTAAGTATTGTGATGGCTGCCCAACTTGGACCGATGGTTGTCTTCATGCTTTTTGGTGGCGTTTTAGCAGATCGATATCCAAGAGCTCTTGTAGTTGGAACTTCAGATATATTCTTAAGCGGATTTGTCGTAGCAAACGGGATAATGCTGATCAATGGATCAGCAACCGTTATGAGTATGGCGACCATAGCTTTCATAAGTGGCTCGCTCAATGCGTTGTGGTGGCCAGCTTTTGCTGGACTTGTTCCAGAAGTAGTGCCCGAAGAAGATTTGCAATCTGCCAATTCGGTTATCGGTCTCGGCGCAAACGCGGCAAATATTGCTGGAACTGTGGCTGGCGGAATTATTGTTGCGGGCATCGGCGCTGGTTGGGCAATGGTTACTGATGGAATCTCTTTTTTCATTGCTGGAATTCTAGTTTTCACACTTCGCAAATTTGGAAAAACTAGAGACACCACTGAGCACACACCTTCGGTGTTTGAAGATCTTGCACATGGCTGGAAAGAATTCTCCAGCCGCAGTTGGGTTGTGACAGTGGTGGCGGGATATTGCATCCTTAACATGATTTTTGAAAGCGTGCTCGGAGTAGTTGGACCAGTGCATGCCGAACAGGAGCTAGGCGGACCAAAGCCTTGGTCATATATTTTGGCTGCGTTATCAGTAGGCATGATGGCAGGAGTCCTAGTTTCCTTAAAAGTTCGTCCTAAGCGACCACTTTTGATCGCATTGGTTGCACAACTTGGCGTTGCAGCTTGGATATTCACCATCGGTGTGACTAATTGGATTCCGCTAATTATGGTCAGTGCCTTTTTTGCTGGCATTGCATTTGATTTCTTTTTTGTACTTTGGCAAACGGCAATGCAAAGCAACATCCCGCGGGAATCCTTATCGCGCGTTAGTTCATACGATGCTTTTGGGTCACTGGTGTTTGCCCCGTTCGGGTTAGTAATCGCAGGTCCAATCACAGAAAGAATTGGAACTGAGCAAACCCTGATAGGTATGGGGATAATTTTTGCTGTGGTGCTTGCCGCCATGTTGAGTGTGGCTAGTGTGCGCAATTTGCGTGGGCAGCATTTGGAAGCCGAGTCCACTTAAGTAAATCCTTTGAAGTAATGGCCGCATGCAATACTGAAAGCATGATTAACGTATGTATGGCTGGCGCGACCGGTTGGACTGGAAAAGCACTTTCATTTGGACTTCGGGAAGATAACGAACTCAAGTTAGTAACTGCAGTTTCCCGATCTAATTCTGGTAAAGACCTTGGCGAGGTATTAGAAAGTAAATCGTGGGGTGTTCCCGTGTTTCCAGATGTGGCAAGTGCACTTGAAAACGTTCAAGTGCTAATTGATTACACCGCGCATGATGCAGTGAAAGCCAATATCTTGTTGGGCATCGAACGTGGCGTGCACGGCATTGTTGGTACATCCGGATTAACAGCAGCGGACTTTGCTGATATCGATGCAGCTGCAAAGGCAAGCGGCGTCGGCGTAGTTGCAGCTGGAAACTTCGCAATTACCGCAGCAATGGCGCAGGCAGCTGCGCTGCTGGTCGCAAAATATATTCCAAATTGGGAAGTTATTGATTATGCAAAAGCTGGCAAGCCAGATGTCCCAAGCGGTACTGCCCGAGAACTTGCTGAGCGGCTCAGCGCCGTCCAACGTCCAAATCTTGGTTATCCAATAGCTGACATTGCCGGACCAAAGGAAGCTCGAGGCGCAGACGTAGATGGCACGCGAGTCCACTCAGTTCGGCTACCAAGTTTTGTCGTTAGCACTGAAGTTGTGTTCGGAATGCCGGAAGAGCGCATGACAATTCGCTTTGATGCTGGTAGCTCGCCTGCACCTTACGTCAGCGGTACTTTGCTGGCAGCAAAGGCGGTTATTAATCATGTTGGATTGATTCGAGGGCTAGACACCCTGCTTTTGAGTTAAATCCACTATTTTGGTCAAAATTTCCACATAAATTTAGAGAGATTTCATTAAATTCGGGTAAAACAGGCAACCTACGGTGGCGTAGGTTACGCTAGCGTAGGTTACGCAGTAGTAACTTGCTAGGGGCTTTGGAGATTTAATGAACAGTTTGGGATTGCCACCAATTATTCAAGGTGGCATGGGGGCAGCAGTATCTTCTTGGGGTCTAGCGCGCACCGTTGCAAATGAAGGTCAGCTCGGAGTTGTTTCAGGAACTGCGTTGGAAACTGTAGTTACCCGCCGACTACAAAATGGTGACGAAGGTGGCCATATGCGCGAGGCACTTGCGCATTTTCCATACCCAGAAGTTGCCGAAGAAATCTTGGAAAAATTTTTCCGCCCGGAAGGTCGTCAAGGAAAACCATTTCGACCAATGCGTCGCTTGAGCCTGGAAGCGCACAAGGAACATGATCAGCTTGCAGTTGCATCGAACTTTGTCGAGGTTTGGTTAGCGAAGCAGTCTGGCAATGGAAAAGTCGGCATCAACTTTTTAGAAAAACTTCAAACTGCTACACCTGCTGCCCTTTATGGCGCAATGCTTGCGGGTGTCGATGCAATTTTGATGGGCGCCGGAATTCCGCGAGAGATTCCACAATTGATGACGGACTTTTCGCAAGGTAAATCTGGCCAATTGAGTATTGATTCAGATCGACCATCTGGAATGGCGGCTCCAATTTTGGAATTTGATCCGCTGAAATCGTTTGGTAAAGCGCCAGAGTTACCCCGGCCGGCGTTCCTGGCAATTGTTACGGCCGAAGTTCTTGCCTCTTACTTAGCACGCAACGAAGTAACGCGCCCGGATGGATTTGTAGTTGAGCACTTCATGGCCGGTGGTCATAACGCGCCACCACGACGTATGCAAGATACCGAAACTGGTTACGGTCCACTTGATGAAGCAAACATTCCTAAAGTTGCCGATGTTGGTTTGCCATTCTGGCTTGCTGGCGGTCGCGCGACTCCAGCCTCAGTTACCGAGGCGATAAACCTTGGCGCAGAAGGGGTCCAAGTTGGATCACTCTTTGCATTGAGTAACGAATCTGGATTACTACCCGAGTACCGCGAACAAATGCTGCAGGCCGCCCGCGAGGGAAATTTGCGTGTGCGAACTGATCATCGCGCTTCGCCAACTGGTTTCCCATTCAAGGTTGTGGAATTGCCAGGAACTGTTGGAGATGCCTCGGTTTACAAAGCCCGACCACGACTTTGCGATCTTGGGTACTTACGCTCCAGCCACATTGATGAAGCCGGCAAAGTTAGTTACCGATGCGCAGCCGAACCAGATAGCCCATTTTTGAAAAAGGGTGGCGACGAACCAGATCTAACGGATCGAATTTGTTTATGCAACGGCCTTGTGGCTGCAGTTGGCTTAGGACAAGAACGACCAGATGGCTATAAGGAAGCACCACTACTAACACTTGGATCAACAACAAGTGACGTTGAAGGAATGCTAAAAGAATTCCCAGGTGGTTGGAGCGCAGTAGATGTGGTTAACCGACTAATGTCAGGAATCCCAGCTAAGGCAACTACCTAACAAGGTAAGTGGCTAGTGGAGTTTCTTAGCCCGGGCAATTGAGGCAAGAATTTCGGCTTCAGCTTCGGCGCAGTTTCCCCAGGAGGCGCCTTCAACTGATTTTCCTGGCTCTAAATCTTTATATGTTTCAAAGAAATGTTGAATTTCAAGACGCTCAAATTCAGGCATGTCAGTAATGTCCTGCATATTTAATTTACGTGGATCATGCGCTGGAACACACATGATTTTGTCGTCTTCGCCAGCTTCATCGCTCATGCGGAACATGGCAATCGCGCGGCAGCGAATTAGTACGCCAGGAAATGTTGGTTCTTCAATTAGCACGAGTGCATCTAATGGGTCGCCGTCTTGACCAAGCGTGCCCTCAATGTAGCCATAATCTCGGGGGTAACGAGTTGCAGTAAAAAGCATTCGGTCTAATCTCAATCGGCCAGTTTCGTGGTCAACTTCGTATTTATTTCGGCTACCGCCAGGAATCTCCACTAATACGTCAAATTCAAGTGCCACGATTCCCCGCCATTTCGCAATTTCGACTTACCCTTGTTAATGTCCACCCAATCTTAGATGTAAACCCGCATTCTCCATAGTTAACGAGGTCCGAGATCACTCACTCAAGTACTCGTCGCAACCTAATGTTGAGTGCGCTTTTAGCGTGTGCTCTATCTCTCGGCGTAATTGGAATTGGAATTCCAACGAAGGCAGAGGAAGTAGAAATTGTTCCACCAGCGCCAACATCATTAGGAATTCTAAATCCAATTGAGCAACCTGGAACAATTGACGCAACAACTATCCTGAAAATTGTCACAGAAAAGTTGGCGGATCCCAGGCTGGGAGCAGGAGTTACTGGTTATGTAATTGATGCAAATTCAAATCAAGTTTTAATAGACATAAATTCTGACCAACAAATGATTCCGGCATCGACTTTAAAGTTGTATACCGCGATTGCTGCCTTAGACGTTTTAGGTGGTGATGCAAAATTTGCAACTAAGGTAATGCGCGATCAAACCCAACTTACGCTAGTTGGTGGTGGCGATCCAACTTTGGTTTCGGTAACGCCAAAAGATTGGAAAGGAAAACCACCTGGCACAGCAGCGCCACCTTCCATTCAGCAGTTAGCTCAACTAACTAGGACCGCACTAGGCACAACTAATGAAGTGTTTACGGTGGCCTTTGACGACTCCCTTTTTGCCGGACCGCAGGCGCAGGAAACTTGGCCAGCCATGTATTTAAGTACGGGTGAGGTTGCTCCTGCGCAGGGTTTAACAATGGACTACGGGGTTACCCAATCCAATGGTGTTTTGCCGGATCCTGCGAAAGCGGCAGCGCAGTTTTTCGTAGATGAATTAACGGCGAGTGGATTGCAAGTAACGCTGACCGATCGCGCGCCGCCAAGTGCTGGAGCGAGTGAATTAACTCGAATTGAGTCTGCAACAATCACTAACATTGTTGAGCGCATGATTACGACAAGCAACAACACACTGGCTGAGTACTTAGCTCATCACATCGGTGGCACGCAAGGGGACTATTCATACATTGGTGGCGCAAGAGTAACAACACAAACTTTGATTGCTGCAGGAATTGATACAACCAATTTAGAAATAGTTGATGGGTCTGGGTTAAGTAGGGAAAATCGCTCGAACGCCAAAGATTTAGTCACTGCAATGCAATACGCGAATACTTCAAACGGCAGGTCTTGGGCGGCACTATCTGGTTTACCAGTGGCTGGAATTTCTGGAACATTAGTTGATAGATACGACGTTGCTGAGCCAGGTCGAGGAAGCGTTAGGGCAAAGACCGGAACTCTGTCAAAAGTTGTGTCCTTGACTGGGACGTTAGTGACAGCAAGTGGTGATATTTTGATCTTTAGTTTTATTGCAAATGATGTGCCCAATGGAACTAAGCAAGGTGAAGCGGCAATGGACGATGTTATAAAAGCGTTGGTGCAATGCGGTTGTCGAGTTGCGTAGAGTCAGAACATGATCAACTTGGATTTGCGGCAAGGAATTCTTGCTAGTTTAAGTGATCTTGAAGCGGGGGACTTAGTACTCGTTGGTCTTAGTGGCGGCGCAGATAGTTTGTCACTTCTAAAGTGTGCATTGCACGTTGGAAGCGAGCGCACTATTTCCGTAGGCGCAGTAATTATTGATCATCAACTTCAAGCTGAATCAGCCAATACTTCAAATCGAGTCGCGGGAATCGCGCGCGAGCTTGGAGCAGATCCAGTCTTGGTTATCAATGTTGACGTAGCCAAAGGCCCGAGTAGTGGTGGCATGGAGGCAGCAGCTCGAAATGCCCGACGTATTGCTTTCAATAATGTTTTAACCGAGCACAAGGCTAAAGCAATTTTGTTAGGTCACACCCTTGAGGATCAGGGCGAAACTGTTTTGCTTGGTTTAGCCCGAGGTTCCGGTGCTCGTTCGCTATCTGGAATGCGCGCAAAAGAAGGAATTTACCGCAGGCCATTTTTAGGAATTACGCGTCAGATAGTTCGTGATGAAGTCGCGGACCTAGATGTTTTTGAAGACCCACATAACAGCGATCTGAAATACTCGCGGGTTCGAGTTCGAAATCTAGTCTTACCAGTTATGGAAACGCAGTTGGGTCCAGGTGTAACTCAAGCCCTAGCTCGCAGCGCAGATTTATTGCGAGATGACGCCGACGCGCTTGACGCTCTAGCTCGATTCGAAATTACTCGGGTGGGTGATGATGTGAATTTACTTGGCGCATTGCCACGAGCAATCCGAACTCGCGTTATTCGCCAACTTGCCATTACAAATGGCTGCCCAATTAATGATTTGACTCGGGATCATGTCCTGGCAGTTGACGCACTATTGACGAATTGGCATGGCCAAGGGGCGTTAAATCTGCCAGGCGCTGTAAGTGTGGAAAGACGACATGAAAGACTTACGTTCACCAAAGATAAATAAATCAAGGAGAAATATATGGATGCAGCACAAATTGAAAACGATCTAACGAGCATTGTGTTAACCAATGATCAAATCCAAGATCGCATTCTTGAAATTGCTGCCCAAATAGACATCGATTACGCCCATTCAGAGAGACCGTTACTCATGGTCGGCGTACTTAAAGGCGCAGTAATGGTGATGGCTGATTTAGCTCGCGCCGTTTCAATATCAGTGGAATTAGATTTCATGGCAGTTTCGTCCTACGGTTCAGGAACTAAATCCAGTGGAGTCGTGCGCATCATAAAAGATTTAGACATTGACCTAGCTGGTCGTGATGTTTTGATTGTTGAAGATATTTTGGATTCCGGCTTAACACTTTCGTGGTTGATCAAAAACCTAAATTCTCGTCATCCAAGTTCACTCGAAGTTATGACAATGATGCGTAAGCCAGATGCAATAAAAATTGAAGTGCCTGCAAAATACATCGGATTTGATATCCCAAATGAATTCGTAGTGGGTTTTGGTCTTGACTACGCAGAAAAATATCGCAACCTACGCGAAGTTGGAGTCCTTGCCCCACATGTTTATGGTGGGTAATTTCACCGAATAAAAATCGAGGGTAATTTAGACCCCTCACGCACCCATTAGAGCCCGCTTATCCTTGCTGCCTTCCGGCCCTGGGGAGGTTCACAGGTTAATGCCACGCGAGGGGCTGGCACTAATACTAGTTTGTAATTACTCTTTGGGTTTTGCCTTTAAATCCGCATTTGTATAAGTGTCTTGTAGTCGGTCATATAAATCAGTGAACCAACCTTGCTCTTGCAGCCCGGTGCGATTTCTAAAATTCAATCCGCCCGGGGTCTCATGCTCGACGGGTAAATGTGGAAGCTCTGCCTGCGTAGCGGCTTGGCCCTCGATTGCCAAACCTTCCAATAAGGATCGAACATATTTGGACGCAGTGTCGGGATTTATGCCATTCGCAATTGTCCAGTCAATGATCGTATTTTGATATGTAAAGTATGTGGACATGGTTGCTGAAGTAACACTAAGAACTCGAATTTTAGTTTCGTCGTCCAAGATAACGATGTCCCCTAACCCTGCAAATTCACGCTCAACATCAGGATGGGCAGGACAAATAACCAAAGGTCCCTTGTGATGAACTATTGCCGGCAGCGGAATTAATTGACTTACTTGTGTTGCAGGAGCGGTTAGTTTTGCTATTCCACTTGGTGGGATACCCGCAATAAAACTTGCAATGATTTGATCGGAGCGAAACGTCAGATCGACTAAAGCATCTTCAACTTGATTTGGCAACATGCTGATGACGACCATGTCGCTGGCATCGATAACTGCTTGATTTGAATCCAACCGAACGCAGTGCTGGTACTTAGCTGCCAATTCGGTAGAACGTTTTTCGCCACGAGGAGACAAAAAAATTGTGTCCTGGTCACCGCCACGTGTGGCCATAGCTTCGATTACTGCCATAGAGACAGTACCTACCCCGAGAAATCCAATTTTCATACTTGATTGTCTCGCGTAGTAGAAATTACTTTGTCAACTGGGGGGATGCCATCGCTGCTAGTTAAAACTTGGCATCAATTTCTGCGATTAATGCCTCGACTTTGGCGCGAATCTCATCCCGGATTGGACGAACTTCGTCCACACCTTTGCCAGCCGGATCATTCAGCGGCCAGTCCAGATAGGTTTTGCCGGGAAAGAACGGGCAAGCGTCGCCGCAACCCATCGTGATTACGTAATCAGAGTCCTTAACCGTTTCATCGCTCAATACCTTAGGAACATTGTTGGCAATGTCTATCCCCTCTTCAGCCATTGCTTCAATCGCCGAAGGATTGACTTGATCCTTTGGCTGGGTTCCAGCTGAGAGAACCTGGATGCGATCACCGGCGAGCGCTTGAAGATAACCGGCAGCCATTTGAGATCGTCCTGCGTTATGCACGCACACGAATAACACAGTTGCTTTTTTAGCAGACATTAGTCTCCCTGTTCTTTTGTTAGTGCTTTGACGACTACAACTCCAAGTGCAGCCCCAACAAGTTGCGCAATTATGAATGGAATTACAGATCCTGGTTGAATACCTGCAAAGGTGTCTGAAAAAATGCGACCAATCGTTACGGCAGGATTAGCGAATGAAGTTGAGGAAGTGAAGAAGTAGGCCGATCCAATCCAAGCAGCAACTGCAATAGGTATGAGTTTTTCTTGACTGCGAGCTACCAATACAAAAATCACAGTTATCAATCCAGCAGTAGCGATAACTTCGCCAACCAGAGTCCCAGTCGTTACTCGTTCATTTGTAGAAATTTGGATGGCCTGAAGATCGAACATTACGTTCGAGATAACCGCGCCAGTAATTGCTCCAGAAATTTGGGCAGAAACGAATGATAAAAACTCAACCGTATTCATTTCACGTCGCAAAACTTGAACTAGAGACACTGCGGGATTGAAATGAGCACCACTGATTGGTGAAATTATCAAGATAAGTAGAGCAAGCGCAAAGATTGTCGAGAACGCATTGATCAAGAGCGCAACGCCATAATCCTTAGAAAGATTCGTGCCCATGATTCCGGAACCAACAACGACACAAACTAAAGCCGCAGTTCC
>JNSL01000079.1_pt1 | contig 17244 bp, 12 predicted proteins | sample 210691 | NCBI WGS metagenome assembly JNSL01 (sample SAMN02808685, study PRJNA238866) | freshwater metagenome | biome: fresh water; feature: freshwater reservoir; material: water; isolation source: water column of the freshwater reservoir Embalse de Amadorio in Spain | place: Spain: Valencia ...
CCTCAAGGAGCTTGGTGATCTGGCCAAGACTCCCGAAGCCAACATCATCAAGTTGCCCAACATTTCGGCGTCGATCCCTCAGCTCAAGGGCGCTATTGCTGAGCTCCAGTCGCAGGGCTTCGACGTGCCCGACTTTCCCGATGAGCCTGCCACCGACGACGAGCGCGAGGCGCGCGCGCGTTACGACCGCATCAAGGGCAGCGCCGTCAACCCCGTTCTCCGCGAGGGCAACAGTGATCGCCGTGCACCGGGGTCGGTGAAGGCTTACGCCCGCAAGCACCCGCACGTAAACAAGCCGTTTGCCGCCGGCTCGAAGACGCGCGTGGCAACCATGGGTCACGACGACTTCTTCTCCAACGAAAAGTCGCTGGTGATGCCCGCCGCCGACACCCTCACCATTCGCCACACCTCTACCGACGGAGTCGAGACGGTTCTCAAGTCGGGACTCACCGTGCTCGAGGGCGAGATCGTGGACGCCACGTTCCTTTCGGTTTCCGCGCTCGATGAGTTCCTCTCTGAGACGTTGACCCAGGCAAAAGCCGCCAACGTGCTCTACTCGGTGCACCTCAAGGCCACCATGATGAAGGTCAGCGACCCCATCATTTTTGGTCACGTTGTCAAGGCGTTTTTTGCCGCGGTGTTCGAGAAGCACGGCGCCGCCCTGGAGGCGGCAGGACTCACGCCCAACGACGGACTCGGGTCGATTCTCGCGGGTCTCACTGCGGTGGCCGGAGGAGAGGCGATTGCCGCTGACTTCGCGACCGCCATCGCTCACGGCCCTCGTTTGAGCTACACCAACAGTGACAAGGGCATCACGAACCTGCACGTTCCTTCCGACGTAATCGTGGATGCGTCCATGCCCGCGCTCGTGCGCAACGGCGGAAAACTCTGGGGCGTCGATGGAGCCGAGGACGACACCATCGCCGTCATCCCCGATTCCTCCTATGCGGGGATCTACCAGGCCACTATTGACGACGTTGTTGCCAACGGCCCGCTCGACCCCGCAACAATCGGCACCGTTCCCAATGTCGGCCTGATGGCTCAGGCCGCCGAGGAGTACGGCAGCCACGACAAGACGTTCGAGATTGCTTCGGCGGGCCGGGTTGACGTTCTCAACGCTGCGGGCGATGTGCTCATCTCGCACGAGGTCGGCACAGGCGACATCTGGCGCGGCACGCAGACCAAAGACGTTCCCATTCGGGACTGGGTCAAACTCGCCGTGACGCGCGCACGCGCCACCGGATCGCCCGCCGTTTTCTGGCTCGATGAGCGCCGTGCGCACGACGCCCAGATCATCGCGAAGGTGAAGCACTACCTCACCGAGCACGACACCTCAGGCCTCACCATCGAGATCATGGAGCCCGCTGCGGCCACTCTCTACTCGCTGGCCCGCATTCGCAAGGGCGAAGAAACCATCTCGGTCACCGGCAACGTGCTTCGTGACTACCTCACGGATCTGTTCCCCATCCTCGAGGTGGGAACCAGCGCCAAGATGCTCTCCATCGTGCCCCTGCTCGCCGGCGGCGGACTTTTCGAGACCGGTGCGGGCGGCTCGGCCCCCAAGCACGTTCAGCAGCTCGTGGAAGAAGACTTTTTGCGCTGGGATTCCCTGGGTGAATTCTTTGCGCTGGCCGCCTCCCTGGAGCACTTGGCCGTAACCACCGGTAACCCTCGCGCACAGGTGCTCGCAGACACTCTCGACCGGGCCACGGGAACCTTCCTCGAAGAGGACCGTTCGCCCGGCCGCAAGATCGGCATGATCGACAACCGCGGAAGCCACTTTTACCTCGGGCTTTACTGGGCACAAGAACTTGCCGCCCAGACGGTCGATACGGATCTGGCGACCACCTTCGCGCCCGTTGCGCAGGCCCTCTCGTCCGCCGAGGAAACGATTGTCGGCGAGCTTGTCGCGGTTCAGGGCACACCGGTCGACATCGGCGGCTACTACCGTCCCAATGCACAGCTGGTCGAGAAAGTCATGCGCCCCTCGGCGAGCTTCAACGCCATCATTTCGTCGCTCGCCTAACGGCTTAGGCGAGCGAGTCGCGCCACGCCCGGTGAAGAGTCGCGAACTGCCCCGTGCCGGCGATGAGGTCGGCGGGAGCTCCGTCTTCAACAATTCTCCCGTGCTCCATCACAAGCACTCTGTCGGCAATAGCCACGGTCGACAGGCGATGGGCGATGATGATGGCCGTGCGGTCGGCGAGCAGCGTTTGCAGCCCGCGTTGAACCAGACGCTCGCTGGGGATGTCCAGGAGTGCCGTGGCCTCATCCAGCACGAGAACTGCGGGGTCGGCCAAAAACGCGCGGGCAAATGACAGCAATTGGCGTTGACCGGATGAGAGTCGGCCACCACGCTTATTGACGTCGGTCTCGTAGCCTTCGGGCAACGACAGGATGAACTCGTGTGCTCCCACGGCTCGCGCGGCTGATTCAATGTCTGCCTGAGACGCGTCCGGGCGACCGATGCGCAGGTTGTCGCTCACGGAGCCCGAAAAGAGATAAGCCTCCTGCGTGACCATCACCACGGCTCGCCGAAGATCGTCGTTGGACAGGTCGCGCAGGTTTATGCCATCGAGAGAGACCGAGCCCGAGCTGGGATCGTAAAAACGCGCGAGGAGCTTTGCCAGGGTTGACTTGCCAGCGCCAGTGGTGCCGACAAGTGCCACCGTCTGACCAGCGGGAATATGGAGTTCGAAGTCTGGCAGCACCGGCTGGTCGGCAACGTAACTGAATGAGACGGAACGGAAATCGAGTGCCCCCAATGCCGCGGGCAGGGGAGTGGGATTTGCGGGCTCCGGAACGCCCGGCTCTTCTTCAAGCACTCCCGAGATTTTCTCGAGCGCGCTTCCGGCACTCTGCATCCCGTTGTAGAAAAACGCGAGGTCGGCAATCGGGTCAAAGATGCGACGCACGTAGAGCACGGCAGCGAGCAGAACCCCCACTTCCATTGCCCCGTCGAGCACCCGCAAGGCTCCCAGGAGCAGCACGACCGCCATCACCAGATTGGCTACAAGCTTCAAGCCTGGATCAAAGATTCCAAACAGGGCGATGACGGTCTGATTAGCCATGCGGTAGTTGTCGACCTCAGTGCCGTAGGTCTCCTCATTGCGGCGCTCTCGACGGAACGCCTTCACGGCACGGATGCCGGTCATTGTCTCCACAAACTGCACAATCAGCCGAGCCGAATAGATGCGTGACGCGCGGAACGCCTTGCGCGATCGCAGGGAGAACCACCAGGCGAAAAAGAAGAGAGGAACAAACGAAACGAGCACGGGGAGCATGCTCGAGGGATCGAGTGCAATGAGCGCTACCGCCGTGAAGACCATGAACAGCACACCGCTGACAAGGTCTTCGACACCGGAATCCAGAAACTCGCGAAGAGTGTCGAGGTCGCTGGTTTGTCGGGCAATCACACGCCCGGACGTGTACTTCTCGTGAAACGACATGCTGAGGTTTTGAGTCTTCCGGAACAAGCGGACCCGGAGATGGTAAATAACCCGCTGGCTGATGCGCGCAGAATTTCGAAAATACCCCGATCGAAACAAACCGCCCAGGAGACCCGTTGCCGCGTAGGCGGCAGCAATGAGAAGAACGGGGGTCCAGTCGCCCGAGTTGGTGAGAGCCGGGAGGGCCTGGTCGATACCCAAGGCAATCAGTGCGGGGCCCGCCACCGAACACAGCGTGCCCAGCACGATGAGGATTCCGCTTCCGGCAATGGGCCAGCGCACCGGACGCACGAGTTCGCCCGCAAGTCTCGCGCTTCGGGCCCGCAGGCGCTTGTTTTCGGCGCGCGTAAAGTCGTTCCGCTCTTCGCCGTTGACTCCGGTCACGCTCATGGCAGGATCCCCCGAACGCCGTCTGTGCCGTCGACCTCGCCCAAGGCTTGGGCGCCGGTATCAATGACGACCTCGTTGTCCCCCGTGGCATCGGAGAGCTCGTGAGGCTCGTCACTTTCCGAGGAGATGATGTGTCGGTAGAGAGCAGACCGGGCCAGTAGCTCGGAGTGAGTTCCCACCTCGGCGATGCGGCCCTCGTGGAGCACGGCGACTCGGTCGGCCAGCATCACTGTGGAAGGGCGGTGGGCAACGATCAGAGCGGTTGTCGTGGCCAGGACCCGCCGGAGGGCTGCCTCGACCTGCTGCTCTGTTGTCACGTCCAGTGCCGACAAAGGGTCGTCGAGAACCAGCACCGCGGGTTGCGTCACGATGGCACGAGCCAAGGCGAGCCTCTGACGCTGTCCGCCGGAGAGGCTCAGCCCCTCTTCGCCGATCTTGGTGTCGATGCCGTCCGGCAGGGAATACACAAAATCGGCCTGCGCGATTTCTAACGCCTGAGACAGCAGTTGATCGGATGCGGCCTGCTCGGCCTCCCCCGCGGGGTAAAGAAGGTCGGGACGCCCGAGCAGCACATTCTCCCGGACAGACATGGAAAAGAGAGTGGCGTCTTCGAAAGCCATGGCAACGCGAGAACGGAGGTCCGACAGGCGCGCGTCACGAATGTCGACGCCATCAACCAGAATGCGCCCGGCCGTTACGTCGTACAGTCGGGTCGTGAGACCGGTCAGTGTGGTTTTACCGGAGCCAGTCAGGCCCACAACGGCCATGGTTTCGCCCGGGCGAACCGCCAGGCTGAGATCTCTCAGGAGCGGTGATGCACCCTCGGGCGCGTCGGCAAACTTAAACGAGACATTCTCGAAGATGAGTGACCCTCTGTCTGCGGGCAACTCTCGCGGATGCGCCGCCTCCTCCACACGCACCGGTTCATCAATCACTTCGAAGAAACGGTCGAGGGCTGTTCGGGCATCAATTGTCAGCTGCAAAAGAAAACCAATGGAGTCCAGCGGCCACCGCAACACGGCGGCCGTGGTGAAGAAGGCGAACAGCACGCCGACAGTGATGGCACCCGAGGAGACGAGAAAGATGCCCACCACGAGCGAGAGCGCGTAGGCGACGGCCTCGAGAACCGTGAGTCCGAGAGTGAAGTTGCCTATGACCACACCCTTCGTCGTTTCGGTTCTCCGAAGTCGCTTGGCGCGGGCGGAGAAACCGTCCAGTGCGAAGGTGCTCCGCCCGAAAGCCTTGAGTACTCTAATTCCGTGAACCGACTCCTCAACGTTCGTGGCCACATCGCCGGCTTGATCTTGAGCTGAGCGGGAGAGGGCTCGGTAGCGGAGTTCGAATCGAATCCCAAAAAAGAGCATGGGTAGCGAGCATGCCGTGAAGACTGCCGCCATCACAGGATTCCAAAAGAACAGCATGGCGAAGCCCGCAACGATTGTGATCACGTTGACGGTCAGCATCACGAACCCAAAAGAAATCCAGCGACGCACGGTGCTGATGTCGCTCATCGCCCGCGAGAGCAATTGCCCGCTCTGCCACTTGTCGTGGAATGCCAGTGGCAGTTGTTGCAGATGGTTGTATATCGACTTGCGCATGGCGCCGTCCACGTGCGTTCCGGGTTTGAGCACGAGCCACCGGCGCAGCGCGATGAGCAGAGCCTCGAGAACACCGAGGGCAGCAATCAGGCCGACGGCGGGAAAGATTTGGGCGGTATCGAGGGTGGTCAGCGGCCCATCAACAATCCACGACAGCACAACGGGAATCGCCAGTGCAACGACGGCCCCCACGATGGCAGTCCCAATGCCCAAGGTGAGTCGGGTATACGAACCTTTGACAAAGGGGTGCAGGCGCATCAGCGTCGAGACCGTGCGGGGACGGTTAACCGGTGCGTCGGCAGAAGATGCTGCGCTTGCGCCCGACGCGGTCGATGTCATTGCGGTTCTCCTCCAATATTGAGGCTATCGCCCTGCGGGGCTGACTGCTTTAGTGTGTGGAGAAGGCAATGGTGCCCCAAAGAGAAAGTGCTTAACCCCATGGCAGTTTTTAGTGATGGAATCGACGAGACCGAGGTCCCCACTTCGGCAATGGTCGAAACAGATGTGGTCATTATCGGTTCGGGCCCCGCGGGAGCGAGCATGGCGCTGGCCCTGTCCCGGCTCGGCGTGAAGAACATCATGCTCACCAAGTACCGGTGGACAGCCAACACCCCCCGAGCGCACATCACGAACCAGCGCACCATGGAATTCTTCCGCGAGATGGGCATTGAGGATCAGGTCAACGCCGAGGCCACCCCGCATCACATGATTGGTGACACCGTCTTTTGCACCTCGATTGCGGGCGAGGAATTGGGCCGCATTCTCACGTGGGGAACACGCCCCGATCGTCACGCCGACTACGAGTCGGCCTCACCTACGCTCAACTGCGACATTCCGCAGACCTACCTCGAGCCAATCCTCGTCAAGAACGCCATGCGCGAGGGCACCCAGGCACGCTTCTCCAGCGAGTACCTCAGCCACGTGCAAGACGCCGACGGGGTGACCGTGACGGTGCTCGACCGGGTGACCGGAACGGAGTACGCGATTCGGGCCAAGTATCTCTATGCGGCCGATGGTGGTCGGTCAAAAGTTGCCGACGAACTCGGCCTACCTTTTGAAGGCGCCATGGATATCGCGGGCTCCATGAACATCACGTTCAAGGCCGACATCGAACAGTTTGTGGGCCACCGCCCCTCGGTTCTCTATTGGGTCGTGCAACCAGGAGCGAACGTGGGTGGAATCGGCACGGGCCTCGTGCGCATGGTGCGCCCGTGGAACGAGTGGTTGATTGTGTGGGGGTATGACATCAGCCAGCCCGCACCCGAAATGAACGAAGAAGTAGCGACCCAGATTGTGCGCAACCTTCTCGGTATGCCGGATCTCGAGGTGGAGATTCAGGGCTACTCGCTCTGGGGCGTCAACGAGACATATGCGACGCACCTGCAGAAGGGTCGTGTTTTTTGTGGCGGAGATGCCGTGCACCGTCACCCGCCGAGCAACGGCCTCGGGTCAAACACGTCGGTGCAGGATTCCTACAACCTCGCCTGGAAATTTGCGTCCGTGATCAAGGGGTATGCCGGACCGGAACTCTTGGAGACCTACTCACCCGAGCGTGCTCCCGTAGCGAAGCAAATCGTGTTGCGCGCCAACAAGTCGGCGCGCGAGTTCGCCGACATCTTCACGGCTCTCGGTTTCGACAAAGCCAAGAACGAGCAAGAGATGGCGGAGCAGGTTCGTAATCGCAAGGACAACACTCCCGAGGCTCGCGTCAAGCGTGCTGCCCTCGCGAAGGCGCTACAGCTCAAGGACTACGAGTTCAACTGTCACGGCGTTGAAATGGGACAGTTTTACGAGTCCTCTGCCGTGCTCTCTGACGGTTCGAAGAAACCAAAGCCCACGAGAGACCCTGAGCTGTACTACCAGCCGTCAACGGTGCCGGGCTCGCCTCTTCCGCACGCCTGGGTGGGAGACAACATCACAAAGTACTCAACGTTGGACCTGTGCCCCAGTTCGCAGTTCACCCTGATCACCGGAATTTCCGGAGACCCGTGGGTGGGAGCAGCGAAGAAGGTCGCCGCGTCGATGGGCATACCGCTCGAAGCCGTCGTCATCGGCCCCGGCCGCGAGGTCACCGATCTGTACTTTGATTGGGAGCGCATGCGTGAGATCGATGAGGACGGTGTGCTTCTGGTGCGCCCGGACAAGATCATCGCGTGGCGTTCACAGAGCCTCGTGGCAGACCCCGAGGCAGCCCTCACCGACGCCCTCACGTCCGTGCTCAGCCGAAAGTAGGAGAACCGGTGGCACTCCGTTTCGCGCACGACACCCTCGGGCAACGCCTGCTCTTTGGTGCCGGCATGGCCGCACAACATGTGGCCGAAGAAGTAGCGCGCCTCGGCGCTTCCCGCGTCATGCTCATCGCGGCCGTGTTTGAGAAAGAAATTGCCGACGCCGTGATGTCGGACGTCACGGTTCACGTGACCTACACCGACGTGGTGCAGCACGTGCCGATCGAAAAGGCCGAGGATGCCCGGCGCGTAGCCACCGAAAACGGAGTCGACCTTCTCGTCTCCGTCGGTGGCGGTTCAACCACCGGCCTCGCTAAGGCTGTCGCGCTCACCACCGGAATCCCCATCATCGCCGTGGCCACGACCTATGCCGGTTCGGAGGCCACCAACGTGTGGGGGCTCACGGAAGCCGCGCGCAAGACCACGGGTGTCGACGCCCGCGTGTTGCCGGTTACCGTGATCTACGACGCTGAGCTCACGTACTCACTACCCGTCGAGCTTTCGGTGGCCTCCGGCATGAACGCGTTGGCCCACTGCGTCGACTCCATGTGGGCTCCGCGCGCAGACCCCATCAACCAGGCGCTCGCCGCGGAGGGCATCCGCGCTCTGGCGGCGGGGCTTCCCTTGGTCGCGAAGAATCCCACGGATGAAAGTGGCCGGGAGCAGGCGCTCTACGGTGCCTACCTTGCCGCCGTGTCGTTTGCCTCGGCAGGCTCCGGCATGCACCACAAGATTTGCCACGTGCTCGGCGGAACCTACAACCTTCCGCACGCACAGACTCATGCCACGGTGTTGCCCTACGTGCTCGCCTTCAACGCGCCGTTCGCTCCCGAGGCGGACGCGCGCATTGCGGCCGCTTTCGGCTCGGCAACGGGACTCGAGGGTCTCAACCGTCTGCGCACAGTGCTCGATGCGCCTCGCGCCCTCACGGACTATGGATTCACGGAAGAGAGCATCCCGGAGGCTGTGAGCATCGCGTTGCCCTTTATCCCGGCAGATAATCCCCGTCCGGTCACGACCGAGAACCTCACCGAGCTCCTCCACGCCGCGTGGGCCGGATCAACGCCGAAATCAGACTAGGGAGTCACCGTGACAGACAACAACATTTCGGCTGAGCAGGCCAAGCGCGAGGAAGACCTTGTCGCAACGGTCATGGCGTCGTTCGAGAACTCGCCCGACCCCCGACTCAAAGAAATCATGCAGAAGCTTGTGCGGCACTTGCACAACTTTGTTCGCGATGTTCGGCTCTCGGAATCCGAGTGGGACAAGATGATTGAATTTCTCACGGCCGTCGGCCACATCACCGATGATCGGCGCCAAGAGTTCATTCTGCTGTCGGATGTGTTGGGCATTTCGATGCAAACGGTCGCCGTTAACAATGAGGCTTACGGCGATGCCACAGAATCGACTGTCTTTGGCCCCTTTTTTGTCGACGATGCGCCACTGATTGACATCGGCGGCGACATTTCTGGCGGTGCGCCCGGTCAGCCGTGCTGGGTGGAGGGTCGTGTGACCGACATCGACGGTAACCCGGTGAGCGGTGCGCGCATCGAGGTGTGGGAGGCCGATGACGACGGTTTCTACGACGTGCAGTACACCGACGGACGCGTGACAGCTCGGGCGCACCTCTTCTCCGACGCCGAGGGCAAGTATGCCTTCTGGGCACTCACGCCAACGCCGTACCCCATTCCGTTCGACGGGCCCGTGGGAAAGATGCTGGAGGCCACCGGCCGCTCACCCATGCGGGCATCGCACCTGCACTTCATGGTCACCGCGCCCAAGCTGCGGCGACTCGTCACCCACATTTTTGTGGCCGGCGACGAGCTACTGGCCAGCGACAGCGTCTTCGGCGTCAAGCAGTCACTCATCAAGCAGTTCGACCCTCAGGCTGGAGACGTTCCTACTCCGGGTGGTCGGGATCTGGGCGGCCACCCGTGGTCTCGCGTGCAGTTCGACATTGTTTTGGCTCCCGAAAGCACCGAGGCGTAGGCGAACTCACGTCCTGAGCCCTCTGGGCCCTAGGCGTCATCCTGCGCGAGATGCGGGATTTGTCCCATGAGTTTGCCCAAGAGCACTCGCAGCGCAGCCACCTCGTCTGCAGAGAGTTGTGACAGCAGGATGTCTTCGCCCGCGAGCGAAATGGGAAGCATCTCGTTGTGCATCTCAACACCGGCAGGCGTGAGAAACAGATGGCGGGATCCTCGGGGGCCGCCGGTTGACGCGATGAGGTTGCGCGAGATGAGCACGTTCACGGCCTTTGAGACCACGGCTTTATTCATCACGAGAAACTCCGACACGTCGGTGGCCGAACTGCCCGGGCGCACGCCCAGCGCCGAGAGCACGCGCCAGTCGTTCGTGCCCAGCGAGAACTCCCGCCGCAGCAGCATCGACTCTCGCCAGACCAGGGCGTTCGACAACAGTGCGAGCAAGCGCGGAATGAAAGCGTCACTGTCGATAACGTCGTCGAGCGGCTGCGTTATCGCATCGTTGGCGGCATCAGCGGGCGACGGTGTCTCGTCCATCACGCGGCCTCCCGTTCGTTGTCGCGTCCACACTACCCCCGAAATGGCAACCTGTTTACATATAAACAGTTCGGTGATACCGTGGCGTCAACTTAGATAAGTCATCGAGGAGGATGCATCTCATGGCAGGTTCGACATTGGTCAACGACGGGCAGCGGCACAGTGTGGCCGAACTTGAAGATCTCGCGTTCGAGTTACGTTCGAAGCTTCTCTATCTGTGTGGCACATACGAGGGCGCGGTGCACATTGGCGGCGACCTTTCCGTAGCCGACATCCTCACGGCGCTGTACCACTACGAATTGAACGTCGATCCGAAGAACATCGCGAACCCCGCCCGCGACCGGTTCATACTCAGCAAGGGTCACGCTGCGGTGTGCATGTACATCGCCATGGCGATGCGCGGATTCTTTGAGTTCGACGACATCGTCAACACGTACGGCCAGCTCGACAGCGCGTTCGGCATGCACCCCTGCAAGGTGCAGCTTGCGGGTGTGGAAGCCTCCACCGGTTCGCTGGGCCACGGCCTTCCCATCGGTGTGGGAATGGCCAAGAGCGCTCGGCAGCGAAACGAGTCTCACCGGGTCTTCGTGCTCATGGGTGACGGTGAAACGGGCGAGGGCTCGGTCTGGGAAGGCGCCATGGCGGCGCGCAGCAGCGAGCTGGGAAACCTGGTGGCCATCATTGACCGAAACCGACAGCTCATGACGAGTCACGCCGAGGAGCGCGTTGCCCTCGAGCCGTACCCCGACAAGTGGGCGGCCTTCGGCTGGAACGTCATCATGGCCGACGGCCACGACATGGCCAGCTTGGTTTCTGCGCTGGACGCACTGCCCCCGTCCTCAAGCAACCGACCCACCGTGATTATTTGCGAGACCATCAAGGGCAAGGGCGTCGACTTTATGGAGCGCAACCTGGCGTGGCACGCCGGCTCCCTCGGCCAGGAAGACCTCGCCAAGGCCATGGCGTCGCTCGAATCCACCCGTGCGTCGAAGGGATCGAAATAATGCCCGTTACCTTTACCTTCGGCGAGTGGTTCTCTGCGCGCACCATCATTGGCCAGACACTCGCCGACCTCGGCGAGGAGTACCCCAACCTGTGGACGGTCACGCCAGACATCGGCATGACCCTGGTCGAGTTCCGGGAGAAGTTCCCGGACCGCTTTATCGACGTCGGACTTGCCGAACAGGCCGCGGTGGGCGTTGCCGCCGGCTTAGCCTACGAAGGCAACATTCCGGTTGTATCGGGAATGCTCCCCTTCTTGAGCATGCGCACGGTGGAGCAGATTCGCTCCGACGTCTGTTACCCCAACCTTCCGGTGAAGATCATCGGCACGCACGGCGGACTCGTCGGCAACGGCGGATCAACGCACTACGCCGTCGAAGACCTCTCGCTCATGTGCAGCCTGACGAACATGACCGTGACGTCGATTGGCGACCCGCTCATGGTCGGTGACATTCTTCGGCAGTCCATGAAGATGGCCGGACCGATCTACATTCGTCTCGGCGTGGGAAAGAGCGACCAAGCCATCTACGAACCGGGCACGCACGACATCACCATCGGCAAGGGGATCGTGGCGCGCGAGGGCTCGGACGTCACGCTGTTCGCTCACGGTACGACCGTGGCCCAGGCTCTCGAGGCGGCAGACGCCCTGGAGAAGGACGGTCACTCGGTGCGGGTTGTCGACATGTTCACGCTTAAGCCCATCGATGTCGATCTCATCGAGAAGTGCGCCAAGGAAACCGGCGGACGCTTTGTTGTTGTTGAGGACCACCTGGCCTACGGCGGTCTCGCCTCGCGCATCGCCGACGTGGTTGTTGACCGCGGCATCAACCTCACGGCCTTCAAGCGCTTGGGCATCCCGCAGGTCTTCGCCGGGTTTGGCAGCGACGAAGAGTTGCGTGACAAGCACGGCTATGGCTTGAGCGCCACGATTGAGGCTGTCTCAGCGGTTATCGGGGCAAAGGCCTAATCGTGCGCACGCCTCCCATGTCGTGCTTGGTCAACGTCTTTATCGACGGGCCGACGCCCCAAGAGCTTCCAGGCATGTTGGATGCGCTCGCCGAGCTGGGTTACACGTACGTCGTTCTGCCCCCGCTGGATCCGGCGGCTACGGATGCGGCATGGATTCGCGGACTGTGCGCGGAACGTTCCCTGCTGCCCATCACCATGTGTGGCGGAATGGCACCCGAGTCACAGGTGGGTTCGGCCGATGCCAACGAACGTGCGGTCGGCGCCGCGGGGCTCCGGGCTCTCGTCGACTTTGCTGTTGAGCTTGGTTCGCCGCAACTCAACGGTGTTCCCTATGGAGTTTTCGGTCACCCCATGGCTCCCACCGCACCCGACTACTTTGCGCGCGCGGCACGTGAGGTGGGTGCCGTTGCCAACTATGCGCACGAGCACGGTGTCACCATGACCTTCGAGGTGCTGAACCGGTACGAGACGTCGGTGGTGAACACGGCCGCGCAGGCCATGGACTTCGTGGCGCAGAGCGAGTCCGAGCACCTGCGGATTCACCTCGACACCTTTCACATGGCCATCGAGGAGGCCGACATGCTGGCGGCGATCGATCACGCTCTGCCCAAGCTGGGATATCTCGAGCTGGGTCAGTCGGGGCGCGGCATGCTGAGCACGGGAATCGTTGACAATGCCGCCGTTGTGCGTCACGTTGTTGCCGCGGGCTACGCCGGCCCCATCGGTGTCGAGGCGTTCAGCCGCTCCATCCTGCCGTCGTTTGTTTCCGACGCGCTCGCGATCTGGCGCTCGCCCTACGAATCTGGCCGGGATTTGGCCGCCGAAGCCGCGCGAATCATGCACCAGGGCTCTCACAAGACAGCGATGTAGGAAGCGCGGACGCCGGCACGCCAGAATGGAGTCATGAAAACTGCACCCGCTGGCTTACCGGACGAGCTGCGCGACATGGCGTCGGACATCGCACGCGAAGCCGGCGAGTTCGCCCGCACCATGCGCCTGTCTGGCGTAGACATCGCCGGGCAGAAATCCAGTTCGGTAGACATCGTGACAAAGGCGGATCAGGCCACCGAGCGTTTGATTCGCGAGCGTATCGCCGCGCTTCGTCCCCACGATGCCATCTTCGGCGAGGAGGGCGCCACGACGTCCGGCACCTCGGGTCTCACCTGGGTGGTGGATCCGATTGACGGCACCGTGAACTACCTTTACGGCATTCCCGCGTGGGGAGTGAGCATCGCCGTGGTCGAGGGCGAACCGGATCCGGCAACATGGACGACGCTAGCCGGGGCCGTGGCCAACGCATCGACGGGCGAGCTTTTTTCGGCGGCGCGCGGCAGGGGAGCGACATGTAACGACCGCGTTCTCGCCGTTTCGTCGACCACAGACCTCTCCACGTCCCTCGTGTCAACCGGATTTGCCTACAGCGCGGAGGTTCGCGCACACCAGGGCACGATGATGCGCACGATCCTGCCCCGGATTCGGGACATTCGTCGGATCGGGGCCTGCTCCCTTGATTTGTGTGACCTCGCGGATGGCCGGGTCGACGCCTACTTTGAGCAAACGCTCTCGCCGTGGGATCACGCCGCCGGCGCTCTGATTGCTCGCGAAGCAGGCGCGATAATTACCGGATTTCCGGGCGAAAACGAGAGCAGGGCACTTCTCGTGGCCGCCGCCCCGGGGATTCACGCGGCGCTTCTCAGCCTCATTGTTGAGGCGGGCGCGGGCCAGCTTCCCGGGCTGTGAATTTCCTCAGGACGGTCGCCTCAATTGGCAAGAGAGGCACCCACCCGGGTATCCTTTATCAAATCGTAACAATTGCCCCACACCGTTTTGGCGTGTGGTGCTTCAGCCGGGAGTCACGTGAACGAGCACACACCGTACGTAAGCCGCAAGGAGCTTCGCCGTCGCGAAGCTGCCGCTGCGGCGAACGCCGCGGCAGCCGGTGTCGCCTCCCAGCCTGAGTTAGCAGCCGCTCCTCCGAGTGGACAGACATCGGCGATGATGCAACCGACTCACCCCGTAGGGACACAAGCCGTCAGTGTTCCCATGCCGACCTCGCCTGTCACGACATCGTCAATCACGCCTGCTGAGGCCGCCGGAGCTCCTTCCGCCGCGATTCCGGGCATGGGCAAGGGAATGACCGCCGCGCGGTCGACCGATCCCGACACGGCGGTGCGCGCGTCGAACACCACCCGGGCGCGCATGGCCCGGGCAGTTGATCGCCCGTCCACCACCAACCCCTCGGGCCGCAAACGAAAGCGTCGCACGACTCGACCCACGCGACGCGAAACGTTGGCCCGCGGCCGCAGCGCGGCTCCGCTTTTGGCCATGCTCTTCGTGGGCGGCCTTGCACTGGTGACGGCGTTGCCGGCCAACGCGCAATTCCAGAACTCGTCCTCCGTGGCATCCGTCAACGGCGGCTTGCAAAGTGAAGAGAATCTCGCCGCGACCGCCAAATTCCTCGACGGTCAGACTCTTGAAGCAAGCGGCGGCGCCGCTATTGCCAATCGCGACTCCGTTTCGGCAACGACGCTGCGCTCGTCCTTCAGCCGTTACACCTCGGCAACGTATGTCAACAATCCTCAGGGCACGATTCAGTGGCCGTTCTCCGTCACGGTGCCCATCACCGATCTCTTTGGCTATCGCATTCCCCCCTGCGGATGGTGTTCTTCCGACCACAAGGGCGTTGACTTTGATACCGGCGAGGGATACCCGTTTCAGGCCATCGCCGACGGTGTCGTGACCAAGGTAAACCTCCCCGACGACAACTCCCTGGGCACCTACGTTGTCGTTACGCACGACGTGAACGGCCTGAGGTTCGACAGCTGGTACGCACACGCGTCGCCTGGTTCAATCATGGTTAGCGTGGGGCAGGCGGTCACCGTCACCCAGATTCTGGGTCAGGTGGGCAACACCGGTGCATCCACCGGCTCGCACCTCCACCTTGAGATTCACGTCAACGGTGTTCCCGTGGATCCGTTTGCTTGGCTGACGGCGAACGCGGGTTAGAGGCGGAATGCGACGGTCTGTGACGAGCAAGCGCGACAAGTACTGGCGCGCTCGAACGGCTCCCGATGCGGTTGACGCAACGTCGGAAGTGCGAGATCAGAATCGTAAAGCTCTTCGCCGTCGACGTTCGAGTGTGGCGTCGCCCGCGAAGAACGAGGGAACGCGAAGCCGGGCGACCACCCGGGGGCGCCGGTCGATCCGGACCGAGGCCAATCGCACGCGTCGTTGGGCACCGCTACTTGCCTTCCTTTCGGTAGGTGGCTTGGCCGTCGTTGCGGGAATCCCGTCGTTTGCGGCCTCCGATTCTTCAAATGATGCGTCTTTTCAGCGCGCTGCCGAGTCCGAGCAAAGTGTCACGGGCACGTCGGGTAGTCAAGGCGCTCAGCGAGACGGAATTTCAGCGATTTCCGGTTACGGGCGCGCTGGCGGCAGGTCACTCGCCAGTTTCACAAACAACCCCAACGGCACAATTCAGTGGCCCTTTGCGGTGACCGTGCCGATTTCAGATCTCTACGGTGCGCGGGAAGCGCCGTGCTCCGGATGCTCCACCATGCACGGCGGACTCGATTTCGATGCGGGCGAGGGTTACCCGATTCAGGTCATTGCCGACGGCGTGGTCACGAAGGTCCAGCCGTTGGACGACAACTGGGGCGATGGCGTTTACGTCGAGATCACGCACAACGTGAATGGCCAGTCCATCCTGAGCCGCTATTGTCACCTGCTCGCGGGGTCAATCACGGTGAGCGAAGGCCAGTCGGTGAGCGTGGCGCAGTTTCTCGCTCAAGTGGGCGCCACGGGTGCCACCACGGGAGCCCACCTGCACTTTGAGATTCACGTCAACGGTTCGTCCACAAACCCGTATACCTGGTTGAAGGAGAACGCCAACTAGTCACCGCGGGGAACACAGGCTCGTTTCCCGTCAACAGGCCGAGGCACGGAGCACGACCAAGGAAACCCGTCGTGAGCGAGCGGCAGTTGCTGATAGTCTCTTACGGTGCCAGACGGCAGTTTGTCTAACGGCAGCGCCCCGATAGCTCAGTGGTAGAGCACTTCCATGGTAAGGAAGGGGTCGCGAGTTCAAACCTCGCTCGGGGCTCGCATCGAGATTTTCTCGGTTCATGGCTGGGTAGCTCAGTTGGTGAGAGCGCACGACTCATAATCGTGAGGTCGCGGGTTCGAATCCCGCTCCAGCTACAAATGACAACGACCCCCATTAAGGGGGTCGTTGTCATTTTCTGGCTGTTCGCTGAGGGATTCGAACCCGCTTTGGGCCCCTGACTTGGGGAAAAGCACTGCTTTTCCGTCAGGGAGTCGCTGGGCCCACGGCTAAATGCAAAGCGCAGCTTTGCGCCGGGGACCCGCTCCAGCCAAAAAAGGGCACGATTCCCGCGGCGTCCGTTCAGGCACCCGCTCCAGATGATTAGGGGTCGGGACGAATCCCGCGGCGTCCGCTCGGGGACCCCCTCCAGCCAGTAGGGGACGATTCCCGCGGTCAGCGCCGGTGGAACGTTCCGTCGATCGTGATGCCCCCGTCGACCGGAAGCATGATTCCGGTAATGAACTTCGCATCTCTCGAGACCAGGAACGAGACCGCGGCCGCAACATCTTCGGCGAGGCCGAACCTGCCGAGTGGAGTGCGCGAGAGGAGCAGCTCCTCGTCGAGCACCTTGTTTGCAATACCGGAGTGCAGCATGGGGGCGTCCATGTAGCCGGGGGCCACCGAATTCGCTCGGATGCCGACGGGCCCCCATTCGGCGGCCAATTCGCGGGTCAGTCCCACAACGCCCGTCTTGCTGGCCGTGTAGCCGGCCCGGAGGGTGAGCCCGAACGTCGAGCCGACCGAGGCAAGATTGACGATACTCGGGTTGTCGCTGCCGATGAGCAGCGGGTAGGCAGCCCGAGAGCAGCGCATGACACCGCCGAGATTGACATCGATTTCTCGCAACCAGTTCTCGGTCGAGAGCTCCTGGGTGTTCGACCGATGAATCACGCCAGCGTTGTTCACGAGAACGTCGAGCCTGCCGTACTCGCGTTCGATGGTCGCCGTCACCCCGGCCACACTCTCGTCATCCCGCACATC
>JNSL01000080.1_pt1 | contig 16998 bp, 6 predicted proteins | sample 210691 | NCBI WGS metagenome assembly JNSL01 (sample SAMN02808685, study PRJNA238866) | freshwater metagenome | biome: fresh water; feature: freshwater reservoir; material: water; isolation source: water column of the freshwater reservoir Embalse de Amadorio in Spain | place: Spain: Valencia ...
CCGTTCTTGAATTGGACCACCAATTACCCGAGTCACTGAAGTTCCTCCACGGTGGCGTGTACCAGGGCTACGTATTTGTAGGTGATTTCGCTGGACTCGTCTTCACCATTGGTGTCGTGTGGGCCATCATTCGTCGCTACGTGCAGCAGCCGTATCGCATTCGCATTAAGACCAAGAAAGAGCACGGCATCATCCTCGGTGTCATGTTGGCCATTGGCCTCACCGGCTTCGGTGCAGAAATGTTCCGCATCGCCGTATCTACCGTTGGCGGCAAAGACATGTCTTTCGAGAGCTGGTCCTTCATTGGTTATCCACTCTCACAGTTAGTCGACGGTTCTTCGCTGAACGCATTAGAGAATTGGCATCAAGCAATGTGGGTCTCCCACGTTGTGTCATTTATTGCCTTCCTGGCCCTTCTGCCAATCACCATGTTGCGTCACATCTTCACTTCGCCACTGAACATGTACCTCAAAGACCGCGATCGTCCAAAGGGTGCAATGCGTGCAATGCCCAACCTCACCGAGACTTCTCTCGAGAGTTTTGGCGCTGCAGTGGTTGAAGATTTCACGTGGAAGCAATTGCTTGACACCGATGCATGCACCATGTGTGGTCGCTGCACAAGTGTGTGCCCTGCGCATGCAACAGGTAAGCCACTTGACCCTCGCGAGATTGTTCTAAAAACTGGCGAAGTAATGGCCGCTACAGCCACTCATGCAGCCGGCGGAATGGTTTCTCCACCACTCTCCGTTGACTCAGAAATCACCATTGGTGCGAACTCATTGTTTGAGCGAATCACTGCAGAAGAAGTGTGGTCCTGCACAACATGTAAAGCATGTGACGAGATCTGCCCAGTTCATATTGAAATCCTCGACAAGATTCTCGACATGCGTCGTTACTTGTCACTCATGGAAAGCAACTTCCCTGCTGAGCTTGGCAACGCATACCGTGCAATGGAAAACCAAGGAAACCCTTGGGGTATGAACCAGAACGATCGTGCCGATTGGGCAAAAGACTTGAACGTCGATGTTGTCGATCCGGGTGCTGCCTTCAATCACGAGTACTTGTACTGGGTGGGCTGTGCAGGTTCATTCGATGACAAGAACAAGAAGGTCACACAAGCAATGGCTAAGTTGCTTGAGCGCGCAGACATTGATGTTGCCATTCTGGGACCAAGTGAAATGTGCACAGGTGACTCTGCTCGTCGTTCTGGTAACGAATACCTCTTCCAGATGCTCGCAATTCCAAACATTGAAATGCTGAACGGCATGGGCGTGCGCAAGATCATTACGCAATGCCCACACTGCTTCAACACGTTGAAGAACGAGTACCCACAATTGGGTGGCAACTACGAAGTAGTTCACCACAGTGAATTCCTCGAACACCTCATCGATACAGGCAAGCTTGATATTCGTAACGCGTCACTCGAAGACCGCATCACGTATCACGACTCGTGCTACTTGGGTCGCCATAACGACGTGTACTCAGCACCTCGAAAGATTGTTGGTTCCATCAAGGGCGTGCAAATTGTTGAGATGCCACGTAACGGAACAAAAGGCATGTGCTGCGGCGCCGGTGGTGCTCGCATGTGGATGGAAGAGTCGATTGGTACCAAAGTCAATGACGAACGTGCTCAAGAAGCAATCAGTACAGGCGCAAGTCGCGTCGCCACTGCATGCCCCTTCTGCTACATCATGCTTGACGATGGTGTGAAGGCTGCGGGTGCTGAAGAAGACACCGTGAAAGTTGCAGACATTGCAATTCACCTCATGGATGCATTGGAAAACGGTGAGCGCCGTTTAGCCGAACAAAATGCACCGTTAGCTGCTAGCCCCGGCGAATAAAAGACGCCGCTACTTCGGTGGCGTATACGTAGACAAGAAATTGCCAAGTCGGCCGATTGCCTCTGTGAGGTCTTTGGCCCATGGCAGAGTCACAATGCGAACGTGGTCGGTAGTTGGCCAGTTAAAGCCTGTTCCTTGAACAAGTAACACTTTTTCTGCGCGCAAAAAATCCAAAACAAAACGACGATCATCTGCAATCGGATACATCTGTGGGTCGAGTTTTGGAAACACATACAAAGCGCCTTTGGGTTCGACCACCGACACTCCGGGAATAGCACGCAGTGCGGTGACAGCAGCATCGCGTTGAGCAAGCAGTCGCCCACCAGGCAGGATGAGATCTTTAATGCTCTGGCGACCGCCGAGTGCAGTTTGAATGGCGTGCTGTGCAGGAACGTTTGAGCAAAGTCGCATATTCGTCAGCATGTTGATGCCTTCGATGTAACTTTCTGCATGCTTACGTGGCCCAGTCACCATCATCCATCCGGAACGGAAACCGGCAAGGCGATACGCCTTTGATAATCCGTTGAAGGTAAAGACCAAACAATCTGGTGCAAGTGCAGCAAAAGTGTGGTGCACTGCATCGTCATACAAAATCTTGTCGTAAATTTCGTCTGCAAAAACTATGAGGTTGTGCTCAATGGCAAGGTCTGCAATTTCGCGCAGCACTTTCTTGCTATACACAGCACCCGTTGGGTTATTGGGGTTAATCACCACAATGGCACGGGTACGACTTGTGATTTTCGATCGCATGTCATCCAGGTTCGGATTCCACTCATCATCTTCATCACACAAGTAATGCACAGGGTTACCGCCCGCAAGGCTGGTGCTTGCGGTCCACAACGGATAATCCGGAGCAGGAATAAGAACTTCATCACCTTCGTCGAGTAACGCGTTGAGTGATAGTTGAATCAATTCGCTGACACCGTTGCCAAGCCAAATGTCGTCGGGATTCGTAATGTCGATCCCGCGATCCTGATAGTGCTGCACAACTGCTGTACGTGCAGAACGAATACCTTGCGAATCCGAATAGCCCTGAGATTCTTGTAAGTGACGCGTAACGTCCACCAAAATTTCTGGTGGCGTTTCAAAACCAAACGGGTATGGATTACCAATGTTCAGCTTCATGATGCGATGGCCTTGGTCCTCAAGGCGTTTCGCTTCTTCTAGAACAGGGCCGCGAATGTCATACAGAACATGCTCCAACTTTGCAGACTGTTTGATTTCTTTTGCCATGAGTTACTGAAAGTTCTCGAAGTAACGCGATGGCGTTGGCCCGCGCTGTCCTTGATACTTGGAACCCTTTGCTCCTGAGCCGTACGGCTTTTCTGCCGGCGATGTCATCTTGATGAAACTGATCTGGCCAATCTTCATGCCGGGATACAAAGTGATGGGAAGGTTTGCCAGATTTGCTAACTCCAAAGTCACGTGGCCATCGAACCCTGCATCAATGAAACCTGCAGTCGAGTGAATTACCAGACCAAGACGACCAAGTGAACTCTTACCTTCTACACGCGCAACCAAATCTGTAGGTACAGCGACACGCTCAAGAGTGGAGCCCAATACGAATTCGCCTGGGTGCAACATGAACGACTCGCCGTCGGCAACCTCTACCAATTCAGTGAGATCTGTGAGATCTTTCTTCACATCAAGAACGGCCGCAGTGTGGTTACGAAAGACGCGAAAGAGGTTCGAGACTTTCACGTCGATGCTGCTCGGTTGCACGCAGGTTTCATCGAATGGCTCAATAATGATGCGACCATTGTCGATCTCGGCTCGAAGGTCTCTGTCTGAAAGAATCACAGGTCAAACCCTAGCCAAATAGGCCACTTTGACCGCGATGAATTCATCGCAAGACCCCTATTTCGGGGCTTTGTATCGATAAACGCCCAAAACGGCTTCGACGGACACCTTGTCCCACTCGGCCAAACTCACAAGCCCTGCGTTCATCTCGGCCATCACCCGGCCATTTATCTGACCAATTCCCCAATAGGCAAGTGCCATCGGGTCTAAGTCTTTGGTGACCCACCCACGTTCTTGGCCAAAGACCATCACCCGAGCAAGCGTGCTAGCTGTTTCATGATTGATCTCACTGATTGCTTTAGCAATAGCCTCGCTGGACTGCGCAGCACCCATGACATTTTTTCGGACGGAACGAATTTCGACTCTCTCTGGGGCATACACCAACGAAAAGATTTTTCGGATAGCTCTCTCGAACTCTTCCGCGGTTTCCGACATCTCTGCTGCCATCTCGAATGGCACAATCATCTCTGTGTAGCTTCTGCGATAGCGCTCAATCTGTGCGGCCTCTACGAGCGCATCACGATTTTTGAAGAAGTGGTACACCGATGGTTCTTTCACGCCCACTGCAGTAGCAATTGCACTCACGCGCACGGAACTTTCGCCTCCATACGCGATTGCGGCCATAGTGGCTTCAACCAGTTGTTGCCGCGTGCCTGGCTTTTCACTCATGTATTTATTGTACAACTACTTAGAAAATATTTTTACGGTCTATTTGCAATGCCTAGGTCGTGTGCGCCAAACCTGGTTTACGACGACCCACCATGCCAAAGTCCAATGAATTGTCGCTTTCTCCCAATGCTAATTGGCGCGACATAGCGGTGTTGGTCGAAGAGTTCTTCTCTCGTCCCTTGCGATTCGCGATTGTTGGTCGGAAGCCCTTCGGATACTCAACGGTGACTTTGTATTTACCAGCAGGGAGATCAGTGAACTTGTAGTTGCCGTTCTTGTCGGTGAGTTGCGGTCCAACTTCGTTGCCGTTGATGTCAACCACAACTTCACCAGATGCAGTTCGGATAGTCACTTTTACGCCAGCGATTCCAAGGTCTGTGAAGTTCTGGTAACCATCTCCGTTTGCATCACGCCAAACTCTGTCGCCCACCGTCACCATAGGTGTACGAAGCGACACGATGGTTGGGATGAGCATGCTGCGTGCAGTGAGTGCTCCCGATGGAACTTTCCAATCAGTTGCAATCTGATAGGGCACTGGCTGTGTCACTACACCCGTGAAACCTTTTCGATGAACAAAGGTGACTTTGCCAGTCTTTGGGTTGACCGTATATGTGCCGTCTGCAGTCTTAATTTTCAAGAGAGTGCAGGACGGATCTGATTGGCCCGCTGCAAATACATTTGACGTAACAACAGTCGTCAGAGGACACAAACGAACACTCGTTGGAACAAGTGCTGCCTTACCGGTTTGTCCTGCAGTGACCGTACCTGCTGAGTCGTTCGTCCACGGTGACAACACGACAGTCTTGCCTTCTTTTGCCTTACCAGTGTCAACGGTTGCTGCAGGAATAGGTGGCGGAAGAATGGTGGGCGTGATGGTTGCGTTTACAGTTCGCCCATAAATGTCTGATACTTGATATGAGATAGGTGTAGCTGTGCCAATGAACGTTGGTAATGGGTCAAAGATGACTCGACCATCGGAGTAGGCGGTGTATGTTCCTTCGTTTGCTACAACAACTGTCGTCTTATCGCAATTGTTTGGTGTTTGACCAGCACCACACAACCTGAGGGTCGCAGGCGACGCCGGAGCGAGAGTACTGAATGAGTCATTACTCAACGGCGTATACGTCTGGTTTATATCTAGAGGCCCAGTTTGTGCATCGTTGACTGAAGTAGGTGGCGGCGGCACAATCGGTGTCAAAGTGCTAGTTGCTGTTTGTCCGACGGCGTCAGTGACGCGATATGTCACTGGAGTTTTCGTTCCGACAGTGATTCCTGGTTCTGCAACAAACGTGGCAACGCCAGTCGTTTGATTCAATGTCCAGGTTCCTTCACCAGCAATTACCACGGTGGTTCCGCACAATGATGTAGCAGGGTCAACTAAGCACGGACCATTGGTGGCACCAGATTGCAATTGAGCTCCACTTGCCAAGGCAGAAGTGCCGATGACGTTAGTAAACGTAATGGTGCCGCCTGGTAGGACAATCTTGGTTTCAGGAAGTGCTACCGGAGCACTTGGTGCAGACACGGTTGGGTTGAGTGTTGCATCAACAAAGCGACCATAAATATCTTCAGCCTGATACGGCATTGCAGTAGCAGTCCCAAAGAAAGTGGGCAGAGGGTCAAATATGACTGTGCCATCGGAGTTCACTGTGTAGGTGCCTTCGTTTGGCACCACAACACTTGATTGCGTGCAACCATTTGGATTCTCTGTGGAACTACACAGCTTCAAGCTTGAAGCACGCACCGGTGCCAGTGAATCAAAAGAGTCGTTGCTAAATGGAGTCAATGACTGATTCGTGTCGAATGGTCCAGACGAAAAATCGTCAGTTGCCGATGGTGGCGGCGGCACAATCGGTGTCAGGGTGCTCGTTGCAGTCTGACCTGCGAAGTCCGTGACACGATACGTCACCGAAGTTTTCGTTCCTGGAAGAATTCCCACTTCAGCAACAAATGTCGCTACTCCAGTTGTTCGATCAATGGTCCATGTTCCCTGACCAGCAATCACCACGGTGGTTCCGCACAATGATGTAGCAGGGTCAACTAAACATGGCCCATTTGTAGTTCCGGTTTGTAATTGCACACCACTAGCCAAGGCTGATGCGCCAATCACATTGGTGAATGTTGCAGTTCCACTCGGTACGACCACACGCGTCTCTGGAGTTGCTATTGGTGGAGGTGGCGGCAACACGGTTGGAGTGATGTCAGCATCTGCAGTACGACCCAAAACATCAGTCACTTGATACGTAACGGGAGTTTGTGCGACACCAGTAAATGTAGGAAGTGGATCGAACGTGACAGAGCCATTTGCATTCACCGTGTACGTACCTTCACCAGGAACCGTGACGGACGTTTGTGTGCAGTTATTTGGAGTCTCCACAGGTGAAATTCCACACAACTTCACAGTTGAGGCAACCCATTGTGCCGACGGAGTGTCGTTTGTCAATACGGCGATTACTTGGTTCGTGTCATACGGGCCCGTGTTTGTGTCATTAACGACGTTGATCGGCGGTGGAGTCACAGTTGGCGTAATCGTTGCACTATCAATTTGACCGAGTGTGTCGGCGACTTGATATGTCACTGGCGTTGCGACCTGGCCAACAAACGTTGGCAACGGATTAAATGTGACAGTGCCGTCAGGGTTGACCGTATAGGTACCTTCACCAGGAACTGTCACAGAGGTTTTGTCACAACTATTGGGTGTTTGCAATGGGTCAAGTCCGCACAACTTCACCGAAGATGCAACGAGTGGCGCACTTGAATGACCAGGATCATCATTGTCAAGAATGTCAATCACTTGGTTTGTGTCATACGGACCAGTTGAAGCGTCGTTCTTTACATCTGGTGGTGGTGGAACAACCGGAGTAAGAGTGCTTGTAGTCGTTTGGCCAATGACATCTGTGATGCGATACGTCACTGGAGTCCTAGTTCCAGAAGGAATCGAAGATGACGCGGTAAAGGTAACAACACCCGTTGTCTGATCAATTGTCCAAGTGCCCTCACCAGGAATGTTCACAGTTGTTCCACACAAAGTTGTGGCTGGGTCTACAAGACACGGACCGTTCGTAGAGCCTGACTGCAACCCTGTACCTGTGCCAAGTCCGCTCGAACCAATCACTGTTGTGAATGTTGCAGTAGACCCAGGCAAAACAGATTTGGTTTCAGGGGCCGCACTTGGCGCAGTTGGTGGGTCAACACGCGGTGTGATTGTGGAGTTCACATAACGGTCTAAAGAATCTTTCGCCTGGTACGTAACTGGCGTTGCCACTGTTCCCGTAAATGATGGCAACGGATCAAACGTGACAGAGCCATCAGAGTTCACCGTGTACGTACCTTCACCAGGAACAGTAAGAGAAGTCTTGTCACAACTATTCGGTGTCTGCGCAGGGCTAATGCCACACAGCTTCACCGACGAAGCAGTAAGCGGGAATGACGCAGCGCCGGGCGTGTCATTACTCAACGGCGTATACGTCTGGTTCGTGTCATAGGCGTCGCGTATCGCGTCAGGTGAAGCAGTAGGCACTGGAGGAACTCCGACTGTTGGCGTGATTGTGGAGTTCACGTAACGGTCTACAGAATCTTTCGCCTGGTACGTCACCGGCGTTGCCACTGTTCCCGTAAATGTTGACAACGGATCAAACGTGACAGAGCCATCCGAGTTCACGGTGTACGTACCTTCACCAGGAACAGTAAGAGACGTCTTGTCACAACTATTCGGCGTTTGCGCCGGGCTAATGCCACACAACTTCACTGAAGTTGCTGCCAATGGGAAGTCGGAATTACCAGCGGTGTCGTTGGAAAGTGGCGTATACGACTGATTCGTGTCATACGCATCTGAAATCGCGTCTGGCGAAGCCGTGGGAACTGGTGGCGGACCAACAGTTGGCGTAATGGTTGAATCAACCGAACGACCCAATGTGTCTTCGGCCTGATACCTCACAGGAGTTGCCACTGTTCCCGTAAATGTTGACAACGGATCAAACGTGACAATACCGGTAGCCGTATTCAGTGTGTAGGTGCCCTCACCGGGAACTGTTACCGAACTCTTAGTGCAGTTGTCTGGAATTTCAGCTGCTACTGGTGGCGTTGCAGTTGCATCTGCAAGACCACACAACTTTACCGACGTTGAATCCAGCGGGAATGAGGCCGAGCTTGGCCTGTCGTTACCCAATGGATCAATAATTTGGTTGGTGTTGTAGTCACCGCTTGAGGTATTTGGTCGCGCCAAAGGTCCTGGCGGTTCATTTACAGTTGGCGTGATTGTTGTATTGACATATCGATCGAGAGAGTCATTGGCCTGATACCTCACAGGAGTTTGCACCGTGCCCGTAAATGATGGCAACGGATCAAACGTCACAGAACCATCACTATTCACTGTGTATGTTCCTTCATCCGGAACCGTAAGAGAAGTCTTCGAACAAGTATTTGGAGTTTCCGCAACCACAGGTGGCGTAGCTGCTGCATCTGCAAGACCACACAACTTCACCGACGTCGCCAACAATGGGAAGTCAGAAGTACCAGCCGTGTCATTTCCTAATGGCGTATACGACTGGTTCGTGTCATACGCATCCGTAATCGCATCGGCAGTTGCCGTTGGCACTGGCGGCGGGCCAACTGTTGGAGTAATTGTTGTATTGATGAATCGATCAAGCGAGTCTTTCGCCTGATACGTCACCGGAGTTTGAACCTGACCCGCGAACGTTGGCAACGGATCAAACGTGACAGAGCCATCAGAGTTCACCGTGTACGTACCTTCACCAGGAACAGTAAGAGACGTCTTGTCACAACTATTCGGTGTCTGCACAGGGCTAATGCCACACAACTTCACCGACGTCGCCAACAATGGGAAGTCAGAAGTACCAGCCGTGTCATTAGATAATGGCGTATACGACTGGTTCGTGTCGTACAGATCGGTAATTGCGTCTGGCGAAGCCGTGGGAACTGGTGGCGGACCAACTGTTGGAGTAATTGTTGTATTGATGTATCGATCGAGCGAATCTTTCGCCTGATACCTCACCGGTGTTGCCACTGTTCCCGTAAACGTTGGCAACGGATCAAACGTGACAGAGCCGTCAGAGTTAACTGTGTACGTGCCTTCACCAGGAACAGTCAGCGAAGTCTTGTCGCAACTATTCGGTGTCTGCACAGGGCTAATGCCACACAACTTCACCGACGTCGCCGAAATTGGGAAATCTGATGCGCCAGGAGTGTCATTAGACGTTGGTGTATACGTTTGATTCGTGTCGTAATCACTTGTTGACGCATCGGCGGTTGCCGTAGGCACGGGTGGCGGGCCAACAGTTGGCGTAAGGGTTGAGTTCACATACCTATCAAGGGAATCCTTCACCTGATAAGTCACTGGGGTTTGTGCTTGGCCAGTGAAGGTAGGTAACGGGTTAAATGTAACGACACCAGTAGTGGTATTCAGTGTGTACGTGCCTTCTCCCGGAACAGTCACTGTTGTCTGCGCACAACTATTTGGTGTCTCCGCAGCCACAGCTGGAGTCACTGTGTTATCTGCAAGACCACAAAGCCTGATGCTCGAGACCTGTAGCGGGAACGATGCTGAACCAGCAGTATCACCATCTATTGGTGACAATGTTTGGTTGGTGTCGTAATCGCCACTCGATGTATTCGCCTGCGCGGCAGGAAGCGGCGGAGTTCCAACAGTAGGAGTGATGATGGCGTTAGTGGTTTCACCAAGCGCATCAGATACCTGATACGTCCGTGGAGATGCAGTGCCATAGAAAGTAGGAAGAGGATTAAACGTGACAGTTCCATCACTGTTTACCGTGTATGTGCCTTCACCAGGAATTGTCAGTGAAGTTTTCGTGCAGTTGTTCGGACTTTCTGTTTCATCGGTGCCCGTTGTGGTGGGGTCATCAATCCCGCACAGTTTCAGTGTTGAGGCAACAAGTGGTGAGCCTCCCGGACTGTCATTGAGCAGCGGGCGAATTGTTTGTGTGACGTCATAGTCATCGGATGGAGCGTCATTTGTCGCCGTTGGTCTTGACACAACTATCGGCGTATACGTTGAGGAAGTCACTTGTCCTGATCCATCGGCAACTTGATACGTCACTGCCGGTGCAGTACCTACCCAATCCGTGGTTGGCGTAAATGTGATGACTCCAGTGGAAGTATTCAACGTATACACACCACCGGTGACAGAAACTGTTGTGGCCGTGCAGGAAGATGGTGACTGGCCAGCAGAGCACAACCTTGCGGTAGACGGAGAAAGTATTCCTACACCTGCCGTGTCATTTGTTAACACATCTTTTGATTGTGTGACGTTGACGTAATCACTAGTCGTATCAGCACTAGCGGTAGGCGACGGAGTAACCGTTGGCGTAATGGTGGCAGTGCGCGCGCGAGCTTGTGTATCGGAAATCTGGTATTGCACAGCAGTTGCGGTGCCCACGTAATTCGGCAGTGGATCAAACGTCACTGTGCCATTGCTATTAACCGTGTAGGTGCCTTCTCCGGGAACCGTCAGCGAGGTTTTGTCACATGTGAACGGGCCAGAACCGTACCCGCAGAGGAAGAGAGTGGCGTTGTCGGCCGGATAACCGACTTCAAAGTTGTCATTTGTTAATGGCGAGATGACCTGATTGATGTCTTGAGCATTAGTTGAAGTGTCATTTACTGCATTTGGAACTGCAGAAGAAGCAATTGTGATGGAATAGTCCTCAACCTCACCTGAAGAAACTTTGCTGCTAGGAGTTGGGACTGGGTCGTAACTCAGTCGGATACGAGCGTATGTGAGTCCAGCAACAATGTCTGACGGCACTGTCCAACTTAATGTGGCGCTTGTTGCACCGGCTGCTGGGTCTGCAGCGCACGTTCGTTCAGCAAGCGACATTGTGCCGTCTCTGTTGAAGTCAATCCACCCACACAATTTTGCAGTGCGAGCTACGCCTGTCATTGAAACCTGAAGACTATATGTACTGCCAGCATCGGATACTGTGAGCGCACCCAACGACGACACTCCATCTTCGGTGGCTGGAATTGCTGCTCCTGCACGTACTGCATCAGCATTCGTAGTTCCGTAGAGCACGTTTAAGTTGTCGGCAGTTACAGCAGAGCCAAGCATCATGCTGCCGACAACATGGCTAGCAGCAGGCGTGTCATACCCAGCCGGTAGTTGCCCAAAGTCCTCAACAACGCTTGCAACCATGTTCCACTGGTCTTCGTTGCCCCAACCAGTTCCATTTGAGTTGTAGTTCAGTTTGAATCTCACTTCAGTCACGGTGCCGTTGACCTGCAATGAACCGCAGCCTGCTGGAATACTGCTAACGCACCTAGTTCCAGGTGATGGATCCACAACGCCAACATATGTGCCACCAACAACTTGAAGGTTTGTGCCAGACAACATCGTGAGCGAGACACCGGGAGTTACAAGTTCAAGTTCTGACCATGATTTGGCTCCACCGTCTGCGCCACCCCACCCAGCAAATGAGATAACGGGATTTAGGGTCGGTTCTGAGAATGTCATTGTGACAAAACCACGGTTCAGACACTTGGACAATGTTGCGCCCATTGTGTAGAGCGTGCAGTTTGTATCGCCAGTAGTTGTCAATGGTTCGAGGCTCGAAATGTAAATGCCTGGATCTGTAATCAATCCAGTTCTTGAGAAGTTTGAAGTAGTACCGCCTCGGTCGCTCAATGATTCTGATGCTTCCCACATACATACATAAGGACCACTGACGGCCACACTGTATGTGACACCGTTTGGTAGTGCACGTTGGCGAGCAGACTCTGCATACATGCCGCCAGTGCAACTCGTGTTGTGTGCGGGAGTACCCAACCATGACCACGCTGTACTAGTGGTGCGGTTATTGCCGCTAAACGAGGCGGCATCATTACCGGCGTAGTCCTGCACTGCAGCATTACTGGTTGAACTGCTGGAAGTCGGCGCAGAATACGAAACCGATACCAATTCTCCACTTGGTATTGCCGATGCAAGAGTTAATACGACAGTTGATCCGCTGACAGACGCGGCACTTACAGTAACTGCGTCATTACCAATGAATACTGTGTACTTATCAGTTCCTGCGGTTGTAGTACGTAAGGTCTCATTGAATGTCAACGTCACCGTTGTACCTGAAGCAGAGACAGCACTGAGAGTGGGCGCAGTAACGTCTGGCCCCGCTGTTGAAAAGTTAGAGACGGCAGCACCGACAAGCGACACCGAGTCATTGCCAGATGCGTCTTGAATGGCCGAGTTTGATGCTGATGTATTAACCGTCGGAGCTGCATACGAGACCGTTACGGTTTTCCCAAATTCAATCGCAGTTCCCATTGTAAGCCGAACTGTGGTCCCCGAGATAGCAACCGCGCTTGGCTGAAAATCCACGCCATCGATGGTGACGGTAAATGCAGATGCAGGAGCAGTTGTTGAAATCAAGGTTTCGTCATATGTCAGTGTCAACAATGTGCCTGCGGTGTTTGTCGTCGCGGATGAAAACACGGGTGCGCGTAAGTCGGGTGCTACTGAGGAATTATTGATCGCGGCAAAACCCGACACTGTCAACATGTCATTACCTGTCATGTCTTGCATCGCTGCGTTCGAAGTCGACAAGTCATCTAGTGGGGCTGTATACGACACGCTTACGGTCTGGTTTGATGTAATCGTGACACCCGAGAGTCGCAAAGTCAGTGTGTTGTTAAAAACGGCATTATTGGAACAACTGATGCTGAACCCTGCAGAGATTGTCGCCGATACTCCGTTAACTAGAACTCCAAAGTCTGACGTAGCTGCAGTTGTACACCTCACAGCTTCACTGAAAAGCAAATTAATTTCAGTTCCAGACGATGTCACTGTGGCCGTCGAGATGGTGGGGCGCAAGGTGTCAACAGTTGAGCTATTAGTTACTGACCGTGCCGCAAAAGAATCTGCATCATTTCCTGTGGTGTCCTGCACAGCAGGATTTGTATTCGCTGAGTTTGATGTTGGTGCTGTATAGGCGACAGTCAACACTTTGTCGTTCGCCACTACAGAGGCCAACGTTAAAACAACAGTTGCATTAGTACCTGGTGCAGAAACAGATGAAACTGTTACCGGGCTTCCATCTACAGTCACAACAAAGTCACCTGTAGTTGCTGTAGTTGACCTAATTGTTTCGTTGTACGTCAAAGTTAAGGTGGTGCCATTAGTGCCGAGGACGGCAGTACTAATGACTGGGCCGGTCTGGTCAACAGTTGAACCGTTCGTCACAGTTGTTGCTGAAAATGATGCTGCATCGTTACCTGTCGTGTCCTGAATTGCAGCATTCGTAGTGGCCGCATCGACTGCAGGTGCGCTGTACGCAACCGTCACAGCCTTGCCGCTTCCAACAGCAGTCGCAAGAGTGAGCACCACTGTCGATGTGGAACCACTAGCCGCAACGGATGAGACTGTTACTGGTGATCCATTTACCAGAACAGTAAAGGTGCTCGCCGCAGCTCGCGGATCACGGAGGGTTTCGTTGTAGTTAAGAGTAAGCGTGAGCCCATTCGCTGCAAGGCTCGCCGAACTCAAGACTGGCGACGTTTGGTCGACTGTAGAACCGTTGCTCACCGTTGTTGCTGCCAAAGAAGAAGCATCGTTACCAATAAGGTCCTGAATTGCCGTGTTAGTTGTTGCGCTGTTACTGGTAGGAGCCTCATAGGCAACTGTGACGGTTCTGCCTTGGCCAATGACAGTGCCCAACGTGAGCACTATCGACCTAAGGCCTGTTGTGTTATTTGGACCAATTGCTACAGAACTAATGGGAACTGATGAGCCATTTGAAAGAACAGTAAAACTTGAAGCAAGTGGTAACGAGGTTGTATGTAAATACTCGTTGAATGTGACCGTGATGCTTAGTCCATTAGATGCAACGGATCCAGTTGAATACACAGGTCCCGTCTGGTCAACAGTGGAACTATTCGTTCCCAAAGTAATTGCACTGAAAGAAAGGGCGTCATTACCAGCCACGTCTTGGATTGCACTGTTAGCAGTTGTGGCATCGGTACTTGGTGCTGCATAAGCAACAGTTACGGTTTTACCCTGACCAACTGGCGACGCCAGAGTAAGTACTACGGTCCTTGTGCCAGAAGTTGTAACTACAGATGAAACTGGGATGGTGTCGGCACCGTTGGTCACTGTAAACGCACTGGCTGGTGCAGTAGTTGTGGAGAGATTTTCATTGTAAGTGAGTGTGATCGTTGTACCAGCCGTGGTGTTGGCAACGGATACATACGTCGGGGCTGTTTGGTCTACTTGGGAACCGTTCGTCACACTCGTTGCAGAGAACGACACAGCGTCCATACCTAAAGCATCTTGAATCGCCACGTTTGACGGTGAGTCGTCACTCGCAGGCGCCGCGTACGAAGCGGTAACGACTTGACCCTGAATCACTACTGCACCCATTGTCAGCTGAACTGTGGAGCCACTCACAGTTACGGCAGTCACAGTCGCAGGTTGGCCACCAACAACAACAGTGAACTGGCTAGTAGACGCCGTTGTGCTGTTCAGTGCTTCGTTGTAGGTCAGTGTCAAGGTTGTGCCAGCAGCGTCAATGGCCGCTGATTGCAGTACCGGTGGGACACCAATAGGTGTGACAGGTGATGAGGCTGCAGACGGTGATGCCGACGTCTTGTCTCCATTAAGAGCAACAGAAGTAAATGTGTAACTAGATCCGTTGGTGAGACCAGTGATGATGCAACTTCCGGACGCACCAGTGACCGTACATGTCTTACCAGTTTCCTCTACTGCTGTGACTGTGTACCCGTCTGGCGTTACTCCAGAAGTGGGTGCCGTGACTGTGATAGTTGCGCGCGCATCACCTGCTACTGCAGTTGGCGTGCCGGGAGTGTTTGGCGCAAGAAAAACCGAGTACACCTTTTTAACAAATGGAGTGCTGGCAGTACCCGCCAAAATGAAGCCATCGGACAGCACAATCGCTTCATTAACATTGCCACCAGTTGCATTGTCGTACACAAATGTGCTGTCGAGTGTGCCGTTTGTATTGAATCGTTTGAGGTTTCCACTAAATGATCCGCCGACAATTACTTTGCCATCGGTTTGGACCGTAACTGTGAGCGCGCCGTTAGGAAGCGCAGCAGCGGCTGCATTTGTATTGAATGTTGTATCTTCAACACCTGCTGACGAGAACTTCTTTACTTTGCCGGTGAAGTCACCTACTACGTAAATGTTGTTGGAACTATCAGTAGCAACAGCAGTTGGTGCGGCACTCAGTTTCCCCGACACGTTTGTGGCAAACGTAGTTTCAGCTGTAGTGGTGGTGCCCGATGATGAGAATCTCTTCAGGTATCCCATTCCAGATGGGCCGACAACATAAATGTTGTTGTTACTGTCAAGTGCCATTGCCGCTGACGTAGTCGTCAGAGAGTTTTGGGTAAAGGTCGAATCTTCAATTCCGGTATTGGTTAATCCACCTAGTCGCCGTGAACTGTTGAAGAAGTTCGATAGGAAGAGGACTCGATCTTGTGCAGTCTGGTAAGCAACCGAATAGATCGGGGCGTTTGCGCCGCCAACACCCACCTGCGGATTCGTAGCTCCGGAGTTCGAGTTAAAGGTGGTATCTACAGCTCCTGTGGATGAGATTCGACGCACTCCTATTCGGGTTCCCACGATGACTCGACTGAGGCTGTCGATGGCGATTGAGTAGGGTTCAGCGCCTGGACTTGCCGTCCACGTCAAACTTCCGTTACTGGCAATTTTTTTGACGGTTGTGCCGTACCCCACATAAATATTGCCGCTGGAATCAGTGGCAAGAGCCGTAACTGCTGCAAATGAAGTACCAACCGCAGTGTTGAAGGTGGTCTCCAAAGACCCAGGGCCCTGCGCCCACACGCGATTAGGCGTCAGAAAGATGTTCATCGCAGATAACGCGAGGACACCTATTAATAAGGTGCCGAAGACTTGCCGGAGGCGACGACTCATAGCGCTACCACGCTGGGGTGCGACAGACCGGCGGAGGTCTCGTTAGATATCCACAACATCACCTATTTATGATAGGGCTACCTGTGGATAATTAGTTGCTATTGAATTATGTTCAGTTACGGTTCGAGAACGACCCAGCCTCGGCTCTGTAACTCAGCCGCCAAAACCTCGGTTGGCACTGATTTCAGGGATTTCTCCACCGCTGTGGCCTTTGGCTTCATTGATGGGGCCGGCACCACTGGGGTAGGTACGGCATCGGCTGCCTCGGCAATTTCGGCCCATTCTTGGAGTTGGGCAATAAATGCGTCGGCCTCGTCACGGGTGAACTTGCCCCCCGCTTGGCGCTGGTTGAACCCCAATGGGCCACGCGCATCTCGGAAATCTGAATGCCCGGCCGCATGGAGCAGCTCTAGCAATTCGCGAACTTGTTTTGCTGATGCCGGCGGTCCGCCAGGTTGTCCAAAGGCCATGGTGCGAGAGTACTCGCAGCGTCTCTCAACGTATGAGACTGGCTAACGACCACGCAGCCGCAAGTGCACCAACTGCAGCCATCAGAACACTTCGCGCTACTGGTGCTTTGACCAAATCTCCTTCGACCTTTGCGGTTGGTGGCGGTTTGATGAGGGCCAAAATATTGCCCACGGCTAACGCCCCGCCCAATGCAAGTACCAAATATGCAAGAAGGTTTTCTCCGAGGAACATCTCCTCAGGTTAGGCGTGGCAGACTCACCACATGGGATTTCATCATGTCGCACTTGCCACCAA
>JNSL01000082.1_pt1 | contig 16938 bp, 16 predicted proteins | sample 210691 | NCBI WGS metagenome assembly JNSL01 (sample SAMN02808685, study PRJNA238866) | freshwater metagenome | biome: fresh water; feature: freshwater reservoir; material: water; isolation source: water column of the freshwater reservoir Embalse de Amadorio in Spain | place: Spain: Valencia ...
GAAACTCCGCGCTTAATCATCTTATCTTTTACGACATCTAGGGTTGCCTTAGCCCGCTCTTCGGTATCGGCTTCAATATTTATCTTCTCACCGGCCATTTCAATCTTGGCACCAGTGTTTTTGAAGTCAAAACGAGTATCAATCTCGCGGATCGCTTGGTTAATTGCGTTATCAAGTTCCATACGATCTATCTTAGAAACTACATCGAAACTGCTATCAGCCATGGCTGGCCCTCCTCGGATTCACGGGAATCAATCTCCCCGGTATGTGACAAGGTTATCGCGATCAAGGTAAATAATGAAGTTCACCACGGATAGACTGTAAACATGAAGATATCAAAGTTACTTCTTGCTGCAGGAGTATTAGCGCTCTCTTTAGTCGCGCTACCAGCCTCTGCACACACAGTGTTAATAAGTGCGGATCCAGCAGTTGATTCAACAGTGGTTGATCTACCACCTGCCATTTCCCTTACTTTTGCTGACGAATTAGTAGTCCTTGGAGATTCTAATTCGATTTCTGTTACAGATGAAACCGGCACTGAATTAACTTCTGGAAAACCTGAAGTATCTGGCGCAGTACTGTCCATAAATCTGGAAACTTCGGATGTTACTGGCTTGATAAAAGTGGAATATCGAGCTGTGGCGGCTGATGGCCACGTAATCAAAGGCGACTATCAATTTACCGTTTCACCCATAATCACTTCAGAAACCGCTACGCGAACTGCAGAAGAAAGCGCTCCTTTAACTCAATCTGAAAATCAAATTTCAATTTATTTAATCATCGGCGCAGCAATTGTTGTTGGTGGAGGACTATCGCTCTTTTTCATTAGGAAAAGACAGTCTAAATAGCCGATTACCCCTCAATAATAAATTGAGGTAATCTAGCGCCCGCGACTGTAAATCCCCCGGCTCTGCCTTCGAAGGTTCAAATCCTTCACCCGCCACCAGTGTTACAGCTCCATCACTCTTGCGATATTCGCACAAGTGTTTATGTAATTGCGGAGAGCTTATGTTGAAAAATCTAGCCTCTATTTTCAGAAATAAAACCAGACTGCTTCTTATCGTCTTTGCACTGATAGTAGGTGGAATTGGAGCACAGACAATTAGCTTGCTCGATGATTCATCATTGGATTCTTTAGCGTGCATTAACTTAACAACAAAGGTTGTCACCAACCCTGGAACATTAAAGTGTCCAAAGGGGAGCGAGCGACTTGATCTTGGAGCACAAGGCGCGAATGGCGCAAGTGGCATGAAGATTACTGAGTTATCGATATGTGGAAGCAGCGGTACATCACTCTGTAAAATTGGATCCAGAGGCCCTGGCGGTGGATTAATCTTTTTTGTTGACTACAACGATCAATCCCCAGACTTTAACTATCTTGAGGCGGCACCGACAGATGGAGTATTTGCCTCTTCTGCCACAACAGGCGTATGGGCGACAACTTTGGAAAAGTGTGGCGCATTAAGCAATGCCAATTGCCAATTGAACTCCATCTACACCCAAACAGGCGTTGCCTTAGCAACGATTAACGGACTCCATAGCGGATTGTTTGGCGGTCAAGCGGCAACTGACGCCATCGTCGCAAAACATTCTGGAATCGCAAAGAATTCTTATGCCGCAGGTGTTGCAGATGATTACTCTACGGCGACTAAAAGTGATTATTACTTGCCAACTAAAGATGAGCTTCTGATCATGCAGAAAAATCTCAACGGAGAAGGTCTTGGAGTGTTCGCGGGAAACCTTTATTGGTCCTCGTCTGAGAGTGATGCGACCATCGCGTGGTCCCAGTTTTTCAACGGCGGCTTCCAGACCAGCAACTATAAGGACTTCAGCGGTTTCGTTCGGCCGGTGCGAGCTTTTTAACACTGGATCTATGTTGTAGAAGAGTTCGGTGTAGTACTGTAATGACAAAGCCGAAAAGGAAGATATGTCTGAATCTACATCGCACAATCCGAAGTTGCGCAAGCCTGATTCCATTCCACAAGAGATTAATTGGAAAACACTATTTAGTGGTAACCCAAAAGATGGATGGATGCATTCTGGAATTGGAATCTTGAGTGATGGCCATATAGTTTTCGAGTCCCCCGGAGGACGTGCATTTATTGTTTTAAATCCCGAGGATGAAACCTTTGTTAAGGTCGATGTGAACGCCGCAGTCCTGCACGGGATTACAGTCGTGCCGAACTCCAGTGATGACTCGTTTTGGATTTGTGATCCAGGTGGCACAAGCGCGGCTCAAGTACTTTTAGTCAATCGCAAAGGTGAAGTACTGCGCACAATCTCAAGACCCAACACTAAAGATGGTGATGCCATCACCTGGAAACCCACGACCCTTGCAATTGTTGAAGAAGAGGGGCCCTACAAGGGAGATATATGGATTGGTGATGGATATGGGGAAAGTTTGGTTCATCGCATCAAGCCTGATGGAAGGTCCGAAACCTTTGATGGTTCTTCCACTTCCCTAGTTTTCAACTGCCCACACGGAATTTTCATTGATACCCGTGGTCCGCAATCATTTGTAGTCATTGCTGACCGACGGAATAAAAGAATTGTTTTTTTCACCCTCAGCGGAGAATATGTAAAGTCAGTAAGTTCCGAGTCGATGATTGGCCCTTCATCATTTGCCATTCGCAATGATCTTCTTATTGTGACCGATCTGTATGGGGCAATGCTTTCAGTAGACCTTGCTGACAATGTGGAAATTCTTATTCCTAGTATTAAGCCAGAGCGGGGTGAAGGTTGGCCAAATCAGATAAAAAATGGAGAAACTCTCGCCCCTGATGTAATCGATGGCGCCGTAAATAGCCCCCATGGTGTGGCAGTTAATTTAAGCGGAACCGTCTTCTTTACAGAGTGGTATTTCGGGGGCCGAGTAGTTCGTATTTATTGAACAACTCGCTTTCTTATCGGTTCTTATCTGACTTTCGAGCGGCGCGAGATAGGAATAGTGCAAAGACGAGCGCTAGAACAATTCCGGTGTTAACGCCCATTTCAATTAGCGCACGATTGAAATATTCAGTGGTCTTCTCCTTTTCCATCGTAAGAGATGCGCCCACTGTAAGAATATGTCGAACAGCGGCGATAACACCGATAATCAAGAAGCTATCTAGTTGGAAAACACCATCGGTAAAGCGAACAATCACAGTTCGCATAATTTCCAGAATAATCACAACAAAAAGAATGTCATTAATTCCCTGAATCATCCCAAGCGGGAAAAATGGTCGCGTTTCAATGAGGCGTTGCAAGCTGTAACCAGCGGCCAGTACCGAAATGCCGAATAAAACGATCCCAAGAAAACCATGCAGAATATCTTCGAGCTTATCTATAAATGTCGCAGGGATAAGTGACTCATCTTTAGTAAGTAAACCTTTAACGGATTTGTACTTCACGTGAGCTCCTTGCTTCTCCTTGGGTAAAGGTTAAGGGTAAGTGCAGGTCTAAGTCCTTGCAATATAAGAGGCAAGGACGCTCCGTTTGCCTTGGGTACCGTATCCAGCAGGGCATTTGGGGCAACTTCATTTGCATATCTGTCGCAAGTAGACATAGATAAATTGCGCTAATAACCTTTGCGAGTATTGCTAAATCCACGAAAGGGAGACAACGTGCAAAAGAAGAAGCCACTTATATTCGCAGTATCTATTGCTCTTGCATTTGGATTAACTGCTTGTTCAGAATCAGAATCTACTGATATTGCATCAGCATCTTGCGAAAAGGCTGATCTTGCAACCATTACAGAAGGAAAGCTAACAATTGCAACTGGCGAGCCTGCTTATTACCCATGGGTTATCGATGATAAGCCAGAGTCTGGTGAGGGTTTTGAAGGTGCTGTTGCCTATGCAGTAGCAAACCAACTCGGTTTTTCAAACGATGAAGTTGTCTGGGTTCGCACCACTTTTGATGGCGCCGTAACACCAGGAGAAAAGAACTTCGACTTTAATTTGCAGCAATTCTCAATCACAGAAGAACGTAAGGCTGCAGTTGATTTCTCTTCTCCTTACTACACAGCTCCACAAGCGATCGTTTCTTACAAGGGCAGCAAGATCGCCGGTAAGACATCAATCGCAGAGTTAAAGGATGCCAAGCTTGGTGCAGCAGTTGGTACAACATCACTCGATGCTATTGAAAACCAAATTGGCGCTAAGCCGCAGGTATTCAATGACAACGCTGCCGGAGTAACCGCTCTTAAGAATGGTCAGATTGATGGACTCGTAGTAGATCTACCAACTGCCTTTTATCTCTCAGGAGTTGAAGTTACTGACGGATTAATTGTTGGACAGCTTCCATCTTCAGGTGCAGGCGATCAATTTGGGCTCTTGCTTGCAAAAGATAGCAAGATCACAACATGTGTTTCTGGCGCTGTTGATGCAATCACTGCTGACGGAACTTTGGCTGCGATTACTGATAAGTGGCTCGCCACTGATGCAGGCGCTCCTGTATTGAAGCCATAAGTCACCATTACTAAATTGCAATAAAAGTTAGATAAACGCGGTAGTTTGGCGACCATGTCAGAGAAGAAGACCTCTGCTTGGTCGCCAAGCTCACGCGAGTTAGATCGTCGCGCGCTTCGTCGCAAGTTAAATCGCAAGCAGAGCCTTATAGCGGCCGTTTCTTCCATTTTGGTACTTGGAACTCTGGCGATAATTTTGATTACATCTCCTGGCTGGGAAGTAGTAAAAGCTACTTTCTTTGATGTCGAATATGGCAAAGAGGTATTTCCGACAGTCGTAAAAGGTCTCTGGATAAACCTGCAACTAACTTTCATTGGTGGAATCGCCATCGGCATTATCGCGATGGGTATGGCGCTTCTGCGAACGACTAAATCTCCCGCACTCACCCCATTTAGATTTTTGGCAACCGCCTACGTTGATATCTTCCGCGGTGCTCCGCTTATCTTGATTATCTTGTTAGTTGGCTTTGGCGTACCCGCACTTCGACTGCAAGGAATCTCAAGCAATGTAATTGTGCTCGGAACCATCGCTGTTGTACTTACTTACTCGGCCTATGTTGCCGAAGTAATTCGTTCCGGAATTCTTTCTATACATCCCAGCCAAAGAGCGGCAGCGCGGTCACTCGGATTAACCTCTGGGCAGACCATGCGCTTTGTGGTTTTGCCGCAAGCTTTGCGCCGAGTTGTTCCGCCGCTCCTGAATGACTTTGTCTCACTCCTAAAAGACACAGGTTTAGTATCAATTCTTGGAGTTACTGATGCTGTTCGTGCAGCACAAATCAACGCCAGTCGTACCTTTAACTACACACCATATGTGGTTGCAGCAATTCTATTCTTACTAATTACGATTCCGATGACTCGCTACACCGATCGGGCAATCAGACAACGCACCCAAGCACAGAACTCGGAAGGTGCGATCTAATGGCTAACGTCCTGGAATTACAAAACGTTCGTAAAGCCTTTGGTTCAGAAGTTGTATTAAATAATCTATCTTTGCAAGTGCCGGAACACACGGCCACAGTTTTAATCGGTGCTTCTGGTTCTGGAAAATCCACTCTACTTCGTTGCATCAACTTACTAGAAACAATCGATGATGGGCAAATCTTTTTGGATGGATTAGAAATTACCGATCCGGCAATTAAGGTGGACGAGATACGCCGCAAATTGGGAATGGTTTTTCAATCTTTTAATCTCTTTCCTCACAAAACAGTTCTAGAGAACATCACGCTAGCGCCTGTAAAGGTGCAGAACAAAGAAGTTGAAGAAGCGCGCGATATAGCAAAAAAGCTGCTCTCACGATTTGATCTGGCTGATAAAGCCGATGAGTACCCAGATCGTCTCAGCGGAGGACAGCAACAACGTGTGGCGATCATTCGCTCGCTCGCCGTAAATCCGCGACTTTTACTTTTAGATGAAATTACATCTGCGCTCGACCCGGTTCTTGTAAATGAAGTTTTAAGCATCGTTAGGGATTTAAAACAAGATGGAATGACCATGGTTCTGGCTACCCACGAGATGGGCTTTGCGACACAAGTCGCTGATGAAGTTTGCTTCCTTGAATCAGGAAACATTCTGGAACGCGGTAGTGCTGAGAAGGTACTCAAAAACCCTACTAATCCCAAGACGCAAGAGTTCTTAAAGCGCGTGCATCAAGCAGGGCGACTTTAGATTTAATTTTTAAGGTGATAAGTTCAAGACCTTGAATAAGGAGTAGGTAAATGTCTAGCGCTTTTGAGGCAATCGTCTGGCAAGACGGAAAGATCATTTTGCTGGATCAGACAAAGATACCTATATCCGAAACCTATAACTCATATGATGAAGTAGCCGAATTCATCGGCGCGATTCAGAATTTGGTTGTTCGTGGTGCTCCTGCACTAGGCGTTGCTGGTGCTTACGGAGTAGTGCTGGCAATTGATGAAGCGAGCCGCAAGGGCTTAAGCGTTAAAGAGTTAGAACAGAATATTGATTCACTTCGTGACGCCAGACCGACCGCCGTTAACCTAGCTTGGGCTGTCGAACAAATTCGCAAACATTTACCAGCGGGCCGAGATGCTGTTCTTGCCGCGGCGCATCAATTGGCGCGTGAAGATAAAGAGTCAAGTACCAGCATGGGAAATATTGGCGCAGACTGGCTGATCAGTAAATTGGGTAGCAATCCATTAACACTGCTTACCCATTGCAACACTGGCTCCCTTGCCACGACCGGAACAGGTACAGCACTAGGTGTAATTAAAGAGTTACATAAGCGTGGAAATGTAAAAGAAGTTTATGCAGATGAAACACGACCTTTGCTACAAGGCTCCCGCCTCACCGCTTGGGAGTTGATGAAATCTGATATTCCTTATCGTATTGAACCTGATGGCGCGGCTGCAATGGCAATTCTTAGCGGGCGAATTGATGCCGCGCTAATTGGCGCTGATCGCATAGCAAGCAATGGTGATTCGGCGAACAAGATTGGTTCGCTAAGTGTTGCACTAGCCTGCCACGCGGCCGGGATACCTTTCTTAGTGGTTGCTCCCGAGTCAACTGTTGATCGCAGCATTGCAGATGGTTCCGAAATTCACATTGAAATACGCGGTGATGAAGAGCTAACGCATTTCAAAGGCCAGCAAGTTGCACCTACAGGCGCAAAAACTTTTAATCCAGCTTTTGATGTAACCCCGGCAAAATACATAAGCGCTGTAATTACAGAATTAATGGCATATGAAATAGCCAAAGGTGAAACGCTGTGAGTGACTTTAAACCGTTAGAGGAGTTAGTTGAGCGTTCGCAGAGAATTGGAAATGACCAGTCCCTTGTTGTTTTTGGCGGCGGTAACACTTCAAGTAAAGGTGAAATCTCTGATCACTATGGTCGCCGAAAGAAAGTGCTCTGGGTAAAAGGATCAGGCGCTGATATGCAGTACGGCGTAGATCGAGATTATCCAGGACTTTACCTCGATGAACTTTTACTGCTTCAAGATTTTACTGAAATGTCAGATGATCTAATGGTTGATTATGTAACGCGCGCTCTTGTGGATCCAACATCGCGGCGTCCATCGATTGAAACTTTGCTGCATGCTTTCTTACCAGCAAAACACATTGACCATGTTCACTCTGATGCAATCTGCGCACTCACAAATCACGTTAACGGAGAAAAAGCTGTCCGTGAAGCTCTCGGTGAAAAATTCGCTTATGTCGAATGGAAACGACCAGGTTTTGAGTTATCAAAGATTGTAGGGCAGCTAGGAGATTACGAAGGTGTCGTACTCGCACACCATGGATTAGTCGTCTGGGATGAGCAAAGTGATAACTGTTATGCCAAAACTATGGACGCAGTTGCAAAAGCGGATTCTTATCTTGATTCACTTATTAAACGCCCCTCAGCTAAATTTGAACATCACGCTCTTCCTGAAGCCGAGTTAAAGGATCTTTTACTTACGCTGCGAGGCAAGTTAGGCAAGAAGCAGGTATTGAGAATTGATAACCGCTTGGCCGAAGTTTCAGCGCGCAAGGATCTTAAAGAGATTTTAGATGCCGGAGTAGCTAGCGCGGATCACATGATGCGCATTCGCCCAAAGTCTGCAGCAATATCCAAGAACGACGTTGCAAGTGGAATCGATGACTATCGAAGCGAGCACCAGAAGTATTTCGAAAGAAATAAAAATTTGCTGCCAGCAGGTTACTTATCACATGGTGATGATCCGAAGGTAATTTTAGTTCCTGAACTTGGCGCAATTACAACGGCTTCTAATTTGAAAGATGCAGCGATGTTGGCAGATATTTCTTTCCACACCCACAGCGTTGCAGCACGCGTTCGTGATTGCTTTGGGCAAGGCGTCAGCGTTGCCGAGTCAGAGATATTTGGTTTCGACTATTGGCCGCTAGAGCTATTTAAGTTAAAGAATCGTCCAACGCCAGCACAATTTGATGGAAGCATATTTATCGTAACCGGTGCCGGAAGCGGAATAGGCCGCGGAATAGCCCTGGAATTAGGACGCCGTGGCGCACACGTAGTACTGGCCGATATTGAAGCCGCTGGTGTTGAAGAAGTTGAGCGCGAATTCGACTCTAATAAATTTAATCCACCACTTCTTTTTGTAGGCGATCAATCAGAAGAAGCAGATGTGGTTGCCACTGTGGCAAAGACAGTTCTTCATTTTGGTGGACTTGACGGAGTAATTCTCAATGCTGGAATCGGTGTTTCCGATTCTTTGGAAGATCTCACCGCTGAAAAGTGGCGGCGCGGCTTAGAAATAAACTTAACTTCGGCTTTTATGTTAACGAAAGAAGCCATGAAAACTTTCCGTCGCCAAAACATGGGCGGCTCTTTGGTTTATGTAGCAAGCAAGAATGCGTTCGCACCGGGCGCAGGCTTTGGTGGATATTCCGCTTCAAAAGCGGGGATGTTGCAGTTGATGCGTATCGCTGCCATTGAAGGTGGAAAATTTGGAATGCGTGCAAACGCGGTTAACCCAGATGCTGTATTTGATAACAGCAAACTCTGGGAAGGTGGCGTACGCGAACAAAGAGCAGCAGCGCACGGTGTAAAACCAGAGGAATTAGAAGATTTTTACGCATCCAGAAATATTCTTAATGAGAGAGTGAGAAGTGTCGATGTGGCAAATACCGTCGCATACCTCCTTTCACCTGAATCGTCACGCACTACCGGCAGCGTAATTGCTGTCGACGGAGGCGTGGCGGCAGCTTTCCCGCGGTGATGCAATTTTGCGTAAAGATTTCAGACATAGAAAACAGAACGGAAAAGTTTGAAGAATGTTAGAGACATACGAGTTCTTAACAACTGAAAACATCGCTGCCTATTTGGCGTCCCATCCAGAGATCTCATCAGTTATCGATGCCGGCTCAATTGTAGATTTGAAGGAAGTTGGCGATGGTAATCTGAACCTGGTCTTCATTGTTAAGGATAAGCAAGGCAAAGGAATTGTTCTGAAGCAATCTCTTCCATATGTGCGATTAGTTGGACCTTCTTGGCCAATGTCACCTGACCGCGCTCGAATTGAGTATGAAACTACGATGATCCATTCCGTTGCTGCTAAGCATCTTGTTCCCGAAATTTACTTCTATGATCCTGAGCGATACATAATTGCGATGGAAGACCTTTCAGATCATAAAGTTTGGCGAACCGCTTTAAATCTAGGGGAACAACACTTTGGAGCAGCAGAAGCAATTGGTGAATACATTGCTCGCGTTCTCTTTGCTACTTCTATTTTCGGTGCAGGAGCAGAGGCACACTACAAAGGAATAGCTCGTGCGATAAATCCAGAGCTCTGTTTGATTACAGAAGATTTAGTCTTTACCGAACCCTATTTCCCGGCAGATAGAAATTCGTATTTACCTGAGAATAAAGTTGATGCTGAGGCGATAATTAACGATAAGCAATTGGCGCTCGAAATAGGCCAACTTAAGTATAAATTTATGACTTCAACTGAAGCCTTACTGCATGGGGATTTGCATACAGGTTCTGTAATGGTGAAGTCTGATACTTCAGGGAAAGCAATTTCTACCAGGGCATTTGATTCCGAATTCTCTTTCTATGGCCCAATAGGATTTGATATTGGAGCTTGTTTTGCAAACTTTTATATTGCCTTGGCGCGTGCCACAGCCCTTGGTAGAACTACACATGCGGATTACATTTCCGCACTCCCAGAAGAACTGTGGCGCGCTTTCGAGAAAAACTTCCGCACGCTCTGGCCTAGCCGTGTTGATAAGCGCGTCTTTAGCGACCAGTTACTTGAAGAGTTATTAGATCAATGGAAGGTTGATGCAATTGGTTTTGCCGCAGCCAAGATGGTTCGTCGTATTGTCGGACTGGCCAAGACAAGTGATATCGAAACCCTAGAACCTGATTTACGAATAGGTGCTGCGCGAGGAGTTCTCCGCGCTGCCCAATTGGCGGTACGTGAGCGTCATTCAAATACTGATATTCCTTCGCTAACTCAGAAAATGCGAAAGATAATCGAAGAAGTTCAAACCAGTGGAAAGAAGTAGATGCGATGAGTTCAGTAGTGAATGACCACCCGGCAGAAGTCAAGGAAATCGAAAGAATTGCAAAAGGAATTCGCCGTAGGGTTTTAGAGCATTCAATCGCTAACAACGGTGGATATATGAGCCAAGCTTGCTCATCCGCCGAATTATTGGGATCTCTATATGGAGCGATTCTTAATTTTGCACCAGTAGGCCAACCGATTGATCCTCCAGCATTCATTGGTGTGCCTGAAGTTGGAATACATACCTATAAGACGGGACAGCAATTTCACGGAGTACCTGGAGATCAATACGATCGATTAATTTCAAGTCCAGCACACTATGCATTGGTAATTTACGCAGCACTTATCGAAACCGGGCGTTTGCGCGAAGATGGTTTAGAGCACTTCAATCGTGATGGATCAACTGTGGAAATGATTGGCGCCGAACATTCACCAGGATTTGAAACAACAACTGGATCATTGGCTCAAGCGCTATCTCAGGCAGGAGGAATAGCGCTTGCCCGAAAGCTCAAGAAAGAGAAGGGCAATACCTGGGTATTTATGAGCGATGGCGAATTCCAAGAAGGTCAAACTTATGAGGCGTTGCAAGCCGCGAAGTTCCATGGCCTAGATAAGTTGCGTGTGATCGTGGATGTAAATCTAAATCAATGCGATGGCCCAATGGATACGGTTATGAAGATTGAGCCGCTGGCAGATCGAATTCGTGCATTTGGATGGGATGTGACCGTTCTGGACGGTCACGACATTCCAGCTCTTCTTTCTGCAGCGCGAGAAGTCACCAATAAACCACACATGTTGCTTTGTTACACAGATCCAGTGCGTGGATTAGCGATTATGGAAGAACGTAAACCAACTCTGCATTATTTGAGATTCACCGGCGCCGAGGAACGTGCGAAATACGAGAAGGCTTATCAGGAGATGGTGAAATGAGTTACGAAATTGTTGCACGACCACATCAACAAAACTTTATTGATTGGGCAAAAGATAAGCCAAAAGTTCTGGTTTTATCTGCAGATTTAACAAATTCATGCGAAGTTGGTAAATGGCGCGATACATACCCAGATCGCTTCTTCTCAATGGGTATGGCTGAGCAAAACATGCTTGGATTTGCTGCGGGTTTAGCGCGCGAAGGTTTCGAACCTTGGCTACATACCTTCTCGGTGTTTCTATATCGCCGCCCTCTAGACCAACTACAAATGTCTGTTGCTTATCCTTCACTGAAAGTTCGCCTTGTCGGATTTCTTCCAGGCATAATGACACCGGGTGGAGTGACGCATCAGGCAATTGAAGATATTGCAATCATTCGCGCCATTCCAAATATGACAATTCTGGAAGTTGGCGATGCAACCGAGGCAGAATCCGTAATTGAGGTTGCTCACAAAATTGATGGACCTGTTTATATCCGCATGCTTCGTGGTGAAGTAAGCCGAATCTTCCCGAAGGATGAACCGTTTGCGCTCAACACCGCACGAATTCTCTCTACCGGTTCAGATATCACGCTTTTGACATCTGGAATCATGACCGAAGAAGCGCTTCGCGCGATTCCACTTCTGCAAGCTCGTGGAGTATCAGTTTCACACCTTCACGTTTCAACATTGAAACCATTTACCGATCCCCGAATCATCTCTGCTTTAAAGAGCGCAAAACACGGCGTAATTACAATGGAGAATCATTCAATTATTGGGGGACTTGGCAGCGCTGTTGCTGAGGTGATGGCAGAAAACGGTATTGGAGTTCCACTTCAACGAATTGGCCTAAAGGATACTTATGCGCACGGCGCATCTCAGAAGTATTTGATGGCCGAATACTCAATGGATGCACAAGCGTTGATTCGCGCCGTTGAGATTTCACTTGGCCGAAAGTTGAGTATTGTTGAGGCGGAGTTACAGGAACAACGTTCAGTAACAGTTCATAGCAGCGCAAAGGCGGAAGCACTTTAATGGATCGAATTTACGTAACTTATGATTACTTTGGAGAGGATCCAAAGTCGATTGCTGATCTAATTCGAGTAGAACAAACTATTGAGTTTCCATTCGAGTTAGCACCCAGTTGGATTCAGGATCAGGTTGTAGGAAAGATCGAAGAGATAACCTCTAGCGATAAATCCAGCCATCAAATAACTATTTCTTACAATCCGGATGTTGCCGGCGGTGAATTAACTCAACTGCTAAATGTACTTTGGGGAAATGCCTCACTGTTTCCCGGCGTGCGAATAGTTGACCTCAAGCTTCCCGCGTCATTTCTGGATAAATTCAATGGACCTCGTTTTGGAATAAGTGGACTTCGCGCTCGACTGAAAGTTGAGACTAGCCCTCTTCTAACCACTGCACTAAAACCAATGGGTTCTGATCCCACAACGCTTGCAGAAATGGCACGCACTTTAGCGCTAGCGGGTTTTGATTTAATAAAAGATGATCACAGTCTTGCAAATCAACCTTGGGCAACTTGGAAAGAGCGAGTCACGTTGGTGGCGCGTGCGGTGGCCGAAGCCAATGAAGTCACGGGGGGCAATTGCGCATATGCACCAAGTTTAAATCTGCCATTTGATCAAGTGAAAGATGCGGCCTACACCGCAAAAGAACTCGGAGCTGGCGCTCTGTTGATTCTTCCCGGAATAACTGGATTCGATTCACTACGTGTATTGGCAGCCGATGATTCATTGGCGCTACCAATACAAGGCCATCCATCAATGTTGGGGTCATTTGTCATTTCTAAAAACGAAGGTATTTCACACGGAATAATTTTCGGAACTTTAATGCGCTTAGCTGGTGCGGATATCTCGATATTCCCAAATATTGGTGGGCGATTCTCATTTAGCGAAGAACAATGCCTGGATATCGCATCAAAATCTCGCTCAGAGCTAGGAAAACTAAAGCCATCCTGGATCGCACCTGCTGGTGGCATGACTCTTGAGCGAATTCCAGAGATGATAAATATGTATGGCAAAGACACAGCTCTACTCATTGGCGGAGCGCTTTCTCGTGGAAATCTTGCAGATAACGCGGCTCGCATGAGCGAAATGGTGCGCGCCTACTAAACTTAACCACATCATGTGGAAAAAAATAAAGAAGCTCTTTGCAGATCGCCGAGTTTGGGTCCGCCAGATACTTGTAGCTGGTCTGGCTGGAGCGACTGCCTGGCAGGTCGGTGACCTATTAATTGAAGATGGTGGCGTCGTCGCTGCGATTATCTGCACCCTTTCTATACGAATCTCGCTGCACAAATCAGTACGCGAAGGTTTCGGTCAGATCGTTGGAACAGCAATCGGAGCAACAGTTGCTCTAATAAATGTTTCAATCTTTGACGTTGGATTTATTGCCGTTGGCCTGACAGTTGTTTTCTGTGCAGTCGTTGCACGCGCACTTCACCTGGGAGAAGTCGCATCAGTAAATGTTCCCGTGACGGCGCTGATTGTTATTGGTCCAGGAATCAGCGGCACCACCGCAGCACATCGCTTGGGATCAACGCTTATCGGTGCAGCAATTGCGATCGCCTTCTCTTACTTTTCACACGCCAAAACTCCAGTTGGTCGTGCCAACGATCAGATTGCTGAAGTTAGTAGAAAAGCCGCTGACTTACTTGCCCAAATGTCTGAAGGCGTTGCAGCCGGATATACCCAGAAAGAAGCTGGCAATTGGTTAGCAAAAGCGCGTTTACTGATGGAAGCTATTCCAGCAATTCGCGCACAATCTTCGGAAGCGCGCGGACATGCAAGATGGTTTCCGACGGCCGAAAAAGACGAAGCCGAAAGTGTTTACATAGAAGGAATCGCGATTGAACACACATTGCTGCAAGTCAGAGCAATCGCGCGCACCTTATTTGATTCTGCGGTCAGCGGGGGCATTGCAGATTCGACTCAAAAGCAGATCGCAGTTGCCTTGTCCGCCGCGAGCTTCGCAATATCAACTAAGTTTGATGATGATGAAGATTTTGAAGCAAGCACGACAGCCACTGATGATGCACGTGATGCCGGAGCCGTGCTCGCTGAATCATTAATCGAAGATGCTAAGGATGCCGACCAAGAACAAATCGTTCGCGGCCTTTCAATGGTGGCCAGTATCGATCGAATCGCAGATTCACTCGATCAAAATTCACCGGCGCTGAAGGATGTAATCACTCCAGATGAGCCAGCGCACGTAAAGATCATGGCGGTCTCGCCTATTGATCAAACGCTCAAGCTAAACAAGCGTATTACTAGGCGAATCAGGAAGATTTTCCGCAAGTATTTCTGAGAATTAGGTCGATTTGCCCTATACCTCTAGGGGTATGCTAGATTGACTCCCTAAGCAACTAAAAGGGAGTTAAATATGTGTTCTCGCGTAATCTGTCAACAATGCAAGAAGTACACCTGGTCTGGCTGCGGTCAGCACATTGATGATGCCCTGGACGGCGTTCCAGTTGAGCAAATCTGCAAGTGCCAGGGCTGAAAATGGCTAAAGCATCTCCAACTCATATCTTGCAAGATCAAGATCAAATAGATGCAATTGCAAAGCGCATGAAGCGCGCACAGGGACAAATGGGCGCAGTCGTGCGAATGCTTGAAGAGGGTCGCAATTGCGAAGATGTTGTAACTCAATTAGCAGCGATCAATAAAGCGGTTACCACTGCAGGCTTCACTCTAATCTCAGCCAGCCTTAAAGAATGCATCGAAGAAAATAAAAATAGCAGCCAAGCCGTTACCGAGAAGCTACAGAAGCTTTTCTTGAGTTTGGCATAAAGGAAATCATGAAAAAGAAGATAGCAATACTGTTGGGTTCTCTATTTCTATTGACAGCGTGTAGCTCTGCTGGTGCGACCGATTTAAGCGCAGTTGAGTTTCAGGGCAAAACTCTGGAAAGTGGAGTATTTACCTTGGATGTTCGCACTCCTGGAGAGTTCATTGAAGGGCACATTTCAGGCGCTATCAATATCGATGTAGAAGGAATGAACTTTGCTACAGAAATTGAAAAGTTAGATAAAGATGCAACTTACGCTGTCTACTGTCGAAGTGGCCGTCGCTCTGCAATTGCCGTGCAAACAATGAAAGATGCAGGCTTTAAAAACCTCTTTAACATGAACGCCGGAACTGAAGAATGGTCAGCGGCAGGATTACCTTTGGTAACCGGATCATGAAGATTGTAATCATTGGTGGAGTTGCTGGAGGAATGTCCGCAGCAACTCGTATGCGAAGACTTGATGGAGATGCTGAGATTATTGTTCTAGAAAAAAGTGGCTATGTTTCTTACGCCAACTGTGGTCTGCCTTATTACGTTGGTGGGGTAATCGAAGAAGAGAGTGATCTGCTTCTTCAAACTCCAGAAAGCCTTCACGCGAGATTTCGCCTTGATGTACGCGTGGCTAATGAAGTCATCGCAATTAATCGTCCCAAGAAGACAGTCTATGTCAGAAACGTGATTACCCGTGAAGTTTACGAAATTGATTACGACAAACTGATTCTTAGTCCAGGTGCATCACCAGTTGTTCCTCCGATTCCAGGCGTTGAAAGAGCGATGACTCTGCGCACCGTAGAAGATGTAGAGCGCATAACCGCGCGAGTAGGCGAGAAACCAGCAAGTGCAGTCGTTATCGGTGGCGGTTTTATTGGTGTTGAGATTGCAGAAAATCTTATGCATCGCGGAATAAAAACTTCACTGGTTGAGGCAACTCCACAAGTGCTGGCACCGCTTGATCCAGAGATAGCGACATTGGTTTCAAAAGAGATGGCGCTACAAGGCGTTGAACTGCATCTTGCAGATGGTGTTTCTACTATCGATGCGCAGACGGTCACCTTGTCTAGCGGTGCAGTCCTACCGGCAGCGCTAGTTATTCTGGCTATCGGTGTTCGCCCAGATACAGCCTTAGCGAAAGCGGCTGAGCTGAAGATCGGTGAACGTGGTGGTATTGAAGTTGATGACTTTAACCGCACAAGCGATCACGATATTTATGCAGTAGGTGATGCAGCACAAAAGAGCGATGCGCTTGATGGGACTGCAACGCTAGTCCCCCTAGCAAATCTTGCAAATCGTCATGGCCGAGTCGTTGCTGACCACATTGCCGGACTCACTACTCGTCCTGTAAAAACCATTGGAACTGCAATCGTTAAAGTCTTTGATTTAATGATCGCCACAACTGGTTGGAATGAGAAGCGCTTAATTGCGCAGAATCGTCCCTACTTAGCAATTCACACCCATCCCAACTCTCACGCCGGTTATTACCCAGATGCAAAGCAGATGGCATTGAAATTACTCTTTGATCCACAAACCGGAGAAATTCTGGGAGCTCAGGGTGTTGGCATCGAAGGCGTTGATAAGCGAATCGATGTAATTGCAACGGCAATTAGAGGCGGCATAACTGCACCAGAGTTAGCTGATCTCGAGCTCGCTTATGCGCCACCATTTGGTTCTGCAAAAGATCCAGTAAATATGCTGGGCTATATTGCCGAAAATTTAATCTCAGGACTAGTTGAGACTGCACAATGGAATCAGATCGATGAATTTGTAGAAAAGGGCTTTGATCTTATTGA
>JNSL01000083.1_pt1 | contig 16641 bp, 12 predicted proteins | sample 210691 | NCBI WGS metagenome assembly JNSL01 (sample SAMN02808685, study PRJNA238866) | freshwater metagenome | biome: fresh water; feature: freshwater reservoir; material: water; isolation source: water column of the freshwater reservoir Embalse de Amadorio in Spain | place: Spain: Valencia ...
TGGACTAAGCCAATTGTTATTGGCCGTCACGCATTTGGTGATCAATACCGTGCAACAGATTTCAAGGTTCCAGGTCCAGGCAAGCTCACAATGTCATTTATTCCAGAAGATGGATCTGCGCCAATCGAGCACACTGTTTATGACTTCAAGTCATCAGGTGTTGCTATGGGTATGTATAACTTGGATGAATCAATCCGTGATTTTGCTCGTGCATCTTTGAACTACGGACTAATTCGTAAGTATCCAGTTTATCTCTCAACTAAGAACACAATTTTGAAGGCCTATGATGGTCGCTTTAAAGATATCTTTGAAGAGATCTATCAAGCAGAGTTCAAGAGTGCATTTGATGCTGCAGGTATTTGGTATGAGCACCGTCTCATCGATGACATGGTTGCCATGTCACTTCGTATGGAAGGTGGCTATGTCTGGGCATGTAAGAACTATGACGGCGACGTTCAATCAGACACCGTTGCTCAGGGTTATGGATCACTCGGATTAATGACTTCAGTGCTGATGACACCAGATGGAAAGGTTGTTGAATCTGAAGCTGCGCACGGCACTGTTACTCGTCACTACCGTGATCACCAAAAGGGCAAGGCGACTTCTACAAATCCAATTGCATCAATCTTTGCCTGGACTCGTGGTCTTGCACACCGTGCAAAGCTAGATAACAACGCCGATCTTGCTACTAAGGACTTATCTCTCTTGATTTCAAAGGATGCCCCGTATCAAACTACGCAGGAGTTCCTCAATTCAATCGATGAAAACTTAAAGAAAGCTATGGCTTAGGCATAAAATTTGCCCACCTTTGAGGGCTAGGACTCCATCGGCTATTGCCAGTTCTATGGGAGGAGGTCTATTTTCAATCCACCATTGCATGCATTGTTGTGTGCTAAGAAGTTGGAGGAGACATGACTGATTTCATTGCCCCAGGACAACCTGGAAGCAAAGTTAATTACGCATCACGATATGATCATTGGATTAATGGTGAGTATGTAAAGCCAGATTCAGGTCAGTACTTTGAAAACGTAACACCAGTTACTGGAAAAGTATTTTGTGAAGTAGCACGTGGAAATGCAAAAGATATTGATAAAGCCCTTGATGCTGCACATGCTGCAGCACCTGCTTGGGGCAAGACATCTGCAACAGAGCGCGCAAATATCCTTAACAAGATTGCTGATCTTATGGAAGCAAATGTTGAAGCCATCGCTGTTGCAGAAACTTGGGAAAACGGCAAACCAGTTCGTGAAGCTCTTTACGTAGACATCCCACTAGCTATCGATCACTTCAGATACTTTGCAGCTGCAATCCGAGCGCAAGAAGGATCTGCTGGAGAGCTAGATCATGACACTGTTGCTTATCATTTTCATGAGCCACTAGGTGTTGTAGGTCAGATCATTCCTTGGAACTTCCCGATTTTGATGGCTGTATGGAAACTAGCTCCAGCCCTTGCTGCTGGTAACTGCGTTGTATTAAAGCCAGCCGAACAAACCCCAGTGTCAATCCTTTTCTTAATGGACATCATTAAGGATCTATTGCCACCAGGTGTTGTCAATATTGTTAATGGCTTTGGTGTTGAAGCTGGTAAACCACTTGCATCGTCACCACGTATTGCAAAGATTGCGTTCACTGGCGAAACAACAACTGGTCGCTTAATCATGCAATATGCCTCTGAAAACATCATTCCTGTCACCCTTGAACTAGGCGGCAAGAGCCCAAACATCTTCTTTAATGATGTTGCAGCTGAAAATGATGCCTTCTACGACAAAGCACTTGAAGGCTTCACAATGTTTGCCGTTAATCAAGGCGAAGTGTGCACATGCCCATCACGTGGACTGGTCGAGGCAAAGATTTATGACAAGTTTATGGGCGATGTCACTGCGCGCACCAAAGCAATCAAAATGGGTAACCCACTCGATCTTTCAACAATGATGGGTGCACAAGCAAGCACTGATCAATTAGAGAAGATTCTTTCCTACCTTGATATTGGAAAGAAAGAAGGCGCAAAGGTAATTACGGGTGGTGAGCGCGCAGATCTTGGCGGCGAACTCTCTGGTGGCTACTACGTCATGCCAACAATCTTTGAAGGTAACAACAAGATGAGAATCTTCCAGGAAGAAATCTTCGGCCCTGTTGTCTCTGTTACAAAGTTTGATGGCTTTGATAACGCCATGGAGATTGCCAATGACACGTTGTATGGATTAGGTGCTGGTGTTTGGACTCGCGATATGAACACTGCTTATCGCGCAGGACGAGCAATCCAAGCAGGCCGCGTCTGGACAAATTGCTATCACGCATATCCAGCAGGTGCAGCATTTGGTGGGTATAAAGCCTCTGGTATTGGCCGAGAGAACCACAAAATGATGCTCGATCATTACCAACAAACAAAGAATCTGCTAGTTTCATACTCACCAAACAAGCTGGGATTCTTCTAAGGAGAAATAATGACACTGCCGTCTCGCGTTGACTACACACGCGAGGCGGCAGTGTTGTTAACAAAGCTTTCTGCTATAAACGGCCCATTGATGTTTCACCAATCAGGTGGATGCTGCGATGGTTCTTCACCTATGTGTTATCTCAAAGGTGAGTTTCGCGTTGGTGCATCAGATGTATTAATAGGGGAGTTAGCAATTGCAGAACTGGACGAACCTGTTCAAGTCTGGATGTCTGCAACCCAATTTGAGTATTGGAAACACACTCACTTAACCATCGATGTTGTGGATGGTCGGGGTGGTGGCTTTTCACTGGAATCACCTGAGGGTAAGAGATTTCTCATTCGATCACGCTTATTTACTGATTCAGAGTGGGAGTTACTAGAGGGCTCGCCAGTTAAAACAGGGGCGTAATCCAGGAGTTTGAGGGGTTGCTCTCGGATGCTGAAGGAGTAATCGTCTGGACGATATTATTCGAAAGATAGAATGTGTCCATGGAAATTATTGAAATAACTAAAGCTCCAGAAAATGCAGGATCTCACTCATGCCGTTGTGGTGAGGAGAGTTCAACTTCTTTCCCTGAACTCGATGCCACATTAATACCTCACAAAATCCGGCACCCAGCGATTTTTGGAGCCCTTGAGTCCCTTAAATCGGGCGAGGGGATGGTGCTTGTAGCGCCCCATAAACCGATCCCCTTACTAGCCCAAATCGAAAAGAAGCACCCAGGAAACTTCTCAGTTAACTTCCTAGACGAAGGTCCTGAAAAGTGGCATATTGAGTTGATACGAAACTAGGTTAAGGATTTCAGTGAATACAAAAGTCTTCGTCGTCGATGATCACGAACTTGTCCGCAAGGGATTAATAGATCTTATTGATGCACAAGAGGATTTGTCGGTCGTCGGAAGCGCGGCAAATTGCGAAGAAGCGGTAGTTAATTTTGCAGCTTTAGATGCCGATGTCGCAGTTTTAGATGTGCGCTTGCCAGATGGGAATGGCATCGAACTCTGCCGCGAGCTAATCAGTCTTAAGCCCAAGTTAAAAGTATTGATGCTCACCTCATTTCAAGATGATGAAGCCCTTCTTGGCGCAGTCCTTGGTGGGGCCGTTGGGTATTTGATCAAGGATATAAAAAATTTAGAGCTCCTTGCCTCAATTCGCAAAGTTGCAGCGGGTGAGAGTTTTCTTGATACGAAGTTAATCTCATCGGTAACCAACCGCCTTCGCGAGAATAAAAACCCGGCCAGTGAAATCTACGAACTTACAGATCAAGAGCAGCGCGTTCTTGAGTTTATTGGTGAAGGCATGACTAATAGAGAGATTGCAAAGAACATGTTCTTGGCTGAAAAGACGGTTAAGAACTACGTCTCTTCTCTTCTTAGAAAATTGGGGCTTGAACGCCGTACGCAGGCTGCAGCCATGGCAGTTCGACTCAGCGTCGGTAGAAGCTAAAGGCTTGCCCGCCACATAGTTCGAGTACCTGCAACACCATCTCTAAGAATCTCAAACTCTCCGCCTCTGGCTAATGCCCGACGCTCCAGATTTAAGAGTCCACTTTTTCGCTCTCCTGCAACATAACCTTTTCCATTATCGACAACTCGGATTTCGCAATAGGTTTGATTGGCTAGTACCACCAGGTCGATCTTCGTTGCTTCTGCATGCCGGATTGCATTTGTTATGAGTTCGCGGATGACCGGAATCACTTGATTTGCAAGCTCTTCGCCAATCATGGTGTCAACAGGTCCCTGAAAAGAGTTTGAGATTTGGAATCCAGCAATCGCGCTTAGGGAGGCAATTTCGCTCAGGATCAACGATCGTATGTCTTGAATGGGATGCTCATCTTGTAGAGCGAAGATAGTTGTTCTAATTTGCTGGACAGTTGAATCAAGATTATCTAGCGTACTTTTAATCTTTTCCAAGGATGCCGTTGAGAGTGAGGGATCCGACTCGACTGACTGGAGTGATATTCCCGAGGCGAATAACCTTTGTATAACTAAGTCATGCAGATCTCGAGCAATCCGCTCACGCTCGGCCAAGAGACTGACCTGGCTCTGGGCAATATGCCCGCGGTAACTATCGATGGCAACACCAGCGGCCGATGCCAAGACCACAACTAGCTTCTCGTCCTCCTCAGTGAAATCTTTTCCATTGCGCTTTTGAGTCAAATAGATACTTCCATATAGTTCGTTGCGAATCCGAATCGGTACACCTAAGAATCCCGACATCGATGGGTGGCCCTTTGGAAATCCAACCGACGATGGATGGTCTTTAATAACTGAAACTCGCAGTGGTTCAGGGAATTTCAGTAAGTGTCCAAGTAAACCCTTACCTTCAGGGAAGGTGTCGATCTCATCGGCAGTTTCATCACTCAGGCCAACGTAGGTGAAATCTTCAAGAGTCCCGTTTGATGTAATAGATCCGAGAGCTCCATACGTGCAATCGGTAATAAGAACCGCATTTTGTATAAGTCGTTTCAGTGATGTCTTTAAGTCCTCACCTTTTGCAACATCCATAACGGCATCAGAGAGCGCGCTAAGCCGGGTGACATCCATGGCAAGAGTCTGCCTAATATCACCCGGAATAACGAGTCAACCTTTAACTTTTAGCGACCGCGCCTTTGCGTGCATAGAACCACCATGCAATGGCCGTTCCAACTACCGCAAAGAGAGCAACGGCCTGGAAGAAGTCGGTAGGTGCCATGAGTGAGAGGAGAACTCCGAAGATGAAAGGCCCAAATGCGGCGATCGCCCCGGTCCATCCAAGTACGCCACCGGCCTGTCGTGGTTCAAAGATCATTGGCATCTGTTTAAAGGTGCTTGCATTGCCGACGCCGGCAAAGAAGAAGATCGCCATCATGCCCCAGAAGAAGCTCATAAAGTCATCACTGCTCGCAGGGGAGAGTTGACCTGATGTGAAGAAGGCTGAGACTGCAATACCTACACCCGAGATGAAGGTAAGAATTCCTCCACCTACGCGATCGGCAATTGGTCCGCTGATAACGCGGGCAGCAGAGCCAACTAGTGGGCCAAAGAATGCAAACTTTACTGGATCTGGCGCATTAGCGAACTCACCAAAGAGGTTTTTAATAAGCAGACCAAACTGTGCAGAAAATCCTGCGAAAGTTCCGAAAGTCATAAAGTACAAAACTGTCATCAACCAGGTGTGTTTATTGTTGAAGATATCTAACTGGTCTTTAACGCCACGTGAAGTAACAGGCACGGACTTCAAGAACTTCCATGAGATGAGCACCGAGACAATTACAAATGGGACCCATACAAGACCGGCATTTTGATACCAGACAGACTTATCGATTCCTTTCACTTTGTCGACGAAATTCTGTGGGCCACCGAGTGTTGCACCAAACATCGCCGAACCAACAATAATTGGAGTAAAGAATTGAATAATGCTTACGCCAAAGTTGCCGACACCTGCTTGAATGCCGAGTGCTAAACCCTGTTTTGATTTAGGAAAAAAGTATGAGGTACTCGGCATGAAGCCCGAAAATACGCCGCCGCCGATTCCAGAGAGAAAGGCGAGAATCAATAGCGCGACATATGGAGTCGATGGCGAACGCACTGCAAATGACCAGCCAACGAGAGGGAAAATAAGAAGCGCCGTTGAGTAAGTAACTAACTTGCGTGTTCCTAAAATTGGTGGCAGGAACATCCAGATTAAACGAAGTCCACCACCGGCAAGTCCTGGCATCGCAGCCAACCAGTAGAGCTCCTTTTTGCTTAGGTCAAAGCCTAAGTTATTGAGCTTTGGCGCAAGAGCTGAAACGAGGAACCAACTCATGAAGCCCAAAGTAAGTGCGTACGTTGTTACCCAGAGTGTCTTCCAAGCAATCTTGGACTCCCACTTACCTTCGGCATTTGGATCCCAGGACTCCAACCACTCGGAGGATTTAATTGCTTTAGCAGACATTTTAAGCTCCATTCATGTGAGAGTCGTTGTAATCAATCTGGTTTTTAAGTGTCGGGCTTGCTTTGTGCAGCATTTTTACTACTACTACATGCATCCAAACTGTCGCGGCGAGAGTTAATAAGAAGAGAACAACGAAGGTCGATTGAGGCAGACCAGTCCACTCGCGCACGGCGACAAATAATGGTGGCAATAAGAACCCACCTAAGGCACCAAGAGTGCCAACTAGTCCACCAACTGCACCAACATCATTGGGGAAATATTCAGGAATGTGCTTGAAGACTGCCGCCTTGCCTATTCCCATTGAACAGCCGACAACAAATAAAAGTGCGGTAAATGGCACTACTCCTAAACTATATGGCAGAACTTCTCTTGGTCCATCCGGTGTATTTAAAACAATGTAACCAAATGGTGCGGCTAGGAAAAGCAACGCTGTTAACATGGAGAGAAAAGTTCCATACATTAGACGACGTGCCCCCATTTTGTCGGAAATATAGCCACCAATTGGGCGCAGCAGAGAGGCGGGAAAGATGAATAACGCGGTTAACAGCGCGGCATTCTGCAGCTCTAATTCATAAACAGAGACATAATATTTTGGCATCCATGAAGCAAGTGCAACATATGCACCGAAGACGACTACATAATAGAAAGAGAATCTCCACACCTGCAGGTAGCGCAATGGGGCAAACATCTGACGTAGAGGCCGAGATTTTTGCAGATTTTCAGCATCTGCAGGCGTGAACAATTGAATTGCTATAGCGGTAAGGACTAGTAGCACTGCATATAAGGCAGGCACAAAACGCCAGCCGCCGGGGATGATTCCGCCAAGGTAAGAGCCACCAACTGTGCCGGCAATAACTGCCGGGCCAATGAATTTTGTTGCCGATGCACCGACGTTTCCTGCACCAAAAACTCCCAGAGCAAAGCCCTGTCGGTTGCGCTCGAACCAGTGCGAGTTCCAAGCAATACCAACACTGAAAAGATTTCCAGCAAAGCCAACGAAGAATGCTAAGACGAGTAGCCAGGTGTATGTAAGTTCGATGTGGGCTAATAAATATGCCGGCACCGAAGTCACCAGCAACATAAGAACCGTTACTTTCTTGCCACCAATTCGATCAGCTAAAATTCCCAACAGCAGGCGCCAAATTGAGCCGTTAAGAATCGCAACTGAAGATAGCCAAGCTAACTGCGAGTCAGAGATTCCAAACTCTTTTTGAATCGGAATGCCCAAAACTCCAAACATTAACCAAACGGCAAACATTAAAGTAAATGCGAATGTTGAAAGTGCTAGCACTCTCCCCGAACCATTGCGCGATGACATGGACACCCCTTACCTTCTGTTCAAATACTAAGCAAACAGTGCCCTTATTAGCCGAGTAAAAATAGGGTCTTTGTACCTATATTGACTCGAAGCTATGCAGGAGAGAATTAACACATGAAAAGCGACATGCCCTTAGGAATCGATATTGAAAACTCTTTAGTTAAGTTAGGAAGATATTTTTCTAAAGGAGTTGTCTCCGATGATTTACGTTCAATTACAAAAAGTGGTGGACGTGAAGGCGATGATTTCTATCGTGATCGTTGGAGCCATGACAAGGTAGTCCGTTCAACGCATGGCGTTAACTGCACGGGCTCTTGTTCTTGGAAAGTTTATGTAAAAGATGGAATTATAACGTGGGAAACTCAGCAGACTGATTATCCATCGGTTGGACCAGACTCGCCTGAGTATGAACCTCGTGGGTGTCCACGCGGCGCAGCTTTTTCTTGGTACACATATTCTCCAACGCGAATTCGCTTTCCATATGTTCGCGGACTTCTTCTTGATATGTATCGTGAAGCTAAATCTCGTTTAGGCGATCCAGTATTAGCGTGGGCCGACATTATGGATGATCCAATTCGCCGTGCAAAATATCAAAAGGCTCGCGGTAAGGGTGGATTGGTTCGCGCACAATGGGGAGAGATCTCTGAAATTATCGCAGCTGCACACGTACATACAATTAAAAAGTATGGCCCCGATCGCGTCTTTGGCTTCTCTCCTATTCCAGCTATGTCAATGGCATCTCACGCTGCAGGTGCGCGTTTTATCTCGCTCATGGGCGGTTCAATGCTCTCCTTTTATGATTGGTATGCAGATCTACCTGTTGCATCTCCGCAGGTCTTTGGCGACCAGACCGATGTTCCAGAATCAGCCGATTGGTTTAACGCCTCCTATTTAATTATGTGGGGCTCAAATGTTCCGGTAACTCGTACTCCCGATGCACACTTTATGACTGAGGCGAGATACCGTGGTCAAAAAGTTATTGCGATAAGTCCTGATTATGCTGATAACACAAAGTTTGCCGATGAATGGGTCGCACCGCATCCAGGTACAGATGGCGCACTTGGCATGGCAATGGGACACGTGATTTTGAAGGAGTTTTTCGTTGAAAAACAAACTTCTAGATTTACTGAATATGTAAAGAAGTTCACTGATCTTCCCTATCTTGTTTCACTTCGGGAAAAAGATGGTGCCTGGGTGCCAGATAAATTCCTGGTCGCATCTGATTTAGGTGATACATCTGAGGGCTCAAAGTTCAAGACTGTCGTGTTGGATTCAGCTAACGGTAATACGTATATTCCCAACGGCTCATTAGGTCATCGCTACAACGATGATTCGATGGGTAAGTGGAATCTAGATCTTGAAGGTGTAGATCCATTACTTACTGTCTATGGACGCACGGATGCATCGGCTGCGCCAATTCTTCTACCGCGTTTTGATATGGGACAAAAAGAATCAGAAAGTGGTGGAGTACTTCACCGCGGTGTTCCAACGATTCAAATCGGCGATAAGAAAGTAACTACCGTCTTTGATTTAATGCTCGCTCAATATGGTGTGGGTCGCGAAGGTCTTGAAGGTGATTGGCCAACTGACTACACCGACACAACTCCTTACACGCCGGCATGGCAAGAAGAGATTACAAATGTACCTGCAGCTCAAGCGATTCGTATCGCGCGCGAGTTCGCACAAAATGCAGATGAGTCCGAGGGTCGCTCAATGATTCTGCTCGGTGCCGGTACAAATCACTGGTTCCACTCCGACACCATGTATCGAACCTTCTTGGCTCTTGTTACTTTAACGGGCTGCCAAGGTGTTAATGGTGGGGGATGGGCGCATTATGTTGGTCAAGAAAAATGCCGACCAGTAACGGGATGGGCGCAGTTAGCCTTTGGCGCTGACTGGGCACGGCCACCGCGCCAGATGATTGGCACTGCTTTTTGGTATGTATCAACAGATCAATGGCGCTATGACGGCTTAAAGTCCGAACTCCTTGCGACACCTCTTGGTGAAAACCGCTTCGATAATATGAGCGCGATAGATGTGATGGCTAAGTCGGCGCGAATGGGTTGGATGCCTTCATACCCATCCCTTAATCGCAACTCATTAGATCTAACTGATGAGGCACGTGCATTAGGGGTGGAGCCTTCGGCACACGTCGTTAGCGAGTTAAAAAATGGAAATCTCAAGTTTGCGATTGAAGATCCAGATGCACCAGAGAACTGGCCTCGCGTATTAACGGTATGGCGGGCAAATATTCTCGGCTCTTCAAGTAAGGGCAATGAATACTTCCTAAAGCATTTACTGGGCACAGATAACTCTGTGCGCGCCCAAGAAAATGCTCCTGATGCAAGACCTCGTGATGTGAAGTGGCAAGAGGAGGCACCAGAAGGCAAGTTGGATTTGCTTGTCTCAATCGATTTTAGAATGACAAGCACAGGTCTCTTCGGAGATATTTTGTTACCGGCAGCTACATGGTATGAAAAACATGATTTATCGAGCACGGACATGCATCCCTTTGTTCACGCCTTTACTCCTGCGATTAATCCACCATGGGAAACTAAGACCGACTATGACATCTTTCAGATGCTGGGGCGTCAAGTAGCAGAAGCGTCAAAGGGGCATTTAGGAGAACGCGAAGATATCGTCGTTGTTCCACTTCTACATGACACTCCAGATTCAATGGCAAATCCAAGTGGAATTGTTGAGGACTGGAAAGATGGAAATGTAGAACCAATTCCTGGTGTAACAATGCCAAAGTTAGTTGTCGTAAAACGCAACTACACCCAGCTCGGTGAAAAAATGGGAGCCCTTGGCCCGCTACTCGATCAATTGGGTACTAATACAAAGGGTGTACCAGTAAGCGTTCTACCTGAGATCGAACTCTTGCGCCACAAAAATGGCGTGATTTCTCATGGAGTTGCTGAAGGCAGACCATCACTTGCCCGTGATGTCGATGCATGCGAGACGATTTTGGCTCTATCAGGCACAACTAATGGGCGAATCGCAGTTGCAGGCTTTAGGGCTCTAGAAAAGCGGACGGGCCAGCGTTTAACTGATTTAGCTCTGGATAATGAGGGTAAGAGGATTACATTTGCAGACACTCAAGCCCGTCCGGTTCCGGTCATAACAAGTCCTGAATGGTCTGGCTCTGAACATGGGGGCCGACGTTACACCGCCTTTGCAATCAATGTTGAGCGCCTAAAGCCTTGGCACACTCTGACTGGGCGACAGCATTTCTTTATTGATCACGATTGGATGAGCGAGCTCGGCGAGCAGATGCCGATATTTAGACCACCGCTAAATATGCATCGCATCTTTGGAAATCAAAGCGATGGAATAGAAAAAGAGGTCACGGTTCGATACTTAACGCCGCACTCTAAATGGTCGATTCACTCTGAATACCAAGACAATCTTTTCATGCTCTCACTCTCACGTGGCGGGCAAGAGATTTGGATGAGTGTCGAAGATGCCGAAACTATCGGTGTTCAAGATAACGAGTGGATTGAGGCCTATAACCGTAACGGTGTAGTGGTTGCACGAGCGTGTGTATCCCACCGCATGCCAGCTGGCACAGTATTTATGTATCACGCTAAAGATCGTGTTGTAGATGTACCGCTAGCAGAAACATCAGGCAAGCGCGGAGGAATCCACAACTCCTTAACTCGTCTCATGATTAAACCCTCACACCTTATTGGTGGCTATGCACAACTCACATTCGCATTTAATTACCTTGGACCAACTGGTAATCAACGCGATGAGATAACTGTTATCCGACGACGTTCACAAGATGTGGAGTACTAATGAAGGTCATGGCCCAAATGGGCATGGTGATGAATCTTGATAAATGCATCGGATGTCACACATGTTCAGTAACATGCAAACAGGCATGGACTAACCGCACTGGACTTGAATACGCTTGGTTTAATAACGTGGAAACGCGACCAGGTCAGGGATATCCACGTGGCTATGAAGATCAAGCAAAAGCAAAAGGTGGCTGGGTGCGTACTCCTCGAGGCCATCTTCGTTTAAAGGCAGGTAGTCGTGCTCGTCGCCTGCTCTCAATCTTTTCAAATCCCCGCATGCTCAATATCAAGGATTACTACGAGCCTTGGACATATGAGTATGACAATTTGATTACAGCACCTCTTGGTCAACAGACACCTGTAGCGCGCCCTAAATCTCTCATCACGGGCAAGCCAATGAAAATTGAATGGTCAGCAAACTGGGACGATGATTTAGGTGGCGGTCCTGAAAACATTGAGAAAGATCCAATTCTACAAAAACTTGCGCAAGATGTGACAACTAAAGTTAAGTTAGCTTTTGAGCAGACATTTATGTTCTACCTGCCACGCATCTGTGAACACTGCCTGAATCCGGCATGTGTTGCAGCGTGTCCATCTGGGGCAATGTATAAGCGTGCAGAAGATGGAATAGTTTTAGTTGATCAACAACAGTGCCGTGGTTGGCGAATGTGTGTATCAGCATGTCCATATAAGAAGGTTTACTTCAACCATAAGACTGGTAAAGCAGAAAAGTGCACACTCTGTTATCCACGCCTTGAGATAGGACTTCCAACCGTCTGTTCAGAAACATGTGTTGGTCGCCTTCGCTATTTGGGGCTATTTCTATATGACGCAGATCGAGTTGCAGAGGCAGCTGCTACAGAAAATGAAAAAGATCTTTATCAAGCACAACTAGATCTCATTTTGGATCCAAACGATCCAGAGGTCCTTGCGGCAGCTCGAGCTGAAGGAATTCCAGAAGACTGGCTAGTTGCAGCTCAAAATTCTCCAGTTTATAAATTAGCAAAGGTTTACAAGATTGCACTTCCGCTTCACCCTGAATATCGCACAATGCCAATGGTTTGGTATGTTCCACCACTTTCACCAATCGTTGATGTGTTAACTGAAACTGGACATGATGGTGAGGATGTAGGAAACCTATTCGGTGCTATTAACGCACTTCGAATTCCACTTGCCTATCTAGCAGAACTATTTACTGCTGGAGATACTGAATTAGTGGAGTCAACGCTTCGCAAATTATCTGCCATGCGCTCTTATATGCGTGATATCAACTTAGGGCGAGAGCCTAGACCTGAGATTCCAGAAGCAGTAGGTATGGATCAAGAATCTATTTATGAGATGTATCGATTGCTTGCGATATGCTGAGCAAGCTAAAGATCTCGAGAACCTAGGAGCGGCTTCTGGTTGCTCTCTCGATGGCGTTGACCTTGGACCAAACTCCGGGCCTTTCGGTCAGGCATCGGGAAATCCAGTTCCCGTTACTATCGAGAACTTTCATATTATGAAAGATAGGCAGACAAAGTGAGCAAGGAGGTCTCACGTGCAATTGCATCACAGTGCCTTGTCTATCCTGAACAGGCCTTTCTAGATCGCTACGATGAATTAGTAGAGCTGGCAAGTAATGTAGAGCCAAAACTGCGCAATCCATTGCTTACCTTTTTAAAAAGCGCATCCGATATGCCTCTTAATAAACTACAAGAGCATTACGTTGAAATCTTTGACATGCGCAGAAAGTGTTCACTATTTCTGACTTCATGGACTCATGGAGATACACGAAACCGCGGAATGGCTTTGGTCTACTTCATTGAAATCTATAAGAGTTGCGGTCTCTTGCTTAGCCCGGAAGAGTTGCCAGATCATTTAGCAGTCGTTCTGGAGTTTGCTGCATTGGAAAATCCACAAGAGGGAGATTTACTCCTTGGCGAGCACCAAGCACCGATTCTTCTGATTAGAGATGCTTTGCATAAAAGCGAATCCATATATGCCGGTGTATTAGATGCTGTTGTCGAGTCATTACCGGAAATGACTCCAGAGATTGAGGCGCGAGCTAAAGCTTTAGCAATCACTGGACCGCCAAAAGAGTTTGTTGGTTTAAGTGGCGCAGTTGCCGTGGCATTAGAGCCGTTTTCACCCCATAAAGATTTCTCATTAAAGGGAGTATCACAATGAGTTCTACAAATATTCTTCTATGGTCGGTACTGCCGTACATCGCCATCTCATCCTTTGTGATCGGCTTAGTCTGGCGTTTCAAATACGACAAATTCAACTGGACAACGCGTTCATCCCAGATCTACGAAGGTAAGTTATTGAGTATTGCAGGACCACTCTTTCACTTAGGTCTCTTCGCCGTAATCGGGGGTCATATCGTTGGTCTACTTGTTCCACAAACATTTACTGACTCACTAGGCCTAAGCCACGAGGCATATCACTTAGGTGCTGTAACAATGGGCGGTGCTGCTGGTATCGCAACACTTCTTGGAATCACACTTTTGATTTATCGCCGTCGAACAACTGCCATGGTCTTTGCACAAACAACTAAGAACGATAAGACAATGTATGTCTTTCTTGTTGCAACACTCTTGGCAGGAAGTGCAGCGACGCTATCTAGTGCCGGAGTTATAGGTGAAGAACATAACTACCGTGAAACCGTTGGCCCATGGGTTCGCTCAATTCTGACCCTTAGTCCAAATGGAGAGCTCATGATGGCTAGTCCCATTGCATTTAGAGTTCATGCAGTAATTGGAATGTCACTCTTTATCATCTGGCCCTTTACACGTTTAGTGCATTCCTTGAGTGCACCGGTTGGATATCTATTCCGTCCATCAATTGTCTATCGCACCCGTGATGGTCGCAGCGTTGCCGGTAACCGTAAAGCCCGACCTGGTTGGGAGCGCATCAAGTATTAATCGGGATTAAAAAACCCGCGAACCTAAATGGTCCACGGGTTTTTTAGTAAAGAGCTTAAATACGCTCTCCAGTTGTTGAGTTAAACAAATGAACTGCACTTGGATTTGCAGTAACAGTGATTGTTTGACCTGCCTTTGGAGGATTCTTTGGATCCCAGCGAACAATAATCTGTGCGCCTTCATCTGTTCCATAAACGAAAGCATCTGAACCTAGTTCTTCAACTACTTCAACCAAAACATGGAATCCCTCAGTTGATGGTGTGAAGCCTTCTGGGCGAACACCAACAGTTACTTCATTTCCAGCAGAGGCTGGAACTGCAAGTCCAAGATTTCCAAGCATTGCCTTACCGCCCACGATTGGAGCGTTAAGCAAGTTCATGGCAGGAGAGCCAATAAAGCCTGCAACGAAAGCATTTGCTGGGTTGTCATAGAGATTACGAGGTGTGTCTACTTGCTGGAGCAAGCCATCCTTAAGAACTGCAACACGATCACCCATAGTCATAGCTTCAACCTGGTCGTGTGTTACATAAACAGTTGTGATTCCTAAGCGACGCTGCAATGCAGCAATCTGTGTACGAGTTGCAACGCGCAACTTCGCATCAAGGTTTGAAAGAGGTTCATCCATAAGGAAAACCTGAGGTTCGCGAACAATTGCGCGACCCATAGCAACGCGCTGACGCTGTCCACCTGAAAGAGCTTTTGGCTTGCGCTCTAGGTATGGCTCAAGGTCGAGCAACTTAGCTGCTTCAAGAACGCGGCGTTCACGTTCTTCTTTTGGAGTTCCAGCGATCTTTAGTGCGAAGCCCATGTTTTCTGCAACTGTCATGTGTGGGTACAACGCATATGACTGGAATACCATCGCGATATCGCGATCTTTTGGTGCAACGTTTGTAACGTCGCGATCGCCGATCAAGATTCTTCCGTTATCGACTTCTTCAAGTCCTGCCAACATACGAAGTGATGTTGACTTACCGCAACCTGATGGTCCGACTAAAACCAAAAACTCACCGTCATTGACAGTGAGATTTAATTTATCGACTGCAGGTGCAGTTGTTCCTGGATAGATACGTGATGCGGCTTCGAAAACTACTGATGCCATGAGATTGCTCTCCTTCTCCGGGCAGGTACGTGCCCGACGGTCCGTGGATGAAGGTGATGGTCCGGGTGGACCAACGCACCGAAGGTTACGCGTAAAGGGGGAAATTGGCTAGACCGGCCCTTCGAGCATTGCCGTATAGTTAGGCACCTAATGGAGACTCACTCGGTCGGTACGTTACTTACAGATTTAGCCCTGATCGCTGGCCTTATTGTTCTGGCCTCATTCTTCGTAGCAGCTGAAATCGCCCTCATCTCACTTCGAGATAGCCAAGTCCGAGAAATTGCGACCCGTGGCAAACGTGGCGCTCGCGTTACAGTCAGCGGCTTTCTCTCTGCCGCCCTTGGCGCTGATCAGCTAGGTGACTACGTCATTCCGTGGCTGGAGTCTCTAGGCATTTCCAACGCCTGGAGTACGACTATTTCTCTGCTGGGTGTCACTTTAGTGATTGCTTATTTCTCTTTAGTCTTTGGCGAGTTAGTTCCAAAGAGAGTGGCTCTATTTAGGGCTGAAGAGATTGCAATGGCAACGGCCGGAATCATTAATGTCGTTGCCAACATTTTCCGCCCATTGATCTGGCTACTGTCAAAATCTACAGACATTGTTCTGCGCGCATTTGGCATCGATCCCAAAGAGGCTAGAAGCCAAATCTCTGAAGAAGAGTTATTGGATCTTGTATCTGGCCATGCCGCATTAAGTGATGAAGAACGAGACATTGTTGAAGAAGTCTTTAACGCCTCCGAGCGACAGATCCATGAAGTTATGGTTCCACGCACTGAAGTAGATTTCATGGATGTTTCATTAACTGTTGGCAAGGCTATTGATTTAGCGGTCGATAAAGCCCATTCTCGTTATCCAGTCATTCGGGGTTCTTCCGATGAAGTGATTGGCTTTATTCACGTGCGCGATTTACTTGATACCTCTTTGGCAACCAAAGAAACAAAGATCATTGAACTAGTTCGATCCATAATCTTTTTGCCTGGAACAAAAGGAATTCTGCCCGCACTTTCTGAGATGCGTAAACAAGGCCAGCACGTTGCAATCGTTCTTGATGAATACGGTGGCACTGATGGCATTGTCACCTTGGAAGATTTAGTGGAGTGCTTAATCGGTGATATCAGAGATGAATTTGACGAAGATGAATCTGAAGTTGCCGTTGAGTCAC
>JNSL01000084.1_pt1 | contig 16529 bp, 17 predicted proteins | sample 210691 | NCBI WGS metagenome assembly JNSL01 (sample SAMN02808685, study PRJNA238866) | freshwater metagenome | biome: fresh water; feature: freshwater reservoir; material: water; isolation source: water column of the freshwater reservoir Embalse de Amadorio in Spain | place: Spain: Valencia ...
CTGCGCCAGCGTTGATAAGTGCTTGAGCTCCGGCACGAGTCGCAACATTGCCGCCAATAATCTGAATCGCTGGATATGCCTTCTTAATTCTCGCAATTGCATCTAGCACTGCGCGATGATGTCCGTGCGCGGTGTCTACTACAACAACATCGACACCAGCTTCGATTAACGCAGTTGCCCGCGCAAAACCATCATCACCAACACCAACCGCGGCACCGACAATTCCATGAGCTTTAACAGCCTTAACATTTTCTACTTGCTCTTCGATTGGCAAATTTCGATGAATTATTCCGATTCCGCCAGCCTTTGCCATTGCAATCGCCATATCGGATTCGGTAACCGTGTCCATCGCTGACGAAACAAGTGGTATTTCTAAAGATATTTTCTGGGTTAAGCGAGTTCTGGTATCAACCTCACTTGGAACTACATCAGATGCATCCGGAAGTAGCAGGACATCATCGTATGTGAGTCCGAGCATTGCGACTTTGTCGCGAGCACCTTCAAGCATTGGTTAAGTCTAGTCAATCAAATTGGCTAGTTTTCCCCCGTTTCACCAATCATTTAAGCGGAAATCAAACGGCGATAGCCTGCATTATCTGCTCTCGAGCATCGCTCAATCCTTTAGTTATAACCAACTTATTTGTTAACTCAACTTTCGAAGATTTCCATCCTGGTCCGCCAAGAAGTATTCGTGGAGCCGGTCGGATTGCTGGCAGGGATTTAACATACTTATGATCTGCATTTTCACTCAACTGAGCCCAGAGAAAAATTGCTGGTGGCGCAGATTTAATTATCACTTCGTTCAAGGCACTTTGTGGAGTCCTGGCACCCAGGTAGATACATTCAATCCCGGACTCTGCAAGAACTGCCGCAAGGGCGGCTAGTGCAAGTGAGTGGTATTCATTTTCAACACACGCCAGCAAGACTGGTCGAGAGTTTTTTGGCCTCGCTATTTTCCCTAAATTTTCGCTAAGGATTTTACGTAAGACTTCGCTTAAGAAATGTTCGGTCTCGATACCGGTCCCGGTCCGGACCCAATCGTCACCAACTTCTGTTAACAGTGGGGCAATTACTTCGACCCAAGTTGTTTCTAATCCACTCTCCGATATTGATTTCTTTAACAACTTTTCGATATTAGCTTGATCAAACTTCAAGGCAGATTTATAGAGCAGTGTGACTAAATCGCATTTAGCTTCAGACTCTTGAACGACTTTCTCAACTTTATTCTTGGTGCTCTTCGCACTTAGAGCCAGCGCCTTACTAGCTGCATCTTTAGGTGAAACACCGGCAACAATTAGTCGAGCCATTGCAGTTAATCTCATTAAGTCTGTTGCGGAATATCTTCTATGAGTTCCAGAATCATGTTCACTTGGGCCAATGCCATATCGGCGGTCCCAGGTTCGAAGGGTTGCTGGGGCCACCCCGAGCCTTCTGGCGACGGCTGCGACGGTTAGAGAATCATCTTCGTCAACAGATTCGACAACTGTGTCGATTGCGCGGGCCATTCGGCAATTCTCTCGATTTAAAGTGAGGCGCGCCACTTGAAACCTTGGAATTTGCAGCAATTTGGCAACAAAACCCCCAAAATACTTGAACAACCTATGGCGCGGTTGTAGCATTTGGCCTACGCATGGAAAAAGAATTGGAGCCAAGATGACAAGTCAATTGCAACCTAGACCAATCGCATCTGATTGGGAGTGGCAAGAATCTGCTGCCTGTCGTGAGCTGCCAACTGAAATGTTCTTCTACACAGATGGCGAACGTGGTCCTCGCCGCAAGAATCGCGAGAACGCTGCTAAAGCAGTTTGTGCTTCTTGCCCAGTAATTCAAGCGTGCAGAAAACAAGCACTAACTCTGGCTGAGCCCTATGGTATTTGGGGCGGACTTACTGAAGAAGATCGCTTAACAATTTTAAGTCGTGAACAGAAAGTTGTAGAGCACTCATTCTCTTCAGCTTCTTAAATTAATTAGTTCTTTAAAACCTAACTTGCCAATGGCCCTAAGAGGAATCCCTTCAGGCGGGCTTGAGGATTAGGATCCCCTCTGTGTTTAGATGCAAATTCTGTAGTCCCATTCTTGCCACAAAGTGAAAGTATATTTCCCCTTCCACCTGGGTGCGAACCAATCCACTTTGTTAAATCATAAACATTTCCATCGATAACTGACCAGCAGCTAGCTTCGCTGTTATTGGCCCGAACTTTCTCCATGGTGTAACCACTCTGTTCAGCTGTTGGCTTTGGCGATGGTGTTGAACTTGCAACCGGTTTTGGTGTTGAACTTGCAACCGGTTTTGGCGCTTCATTAGTTCCACGAATTACTTCACCAACTACGCCTTCTTTTTCGCCCACAGCTATTGTGATTGCTGCTCTACTTTTTGAAGTGATTTCAAAGCTATAAATGCCACCTTGCGCTTTGCTGTTATAGCGCCCAAGATAAAGATAATTCACGCCACCGTATGGCTCGAAAAATTTTGTTCGCTCGGTAAATTTCATCGTAACTTTAGATCCGGAAGGGCTGGTAATCACAAGTGTTGGTAACGACTTATTGCGCAATGCGCTCTCTGGTTTTTTATCGACTATCAAGTATTGAACAGCGAGCTCTTCGCCCTCTTTAAACTGGGCACGGAAAGCCTTCTTCTGTCCGGCTTTAGTGAATGCAGCCCGCACAGCAAATGAGAGCGTTCCATCAACAATAAGCGGTCCTTTTGACGCTGTTGTTTCAGAATCTGATAAAACTAAAGGTTGATGGGCATTGGCTACTCCGCTGCCAATAGTTGAACCAATAATTAAAAATGCTAGAGCCCCTGCTATTGATTTGCGCATGAGAAAAGATTACCCGAGCAAAGTTACTTGCGCATTTTGGCTTAGAACTTGCTTAAACCCGAGTGAGATTCCATGCCCGCACGCCACCAACAATTCCAGCTGCGTTTGGAACAATAACAACGTCATCCCCAATAAGTTCTAAGACTTCTGGCCGGATTCGGCGGGCATTTCCGCCCCCTAAATAAAGTCGATCCCAGTGAAAGACTGGGCGCAAATCTGTGACCATTAGACGAATTCGCCGCGACCAGAATGAGTCCCCAAGCCGGCGACGTTCGTGTTCGCCAATCCACTCGTCATAAATAGTTGAACGTCGAATTGGTGCATGTGAAAGTTCAATGTGTGGGGCAAGTTTTCCGCCATCAAATACTGCGCAACCTAGGCCGGTTCCAAGAGTTAAAACAACTTCAAAACCCGAACCTGCAACTACGCCTGCGCCATGAACTTCGGCATCATTTAGCATAAGTGTAGGAAGGCCAAAAGTTTCTTGGACCAGACTTTTAAAATCTAAACCTTTCCAAGCATAGAACAACTCTGGATCTACTCTGGTTCGCGGACCCTTCACATTTATGTAATGCGGGGTGTGAACAACAACGCCATGTCGAACCATCCCTGGAAATCCAACTGTAATGCGATCAGCCTTTGGCAACTTTGCTGCGATGCCTTGAAAAACTTCGATTAAGCCAGCTGGTGTAAGTGGATATGGCGTGGGCACTGCAACTGCAGGTGCGTGCATCGTGCCATCTTCATCAAGAACAGAGGCTTTAATACTTAGCCCACCGCAATCAATGCTCAAGGTCATAATTGGGGAATTTGCCATGCGCTAATTAAACCAATAAAAAAGGCCCCACACTAATGAAAGTTTGGGGCCTTAAAAATTAAGCGTTAATTAGTGCCTAAGTTAATGAGAATGTCCGCCTGGTCCATGGCTGTGGCCACTTGAGGCAGCTTCTTCCTTCTTGATTTCAGGAGTCTCAAATACAAGAGCTTCTGTTGTGATAAACATTGCAGCAATTGATGCCGCATTAGCTAGTGCTGAGCGAGTTACTTTAACTGGATCGATTACGCCGACCTTTACTAGATCTTCATAAACTTCAGTTCCGGCGTTGAAGCCTTCATTAGCCTTCATTGTGCGAACTTTTGCAACAACTACATAACCTTCATGACCAGCATTTTCAGCAATCCAGCGAAGTGGTTCATCGCAAGCTTTGCGGACTAGACGGACGCCGACTGCTTTATCGCCTTCGAAGCCAAGATCCTTATCAAGGGCTGATGCTGCGTGAACTAACGCTGCGCCACCACCAACAACGATTCCTTCTTCGACAGCTGCGCGAGTTGCAGAGATTGCATCTTCTAATCTGTGCTTCTTCTCCTTTAGTTCAACTTCAGTGTGTGCTCCAACTTTGATTACGCAGACGCCACCAGCAAGTTTTGCAACGCGCTCCTGTAGCTTCTCGCGATCCCAATCAGAATCAGTGTTCTCAAGTTCGTTGCGAATCTCCTGGACTCGGGCTGAAACTTGGGCCTTATCGCCAGCGCCATCAACGATGGTTGTGTTGTCCTTTGTGATTACAACGCGACGAGCACTACCTAGAAGATCAACGGTTACTTGTTCAAGCTTCAGACCAACTTCGGCGGTAATTACTTGACCGCCAGTAAGGATTGCGATGTCTTGCAACATGGCCTTACGACGATCGCCAAAGCCTGGTGCCTTAACTGCGGCTGATGTAAATGTTCCGCGCATCCGGTTTACAACCAGAGTAGATAGCGCTTCGCCTTCGACATCTTCAGCAATAATCAGAAGTGGCTTTCCGGCTTGTGAAACTTTCTCCAAGATTGGCAAGATTTCTGCGAGCGCAGAGATTTTTCCACCAGAGATAAGGACATAAGCATCTTCTAAAACAGTCTCCATACGATCAGCATCGGTAACGAAATAAGGCGAGATATAGCCCTTATCAAATTGCATACCTTCTGTGAAATCTAGTTCAAGACCAGTTGTTGAAGATTCTTCAACGGTGATAACGCCATCCTTGCCGACCTTATCCATTGCTTCTGCAATGAGATCGCCAATCGCCTTATCTTGTGCTGAAATTGTTGCAACATCTGCAATCTGAGATTTACCGCTTACTGCTGTTGAATTCTTCTTTAACTCTTCTGAAACTGCATTTACTGCCGCTTCGATACCAATCTTGATATCCATTGGTTGGGCGCCGGCAGCAAGGTTACGAAGACCTTCCTTAACCATTGCTTGAGCAAGAACTGTGGCAGTTGTTGTTCCATCACCAGCGACATCATTGGTCTTTTCAGCAACTTGCTTTACAAGTTGTGCACCCATGTTCTCGGCTGGATCAGAGAGTTCAATTTCCTTGGCGATTGTTACGCCGTCATTGGTGATAAGTGGTGCGCCATATGACTTTGCGATAACTACGTTGCGACCCTTAGGTCCAAGCGTTACTTTTACGGTGTCAGCAAGAATGTTTACACCGCGCTCCATCGCACGACGGGCCTCTTCATCAAAACTTAAAGTTTTACCCATGCGCTATTACTTCTTCTCAATAATTGCTAATACGTCGCGAGCTGAAAGAACTAGGTATTCCTCGTTGTTGTACTTAACTTCAGTTCCGCCATACTTGCTATAAAGAACTACATCGCCAACTTTTACATCCATTGGTGTGCGAACGCCATCATCAAAACGACCTGGACCAACTGCAATAACAGTGCCCTCTTGTGGCTTCTCTTTTGCGGTATCTGGAATTACTAAACCTGATGCTGTTGTTTGTTCGGCTTCATTTGCCTTTACAACTAGGCGATCTTCTAGTGGCTTGATGGTTACGGCCATGATTGCTCCTTCATAATTAATGGGTGCTACTCGATTAGCAGACTCACCCTTCGAGTGCTAACGCAAACTCTAAAGCAGGGGTGGGTGGGGCGTCAAAATTTAACTAAAAGATGGGCTTTGAAATCCCCGAGCTGGAATCGGCTGCAAAGCCTATTTGTGAGGGTTTTAAGCCCTTTGCCACGGCAAGTGAACCAATTGCCGCAACCATTGCCCCGTTATCGGTGCATAAATCCATAGGCGGAATCCGCAGTTGGATGCCGGCCTTGGCGGTGCGTTCTGTAGCCAGATCACGCAACCTGCTGTTAGCGGCGACGCCGCCAGCAATAATCAAAGTTTCAATACCACTCTCTTTTGCTGCACCAATTGCCTTCATCAGTAGCACATCAACAACAGCCTCTTGGAATGATGCTACGACATCAGCCCGTAGATAACTTGGAGTTTTTGCTAGGTATCTTGAGACCGCGGTTTTCAGACCTGAAAACGAGAAATCATATTTGTGATCAACCAAATCGCGAGCCAGAGTAAGTCCTCTTGGGAATTCAATTGCATCTGGATTGCCAGACTTTGCTTCACGATCAATCGCTGGTCCACCCGGAAAGCCAAGCTCTAAAATTCTGGCGATTTTATCGAATGCTTCGCCGGCAGCGTCATCGATGGTCGAACCAAGAGTTTTAACATCGCTGGTCAAGTCAGTTACTTCCAGAATCGAACTATGGCCTCCACTCACCAGAAGTGCGATTGCTGGATTCAATTTGTGATCCGAATTCAGAGAATCTACCGCGATATGCGCTGATAAATGATTAACGCCATAAAGTGGTTTATCTAGTGCAAGTGCCAAACCAGCAGCACTCGAAGTTCCGACTAATAGCGCCCCAATCAATCCTGGGCCAGCAGTAACAGCAAAAGCATCAATATCCATCAGCGAAACTTTGGCATCGCTAAGTGCTTGTGCAATAACGTTTGGCATCGCTTCCAAGTGTGCTCGGCTAGCAATTTCGGGAACCACGCCACCAAACCGGGCATGTTCATCAACGCTGGACGAGATTACATTGGCAAGTAATTTACGACCACGGACAATTCCAACTGCAGTCTCATCACAAGAAGTTTCGATTCCAAGAACTAAGGCGTCAGAGTTTTTCATGTTAACTCTTTTCGCATGATAATTGCGGTTTTACCAGGGCCGTAATAATCCTTACGTTGCGAAATTTCGATAAAACCAAATGATTCATAGAGCGGAATCGCTTCTTCATTTCCAACTCGGACCTCAAGCATTATTGCTTCGCACTTTTGGGTTCGAGACCAATCAATTAATCTGCGCAGTAATTCACGTCCAATCCCTTTACGGCGATGTGGATCGGCAACAGTAAGTGTTAAAACATCTGCAGTTCCTGCCAGATTAACTACCCCGGCATAAGCAATAAGTTCGCCCTCTAATTCTCCGACTATATACATCCGATCTTTACCAGCAGATTCTTCTTTAAGTTGGGCCATAGTCCAGGCCGCTTTGCCATAGGCACTTTTTTCGATTGAAAATATTGGGACTAAATCAAGTTGAATCATCGGCCTAAATTTCACACCGACAGGTGCTGGGTAAGCATCGGGCCTTCGAACGTAAATAGGCTGCGAATAAATGGCGCCGGATTCTGCAATAGCGATAAAAGCTGTTGGATCTGGATATTGATTCGATACCTCGCCGTAAATCGCAGAATCAAAAGCAGCTAACTGAGTGGGCTGACAAACTTTTGGTTCACCAATACGTGATCCATTTGTATATCTGGCGTAGAAAACTTCTTTTCGTCTGGCATCAATCGCGACGATGAAATCACTTTCAGAAATTTGGGTTGCAATCGCATCTAAACTGCAGACTCCTTGCCAAGGGATCCCACGGCCAAGTGCAAAGCTCTGGGCAAATGAGATACCGGCTCGAAGACCAGTAAATGGACCTGGTCCCATTCCAACAATCACTTGATCAATTCTGCTTTCAAGCTTTAGACCTTGCGCAACAAGTTCGGGCAGGGCTTCACCATGTGAAAGTGCACCATCGTGATGAGAAGCAAAGAGAGTTTTGCCTTCCTCCACTATCGCGACACTTGTGCGAGAAGTTGATGTGTCAATTAGAAGATAAGTGCTCACAGTTTAAATCCAGCAAATCTCAGACCATGGCCAATTAATGAGACCAATCTTTGGCCATCGTTTGCACCAAATTCAATTTGGATCTCGAGATAATCATCGGCTAACCGATTTGCTAAACCTTCGCCCCATTCCACAACCGTGATACTTGTCGGAAGGTAACTCTCTAAATCTAAATCATCGAATATCGCGGTTGAATCGCCCTGCAATCGGTAAGCATCGACATGGACAAGCGGAATTTTGCCGGGATGGATTCTAGAAATTACAAAGGTTGGTGAAGTTATGTTATCGATTCCAAGTGCCCGGCCAATTCCTTGAGTAAGCGCGGTCTTGCCAGCACCTAAAGGTCCAGATAGTAGAAGTAAATCTCCAGGCTTTAATTGCTCACCAATTTGTGCACCTAATTTGTGCATCTCGGTCAGACTATTGAGGATATTGACTTCTCTTTTTCCAGACACAAGAGAAGGTTACCTAATTATTTTCAGGTCAAAGCATAAAAAAAGCGGGGCCAGAATTAACTGACCCCGCAATTTCTACTTATTCAGGATTTAGTCCTGATACTTCAACTCGGCTGGTTGGTAATCCGGATCAGTATTTAGATACGGAACCTTTGGCAGAATTGTGTCCAAGACAGTCTGGCTTGGAACTTTTCCAGTCTTAGCTGAAGAAGCTAGAACTCGAACCCAAGTCATTAACTGCTCTTTGGTAAATGATTCGTGTCCAACGCCAGAAATAGCGACCGGAGCAGTCAAATCAGGTGCACCAGTTGCGGTGAACTTTGTATACGTTTCAGGAGTAAGCGCATACATTGACACGGTATTCCAGACCGGCTTGTTCTTTAGCAAGAACCGTATTTCAGGTTGATCTGTTGCCTCAGCCAATCTCTTCTCCCAAGCAGCAACTCTTGCTTCATAAACAGCTTTCGCCTTGTTTACGTAGTGAACCTGATTACCAGACAAGACCAGACGATCTGCCTCATTTGAAAGCAGAACTACTGGCTTTGTTGTGTCGAATTTAGACTTATCAAGTGCAGCTAATTTTGCGACTGCAGCAGGAACTCCAACAACGCGAGGAGCTGCTGCAAGTGTTGCAAGCATCGCACCGACTGCTTCTTCGCCAGATAGACCAACAGTAAAGCGGCCTAGATCTTCATCTGAAAGAAGCGCTGAGTAATTTGTTTTTGTGTTGTCGTAGAAACCAGCACCTACGACTTCAGCAACACCTTGGCCACCAAAGTAAGCTGTTCCAAGAAAGTCTTGAGCGTTTTCAAGAATCGCAACGGTCGAGTTAATACTTCCCTCTGGAATGAGAGTTGTATTAGTTGAGATGCCGTCCATGTGAGAAGACTTTGTTGGGATACCAGCAATCAATCCTGCAAGCAATAGCGCAGAACGTTGTGGGATTCCAGCAGCCGCAAGTGGGGCTGGGAAAGCGATTGGCGAGCTGCCGTAATCAACGCTCCACTTTGTAAGAAGTGCGCCGACCTTTGCAAAGTCGCCTAGAACTGCCATATGACCAGGCACGCCCTTGGTTCCCATAACTGTGCAACCCTTGATTGTTGGATCAAAGAAAACACTAAAGATATAGAGGAAGTCGCAACCAGACTTAAGTGTGTTAGCGATTGATGGCGATACACCAGCAAGAACTCCGACTGCATCTGCACCATTTGGATACTTTTCAATGTATGGAGTCAAAATTGCGCCAGCCATTGAAGCACCGTAGACAACTGTCTTTGTGATCGAAATGCGCTTCTTAGTAATGGTTACTAATTCATTTAGCATCTCAACGCAATCAGCTGTGTTCCAGCCATGTAATCCACCAGATGAGCAGTCATATGCAGCGATTCCGTAGCCAAGTTGAAGCATTGGTTTTACTGTGCTGACTTTGTGGTTAACGCTTGTTGGTGACATTTGTTCAACACCTGTTGGCACAACATAACCTGGGTAAGGATATGAAGGGCGCACACCGTGCTGCCAGAAGAAGAAGGTTCCGCCGTAATTAGATGGAACCATCGTTCTGTATTTTGCACCGTTGCTTAGAGCGCCATCACAAGTTATGACAGCAGTCTTTGCATCTTCGACGCAGACTGGGGTTGAAGCTTGTGCTGGCGCCGCAACTGCGACTACCAAGCCAGTTGAGATCAGCGCAGCTGCGCCAAGTGTTGCGATTAGTTTTTTCAAGTTAACGTTTTTCATTTTATCCTTACCCAACCCTTGGAAGTGCATCAGCAGCGATTGCTGGGCGCTTGTAGTTTGAGACAGTTACTGGGCCATTTGCGGAATCGGTTGTGTAAACAACGCGAGTTCCACCGATTGGCTTGAGTACTAACGAAGCATCATATTCACCTAGCCAAAAACCAGTGAAGGCTTCATGAGTGGTATTTGAATAACCTAGCGGTGAAAATGCTGCGCTGCTTAACTTCGAACCATTGTTCTTAAGGTAAGAAACCAGCTTTGCACGAGTCAGATCTTTTCCAACTCCCAGAAGAGCTGAAGTTGCCAGATAAGCTAGGTTCATACCTTGAAATACGTTGTTATCCCAAACCTTTCCAGCTCCGGTGGCCTTATTGAAGTCATCATTGATCTTCTTGAATGCCTTGATGTATTCATCATCTGCATCACCGGCAGCTGGCGCGTGCGATGCCGAAATGGTTCCGGCAAGTAGTGCAGCGCTTGTAGCTGGGGCGGTTCCTCTTAAACCAAGAATGGTCTGGAAGGTTGTTGAATCTGCACCAACGCTGATTACCGCCCATTTAGTTGGCTTGTATGAAAGCGCAGCTGCTGTTGCATATGCGACAGCGGTAGCAGATGAAACTGCGGCGATGATTACGATGTCAACGCCATTGGCCTTTAACTGACCGATTTGAGTTCCAAGACCAATTGACCCGTGAGTTCCTGAGACGAATGAAGCTGAGGTTTTCTTTGCTTCAAACTTTAGTCCTGATGCAGTCAGACCAGCCAGAGCATTTCGACCAAAGTCATCAGATTGCCACAAGATTCCAATCTTCTTATCTGGATACTTTTCCTTTAGATACTTACCAAGGATCTTTGCTTCAACGGTGTAGGTTCCAAGGCCACCAAAAGTATTTGGATACTTCTTTGGGTCGGTATAGAAACCACTGTAACCACTGTTTACGAAGAGATCAGGAATTCCTCGGCGGTTAATGTCCTTAACCACTGAAAGGTGGGTTTGGGTTCCCACTGATCCGAAGAATGCAAAAATCTTGTCATTGTTAATTAATTCTCTTGCAGTGGTAATTGTGCGGCCAGCTTTGTATTCGTCATCTTTAACTACAAGTTTGATGTTGCGGCCATTTACACCACCTTTTGAATTTACATAATCAAAATAGGCGCGAGCTGCGTCATCTATCTTGTTATAGCCCGGGCTTGCTCCGCCAGTCTGTGGCAATTGCATACCCAGAACAATTTCAGTACTTGAAACTCCTGGAACGCTTGCGGCAGTTGCCGAAATACCATTCATTATGAGAGACCCCACCAGCGCTGATGCGACTACGGTGAGAATCAGAGGTTTGCGAAGATTCACTGCATTCACTCTTTCTACTGCACTCTTACCATGAACAAGGTTTCTGGCCCATGGGCTCAGGCGGGTGCGCCTGAATCTGCTCATAGATTAACGAAAAGTGAACATCTAGTGAAGAGCCATGCGGTTGGAATTACGTAACAATCTGGCATCTTTCAAGCCTAAATCTTGGGTATTTACTGAGATTTAGAGCCGATTCAGTGTTTATGGCGGTGGCGAAGATGTTCGAGGGCGCCAGCCGATCCCCGAGGGTTAAAAATTACTGTTATCAGAAGAAGTAGGCCGATCATTAGTGCTGGTAGATAGTTGCCAATGCTTTCGGGCAACTCAAGAAACTTAGTGATTTTCTCAATTACATCCGGAAGAAAAACGATAACGAACGTCCCAAAAATTGCGCCTCCGATTGAGCGCAGCCCACCGATTACAGCCGCCGTTAAAAGTAAGAGCGAAAGATCTGTTGGATAAACACTCGGTGCAACCAATCCCCGGAATCCATAGATGGCTCCGGCCAGACCAGCTAGTGCAGATGAACAGACAAACACAATTACCTTTGTTCTTGCAATATTTATTCCGGCAAGCGAGGCCGCCACTTCATTGTCACGAACCGCGCGCCAGGTTCGGCCAGATCTAGTATTTGAAAGATTTAACACTGCAAAAAGTGATAGCGCTGCGAATGGCAATGCAACGTAAAGCGACCACTCTTCAATACTAATTTCGCCTAGTAAATTTGTAAGCCAATCAGGTGGATAGCCGTAATCAACACTAAACCCAATATCTCCGCTAAAGAAAGATTCGAACCGAATTGCAATCGATGGGATTGCAAGTGCCATCACCAGAGTTGTTCCGGCTAAATATGGGCCACTTAGCCTTGCGGCTGCAAGCCCTAAGAAAAGTCCAAAAAGTGCTGAAACAAATATCGCCAGAACAAATGCCAGCCACATTGATATTTCTAGCCTGGTCACGAGAAGAGCAGCGCTGTAACCTCCGACAGCCATGATTGCGCCCTGACCTAAAGATATTTGACCCGATGCACCGGTCAACAAAGTGATTGAGAGGACTGCGATCAATAAGGTAGATATATTTGCCAATTGAAATTGGTTGTAAGGACCAAATTGATTAGAAAGCAGAAGGATAAATACAAAGAAAATAATTGCTAGTCGAGTGCTTCGAAATCCAATAACTTTATGAGTCTTAACTTTAGACACGTCGCACCTCCTTACTGCCGAGAATTCCTTGTGGGCGAAGGAAAAGCGCCAATAACAAGAAGATCAGAATTGCAAGAAAGACATTCTCAGGTGCGCTATAAACATTAACAAATGCGATTACATAGCCCAGAATAAATCCACCTAGAACTGATCCAGCCAAACTTGTAAGTCCACCAACTACTGCAGCCGTAAAGCCTACAATCAAAAGTAGATCTAAAGTATTTGGTGAAAGATTTGTCTTTGGCGTAACCAAGAGACCGGCCAGTGATGAAGCAGTTCCGGAAATCGCCCAACTTAAAGTTCTAACTGATCCAACTCTAATTCCACTTAGTCTTGTTACCTCAGGGTTTAATGCACTTGCTCGCATCGCAAGTCCCATGCCAGTTCTGGTAAAGAAAATTGTTGTCAGAGCTAAGGCGAGAAATACAACGCCAATTACAAATAGATCAAAACCAGTAATAGCCAGATCAGTGTTACCAAGCCTTAAACCAGTTGTCGGAACTGGTGCTGGAAATCCTCGTTCTTCACCGGCCCAGAAAATTCCCGCTAGTGCTTTTAAGACACCAAGGATTCCAAGTGAGGCAATAACTGGAATTGTTGTTCGCATTGATTGACTATTTATTAACAGTGAATTCTTGCGCGAACTAAGTGGCCGCATTATGCCAAGATCAACAATCGCACCAAGAATCGCCCCAGAAATAAGTGCAATTACAAAGGCGCTCCAATAGGAGTACTCGTTTTGGATTAATTGTGAAGCGATATAGGTGGTGAACATCGCCTGACCCATTTGAGCAAAGTTAACTACGCCAGCGCCCCGCCAAACCAGAACTAGCCCCAATGAAACAAGTGCATAAATTGCACCTTGCGAGGTCCCTGCGAAAAAGGCCGTTAGAAATGAGTTCATTTAATACCCCAAGTAAGCGGCTCGAAGGGCAGAATCAGCAATCAATTCCTTTGCCGGCAGATCTGCGACGACTTTTCCAAGAGCAAGCAAAATTCCATGGTCAGCAACAGCTAGCGCAGTATTTGCATTCTGCTCGACAAGTAAAACAGTAAGTCCAGTTGATTTACATAATTCATCTACGATGCTAATTATCTGTGCTGAAATAAGTGGCGCTAAACCTAGTGAGGGCTCGTCCAGCAATAACAACTTTGGCCGTGCAACAAGTGCGCGACTGATCGCAAGCATCTGTCGCTCGCCACCGGAGAGCGAACCAGCAGGTTCACGGCGACGTTCAAAGAGAATTGGAAATAGTTCATAAACTTCTTTTGTAGCTATCTCTAAATCACCCCGAGCTTGGCGCTTTCGAAATAATCCACCTAATTCAATATTTTCGGCAACACTAAGTTGTGAAATAACTGCATGCCCTTCTGGAACTTGAGCAACTCCACTTCTGACAATCGCTTCAACGCTCTTATCAGTGAGCTCTTCGTCGAACCACGTAATCGATCCGCTTGTTGGTCTTTCGAGTCCAGAAATAGTTCTAAGCAACGTGCTCTTGCCTGCACCATTGGCTCCGATAACTGTTGTTATTCGGCCTGGCTTAGCCTGAAACGAGATGTCGTTTAGCGCTTTAATTGATGCAAATTCAGTTACCAAATTAGAGACTTTAAGCATCAGGCACCCAACTTTGAATTCTCATCGGATTTGTCGCTATGTCCCAAATAAGCTTCGATTACCGCAGGATTCTGCTTGACCTCATCATAAGTGCCAGATGCAATCAACTTTCCGAAGTTCAAGACACTGACCGAATCCGAAATATCACGAACAAAATCAACATGGTGTTCCACAATCAAGATAGCGCAACGTTTCTTCAATTGACGAATTAAAACCGCCAACGAATCAATATCATCCTGTCCTAATCCAGCAGCTGGTTCATCCAACATCAACAAGGTTGGATTTGTTACCAAAGCGCGAGCCAAAGCAACTCGCTTAGAATCTGGATAACTTAGCTCTGATGGTTCGCGACCAATTAATGAAGCGCCGCCAACCCAGGCCAGTGCTTCTTCGGCTCGCCGTACTAAGTTTGCTTCAGTCTTTCCAGATAAACCTAGAATTTCTTTTACAAAATTTGGTCTGTATTTTTTATCTGCACCGACCATTACATTCTGCAGAACTGAGAGTTCATTAAAGAGCCCAACTCCCTGAAGAGTTCGGTTAATTCCAAGGCCAACTAATTCGTGCGGTTTAGGAAATGCTCGCTTAACTCCATCAAACTCAAAAGATCCAGAATCACTTTTTACAAGTCCTGATATGCAGTTAAAAACTGTGGTCTTGCCGGCACCATTCGGGCCAATCAATCCGACAACGCTATTTTTTGGAACTGTAAGTGAGACATCAGTTAACGCTTTAACTCCCCCGAATGAAACCGAGAGGTTTGATAGGGCTAGTTGGCTGGAGTTCACGCGTAGATTCTAGGCACGCGAGTGGCAATTCGCGTAACAATTTCATAATTGATTGTTCCTGATGCCGCCGCCCAATCATCTATCGAATACCCAAGTGGCCCAAATACTTCAACTATCTCACCTGAAACCGCATTGGAGTCAGCCCCAAGGTCTACTACAAATTGATCCATCGAAACTCGGCCAATAATCGGGGCTCTTCGTCCTGCGGCATAAACCCCAGCCGCGCTACTTGTATTGCGTGGAATTCCGTCGGAATATCCCATGGTGATAATTGCAAGCTTGGTATCACTCGAAGTGATTTGAGTGCCGCCATAACCAACTGGCGAACCGCCAGGAACGCGCTTTACCAATTGGATTTCGGCTTTTAGCGTCATAGCGGGTTCGAGTTCTAAATCCTGATAAGGGCCCATCGTTTTTACATCAGGACTTAGGCCATACATAGCAATCCCTAAGCGAACAATATTCTTATGAGAACTTGGATTGGTAAGAGTGGCTGCCGAATTTGCTAGATGGACATATTTTGGAGTAATCCCAACTTCAATTAGTTGTGCTAACTTTTTTTCAAAATCATTTAATTGATTCTGATTCGCGATTTCGTCAGGTTCATCTGCTCGAGCAAAATGCGACCAGAATCCAACGACATCAATCTCAGCTCCGGTTGCTGCGATCAGAAACTCGGACCACTCACCCAACAGACCACCGCGCGACATTCCGGTATCCACTTCAATATGAACTCTTGGCTTCTTGCCCACCGCCTTGCCTGCTGCGACGATCAACTCTAAATGTTTAAGCGAAGGAATTGCTAGATCTATATCCTCTTCAATTGCTCTCTTAAAATCTGAACTTGGTGGAGTCAACCAAGAAACTATTGGAGCTTTAATTCCGGCTTCTCTCAAAAGAAATGCTTCTTCGAGTAGTGCGGTTCCAAGCCAAGTTGCACCGGCATCGACTGCGCATTTGGCCACTGGAACAAGTCCGTGACCATAGGCATCAGCTTTTACGACGGCAAGAACTTCGGCCTGGGTCTTGGACTTAACCAACTTAATATTATTTGAAATTGCCTTTAGATTTACCTCAACAAATGCGCGCACTATTGGATCTCGACAATCACCATTGCTGAAGCAATTCCGGCATCATGTGAGAGTGTTAGATGAACGTTATGTCCGGCAAGTCGAACCGCCATTTCACCATAGAACTCGAAGACGGGCTTACCTGTAACTTCATTTACGACTTCAGCCTCTTGCCAATTAAACGCTGCTTTTGCATTAAGGGCCTTTGCTAAGGCCTCTTTCGCTGCGAATCTGGCGGCCAAACTTGATGCATTTAATTTTGCTTCGTTAGGTGTAAAAACTCGCTTTAAAAGTCCTGGTGTGCGCTCGAGTGATTCTTGAAAACGATCAATTGCAACAACATCAATACCGATTCCCAAAATAGAGCTCATCACGAGGGCTGCTTCTTCGAGGGGAAGAAGCGATCAATTGCAATGACTGCCACAAGCAGCGAACCACCAATAAATACCCCACCGATTAAATCTGAGAACCAATGGGTGTTTCTGATCAGAGAGACCATTACTACGATAAAAGTTATTAA
>JNSL01000085.1_pt1 | contig 16448 bp, 14 predicted proteins | sample 210691 | NCBI WGS metagenome assembly JNSL01 (sample SAMN02808685, study PRJNA238866) | freshwater metagenome | biome: fresh water; feature: freshwater reservoir; material: water; isolation source: water column of the freshwater reservoir Embalse de Amadorio in Spain | place: Spain: Valencia ...
GGGTGTTCCCAGCTGATCCAAGCTAATTTTGTTTCATTCGGGGACAGTGCCAAGTGCGCATAAAAATGTGAAGTTGAATCCAATATACGAATGTCGCCAGCTGGGGTAATCGCAATTAAGTCGCGATTAGTTTCTTGTTCGCTAGAGATTTCACGAACACACCAGATTTCTTGGCCCCGAATCAAAAAGTCGCTGTATCGGGCTAGTGCTTCTGTGGAGCTAATAGGAGTAATCGCAACTGGATCTGCGTTGTCGGCTTTCCAATAAATTCTTTGATCACTTTTCTCGGAAAACAATAAACCGGTTTCACCACGCCAATTACACACCAGCCAACTCAAGCCACCCATCTCGTGCACACGAGTTACTGCGCTCCATGGCGCAGGAAGCAGGTGGCCTTGCGTTTTGCTAACTACTGCAGTGCGGCCGCCTTCATCTGGCCGAGATTCATCCCAATAAATCTCGCCTGCCACAACTTGAACAAAGCCCAAAGAGACCCCAGCAGAGGCGAGCAAATGGGCGGAGATTGGAGATTTCCAGCTGCCTGGTGTGGCGGTAATCATGCCTTGACTCTAATGAACAGGGCAAAAAGTCAACCACCCGCACCTGCCAAAGCAAGTTCGGGTGGTTGACAAATTAATTAGATGTCGTAATACAGTTCGAATTCGGCTGGGTGCGGACGCAAGCGAACATAATCAATTTCGGCGCTTCGCTTGTAGTCGATCCAAGTTTCAATTAGGTCCTTGGTAAACACGCCACCTTCGAGCAAATATTCGTGATCCAACTCAAGTGCATCCAATACCTCGGGCAGTGAGGATGGAACTTGTGGAATATCCGCTGCTTCCTCTGGTGGTAGCTCATAAAGATCTTTATCAACTGGAGCGTGTGGTTCAATCTTGTTCTTGATGCCATCCAGCCCCGCCATCAACATGGCAGCAAATGCCAAGTATGGATTGCTCGCTGCATCTGGGCAACGGAATTCAATTCGCTTTGCTTTTGGATTGCTGCCGGTGACAGGAATTCGCAAGCAGGCTGATCGATTGCGCTGCGAGTAAACCAAGTTAACTGGTGCTTCGTAGCCAGGAACTAAGCGTCGGTAGGAGTTCACAGTTGGGTTTGTGAATGCTAAAAGTGATGGAGCATGCTTTAGGATTCCACCGATGTACCAGCGGGCAAGGTCAGATAGCCCGCCATAACCGCGCTCATCGTAGAAAAGTGGCACACCATTTGTCCAAAGAGACTGATGCACGTGCATACCGGAACCATTGTCACCAAATAGTGGCTTTGGCATAAAGGTCGCAGTTTTGCCACCTTCCCAAGCGGTGTTACGAATCACGTACTTGAACAACATGACCTCGTCTGCTGCTTTAAGCAAAGTGTTGAAGCGGTAGTTGATTTCCATCTGACCGGCAGTTCCAACCTCATGGTGCGAGCGTTCAACTAATAATCCAACTTCTGCCAGGCGCACTACCATTTGGTCGCGCAAGTCTGCCATTTGATCAGTTGGAGAAACTGGGAAGTAGCCACCTTTAATCCGTGTTTTGTAACCGCGGTTGTCAGAGCCATCAGCATTAAATTCATTTCCAGAATTCCAAGCACCTTCGATGGAATCCACGTGATAGCTGGATTCGTTTGTTGTGGTCTTGAATCGCGCGGAGTCGAATACGAAAAACTCAGCTTCCGGAGCAAAGAACGCAGTATCAGCAATTCCAGTGGAGGCTAAGTAAGCTTCAGCTTTTGCTGCGACTGCTCGTGGGTCGCGCGCGTAAGGTTCATCTGAAAACGGATCATGAACCGAGAAGTTCATCACCAGAGTCTTTTCCTTGCGGAACGGATCTACAAACGCGGTCGTAACATCGGCAAGTAACTTTAGATCTGATTCGTGAATGGATTGGAAGCCGCGGATTGAAGAGCCATCAAACATCTGCCCACCAGCAAAGAAATCTGCATCTACGGATTCAACTGGCACATTAAAGTGCTGCATCACTCCTGGTAGGTCACAAAATCTCACATCTAGAAAACGGATGTTATTTTCTTTGATGAATTTAAGGGCATCTGCGTGGGTTTTGAGTCCAAGATTGGACATTGCTTCTCCTAAAAAATCTCGCGGTAGCAACCAAAGGGTTCTTTGATTCGAGTTAAAACTACTTCGGCTCGATTTCCAGACCGTGTCCCATGTGTTTCCAATTTGTTACGAGAGTTTCCGTTAGCACCTAGCCCCCAACGCAAATAGAGTGAAGTTGTGGATAGACGGGACATCGGCTCGTGGCTCTCGGGCCCAAAAGCAGCGCTGGAAGAGCAAGGCCTGGAGTTTGGTTACCCAGGTGAGCGCTTTGGGCTTGCGAAATCTGGAGCTGGGAGCGCAGCGAGATTTGGCAGACGCATACTGGCTTTAGCCCTTGACTGGTTTGCCGCGATACTCGTAACAAACCTGGTTTTTCCAGACTTGGTATATGGCGAGGCTGACTTTGGAGCTGCCGTCCTGGCAGTATTTGCTCTTGAAGTTACATTATTGACAGCGACTACAGGATCATCGTTTGGTTACAAGATCTTCGGTCTGCGCTTAATTTCTGTGAGTGCAGCGCCGTTAAACTTCCTGAAAATTTTGGTCCGCACCGCATTACTTTGCTTGGCAATTCCCGCAATGATTTGGGATCGAGACGGTCGGGGTCTTCACGACAAAATTGTGGGTTCGATAGTCATGAAATCCAAGTAGCACACAATGCCAATGAAATTGCCGCCCGGAAAAACGAGCGCTTTTGTGATCAGCTTTGATTTTGATGCGGAAGAAGTTTGGCTGGCTGAAAATCCCGACAATGAGAATCGCCCAGGCATTCTTTCGCAGGGCACCTATGGCGCAAAAGTTGGCCTTGGTTTAGTGCTAGACACGTTGGATCATTTAGGGCTGCAAGCAACATTCTTCACTCCCGGCCGAGTTGCCGAGCGCTACCCAGAACAAATGCGCGAGATAGTGGCGCTGGGACACGAGCTTGGTCATCATGGTTACACGCACACTTCGCCAACGAAGTTAACTAGAGATCAAGAACTAGAAGAACTCTTAAAGGGCAAAGCTGCTCTGGAGCAATTTGCTGCTCAAGTTACGGGGTACCGTTCACCTTCTTGGGAAGTGAGTCCCAATACTTTTGATCTCTTGGTTGAACATGGTTTTCATTATTCGTCAAGCATGATGGATGACATCAAACCTTATGTTCATGCGGGCCATAAAATTGTGGAGCTTCCAGTTCAGTGGATTTTAGATGATGCACCATATTTTTGGTTTAGCTCGGGTAGTGATTGGAACCGGACTATTCGGTCAGCAAAAGACGTGCAGGAAATTTGGCGAGAAGAATTTATTGGGATTCGCGCGCTTGGGGGATTGACGATGTTGACTATGCATCCGCAATTTATTGGCCGTCCAAGTCGAATCGCAATGCTTGAGCAGTTTTTAACTTTTGTTAAATCCCATGATGACGTCTGGATTGCAACTGCCGGTGAAGTAGCCCGATCAGTAAGCTAGCTTTTAGTTTATGAGCGATTTGATTTGATCTAAGTAGCCTTGCGCGTCTAAGTAAGGCAATACAAAGAACATCAGAATTGCAAAAATTATTGCCCACTTTAAAAGTTTCTTTAATAAGAAAACTATTACCAGCACGATTCCAAGAACTTGCACGAGTGAAAATGAAGCAAAGTAGTCGGTGACGGTAGTAACTAATTCATTCATCGGCGCGACATCTTTCGTCCTTGTGGCATCGGGCCTTTTGGAATAGGCAATGCGGTTTTCGGAAGCGCCTCTAGGCGCCTTCGTACTTCAGTAACCTCAGCTGGACGCAAAGACTTACTAATTTTTTTAACCGTCTTTTGCAGGTTGGAAATTGTTAAATCACCTTCGCCAACCGTTAATTCGTGAATTGGTACACCTTGCGCAAAGCGGGCATGGGCCTTTCGCTGCTCGGCAAGTAATACCCCAGGCCGGGAACCCTCGCCAACCAAGATAATTCCGGGGCGACCAACAACACGGTGAACCATGTTTTGATTTTTATCAACACCAACTGCTGGGGTAACAAACCATGGGCCACGGATGGCATTTAGCACGGATGCAGCAGCGCCAACTTGACCAGAAATAGAGGAGTAAGCCGCTTTTTCGGCAATTTTTCCAAAGTAAAAAACGGTAACAAGTAGAGAAGTCGTAAATCCTAAAATACCTAGAAATATTCTTTGATCTAGTGCAATTCCAATGCCGAAAATTACGGCAAAAACCAATGCAAACACTCCAATTAGCCGCAGGGCGAGAAAGGATATCTCTTTGCTAGCGAAGGAATAAGTTTCCTTAACTTGAACGTACCAACGCTGTTTCGGTGGTGCCTGCATTTTCAATGACATGTCTCTACCTTAAACGCCGGATGGGTTTCGAGCTGCAATGGCTTGCTGGTAAAGCTTTCCGGCCCGGTAGGAAGACCTGACAAGTGGTCCGCTTAGGACTCCGGCAAACCCAATGCCCTCGGCAACCTTAGCTAGTTCGACAAATTCCTCTGGACGCACCCATCTATCGACTGGATGGTGACGAAGGGATGGCCGCAAATATTGCGTGATGGTAACTAAGTCGCAACCGGAGGAATGTAGGTCTTGGAGAGCTTGGTGAACTTCTGAGATTTCTTCTCCCATACCCAGAATCAAATTACTTTTAGTTACGAGACCAAAGTCGCGAGCAGCTGTTATTACTTCGAGCGAGCGCTCATACCGAAAGCCTGGTCGGATCCGCTTAAAGATTCGGGGAACAGTTTCAATATTGTGTGCAAAGACCTCTGGCCGTGACTGGAAAACCTCTTCAAGTAAATCTGGCTTGCCATCAAAATCTGGCGCCAGCATTTCCACGCCGCAACCAGGGACAACCTCATGGATTTGGCGAATAGTTTCGGCGTAAAGCCAGGCGCCACCATCGGGCAGATCGTCGCGAGCAACACCAGTAACTGTTGCATAGCGAAGTTGCATTGACTTTACGGACTCGGCAACTCTGCGGGGCTCATCGCGATCTAAATCAACGGGCTTACCAGTGTCGATTTGGCAAAAGTCGCAACGGCGAGTGCACTGATCCCCACCAATAAGAAAGGTGGCTTCACGATCTTCCCAACATTCAAAAATATTTGGACACCCAGCGGATTGGCAAACGGTATGCAAACCCTCGGACTTAACTAGGTCTGCAATCTGTAAATACTCCGGACCAGTTTTTAGTTTGGTCTTAATCCACTCGGGCTTTCGCTCAATCGGAATTAGCGAATTACGCGCTTCAATCCGAAGCAACTTTTGTCCCGTGTGCGGGGCAGCATTTGAATCAGGGGATTGATCGGTAATCGGGGTCGTCACAATACAGAGTCTAGTTGAGGTAACGCCAAATGGTTCAAGGAGTAGTCAGGGGTCAAGGGTTCAAAAACGCGATTCAGATTCGCAATTGCGCTGGCGCGCACATCACTTACCGTTATTTCCTTGTTCAGTTCAGCGGTCATAGTTGTTACGCCAGCATCAGAGATTCCACAAGGCACTATGCGATCAAACCACGAGAGGTAGTTATTGCAGTTGAGTGCAAAACCATGCATGGTGACTCCTTGCGCAACTCGAATTCCAATTGCAGCGATCTTGCGATCCTGCACCTCATTGCGGACCCACACGCCACTTCGACCCTTAATGCGGGAAGTTGCTAAGTGAAAATCTGCACAGATTCCGATAATCACATCTTCCAGCCGGCGAACATGAGAAACCACATCCATCGGACTTGGCAAGTGCAATATGGGGTAGCCAACTAATTGACCTGGTCCATGCCAGGTGATCTTGCCACCACGATCGACATCAACAACGGGGGTTCCATCCGTTGGCCTTTCAAAATTTTCAGTTCGCCGCCCTGCGGTGTAGACCGATGCATGCTCTAGCAAGATCACAGTGTCAGCCAGAGTCCTGGAAACGACGCCCGCATGAATTCCGCGCTGCTGCTCCCAACCAACTTGGTAATCGACTAGCTCGGACCCAAGAGTTGCGTCAATTATTGCCAGGGTCATGTCCTCAGCCTAAGACCTAAATTGTTGAGCCACTTGCCGAAATACCTTGAAGAGTCCCGTAACTGCACGGTTCAAATTGATGAATTAGGATTGTGAGCACAGCTCCCAACCGTAAAGGCTCTAATAACTATGTCCGAAACAAAACGCAATCGTCCAACAAAAACTGATAAAAAAGGTCGCGGGCTACTCTGGGTAGCTATTGCAGTAATCATTGCTTGGTTTGGAATAAGCGCAGTTGCTGGGCCACTGTTTGGAAAGCTTTCAAGCGTTCAGCAAAATGACAATGCTGGTTTTTTGCCAACTTCGGCTGAATCGACAAAGGCATCTGAACTGGCGACAAAATTCACTTCGCAGGATACTTCGATCCTGCCCGCTCTTGTAATCTTCACTGGACCCGCAGACCAAGCAGGTCTTGCTGCCGTAGGTGAGTTTGCGGTTGCAGTTTCAGCTGCCCCACTCGAAGGTGCCAACACAGTTGTAGGGGATTACCTAGCGCAGGGTGCGCAATTAATTCCAATTCCGTCCGAAGACGGAGAAGCAATTTTGATGTCTATTCCGCTGGACAATAATGCGTTGGCGACACCACTTGAAAGTGGCGAACCCGCACTGCCAGAAGTTGTTAAGGCGATTCGGGAACAAGCGGATCAGGTCGCTGGATTTGAATCGCACGTAACTGGAATCGGTGGCATTTTGGCCGACTTGTTCGACAGTTTTGGAACTATTGACACTGACTTGCTTCGAACCACGCTAATTGTCGTGGCACTAATTTTGATTGCAGTATATCGCTCGCCTGTTTTGTGGATCATTCCATTGTTTTGCTCTGTAATTGCGCTCTCGATTGCTGGCAGTGTGGTTTACCTGCTTGCCAAAGAAGAAATTTTAAGCCTTGATGGACAGTCGCAAGGCATTCTCTCCGTTTTAGTTATTGGAGCAGCAACAGATTATGCCCTGCTCTTGATTGCTCGATATCGCGAAGAACTTCATCACTACGACAGTCGTGTTACCGCCATGATTGCCGCTTGGAAAGGTGTTGTGGAGCCGATTGCAGCTTCCGGCTTAACTGTTGTATCGGGACTTCTAGTGCTTGGTCTTTCCGATCTCGCCTCTGTTCGTTCGCTTGGCCCTGTTGCTGCCATCGGTGTGATCGCAGCGCAATTAGTAATGCTCACCTTGCTACCAGCGATCATGGTTCTTGCTGGGCGTTGGGTGTTCTGGCCTAAGCGACCAAATCACGATGACCTTGATGAAAATCTTTCCGGCTTCTGGTCTAAGTTAGCAGGGCTCGTGGGCCGGCGGCCGCGACAAACATGGATTATTACTGGAGTGTTCTTGGTAATAGCTATGGCCTTTGCAACTCAGCTAAAGACTTCTGGTTTGGCTCAAACTGATGCCTTCACCGGCAATCCAGACTCTGTAGTTGGCCTTGAGAAATTATCTGAGCATTTCCCAGCAGGCTCTGGTGATCCAACAATTGTCATCGGTCCCGAAGCGGATAAAGACGCATTGATGTTGGCATTGAGCACAGCCCCTGGTGTCGTTGATGTTAAGCAGACAACAACACCATTTATTCCGGGCGGGCCGCAGCCAACACCGGTAGTTGTAGATGGCCTAGTGCAAATCGAATTAACCCTTGATAAGCCTGCTGACTCAGTTGATGCTCAAGGTTATGTAACAGCAATTAGGCAAGTAGCTAAGGGTGCAAGCGAAACCGCTGTCGTCGGTGGAACAACTGCCGTGAACTTTGACATTCAGGAAACAAATGTGCGCGATCGCAACATCATTATTCCAACTGCACTTTTGGTAATCGGAATTATCTTGGCGCTATTGCTTAGAAGTTTAATTGCGCCAGTTCTTTTGATCATTACAACTGTGATTTCATTTGGCGCCACCCTCGGTATTAGTCACCTGGTATTCACAAACTTGTTTGGATTCCCGGGCACTGACGGCGGCTTCATTCTCTTTACTTTTGTATTCCTAGTGGCGCTAGGAATTGACTACAACATATTCCTGATGACTCGGGTGCGAGAAGAAGCAATCAAGCTAGGTACGCGCCCAGGAATCATAAAGGGGTTAACTGTAACTGGTGGGGTAATTACCTCAGCAGGAGTTGTCTTAGCTGCAACATTTGCGGTACTTGGAACTTTGCCTTTGGTCTTCTTGGCAGAACTTGGATTCGCAGTAGCTTTTGGTGTGCTCCTTGACACCATCATTGTGCGCAGTCTCTTGGTTCCTGCTCTTGGATACGACTTGGGCGCAAAAATTTGGTGGCCAAGCAAATTAGGTAAAAGTGAAGGGCCACTTGTTGATTCAAGTAAGGTTCTAACTTCGTGACCAAGGGCATCATCGTCGCATCCAGCGGCGGTTTTGTGCAGACAGATCGCTGGGGCGTTGTGGTTCCTGGGCAGATATTTAAGCGAGCCCTGGAGTTAACCGGCAAAGCTCGACCACGAGTGCTCTTTGTCTTAACGGCAAGTGGTGACAATGCTGGATATATTTCGACAAGCTATCAAGCAGTCTCAGGTCTTGGCGTTGACGTCGAACATTTGTCGCTATTCACGCAGCCAAATGTTCCAGTAGAGGAAGCCTTTGGGCGCGCTGATTTAGTCTGGGTTGGCGGAGGATCGGTGGCAAACTTACTCGCACTCTGGCAACTTCACGGTGTTGATTTGGCTGCTCGTAGCGCTTGGGAGCGGGGAGCAGTCATGGCAGGTGTCAGCGCTGGGTCACTTTGCTGGCACGTTGGAGGGCCAACCGATTCATTCGGTCCCAAGCTGGAGACTATAACTAATGGTCTTGCTCTTGTTCCTTATGGAAATGGAGTTCACTATGACACTGAGGCGCAACGTCGCCCACTACTGCAGTCATTAGTTCTTAATAAAACTTTGCCACTCTCTTTTGCAACCGATGATCATGCCGCCATTGTTTACCAGGGGATAGATCCAGTAGAAGTAGTCGTTGATACAACAGATAGTAAAGCGAAGGCTTATCGCGTCGAATTAGTTGCTGGCGAGGTTAAAGAAACGACGCTGGCACCAGGGGCAATTAACTAATACTTGCGTGACTGTCGTGAATCCAGATCACTACAGGTCGTCAATAATGAGTGCCTCTGCCGCACGGCGGCCACTGGCGAGCGCACCATCAATTGAGGAAACTTGTCGGTAGTCGCCGCAAATGTAAACGCCTTGGGAAAGTCGAACATCTTGCGCCGTGTCGTGAGGTGCGCTCATCATCGGCAGCGCATCTGGAATTGGGTAAGTAGCCACATGCGCCCAACCATTAGTTGGAACGCCGTAAAGCGAAGCCAGATGGGAACGAACTCGCAATTCTGCCTCCACCGAATGGTGTACGCCAATTGCGGAAGATGAAACTAAAGTTCGATCTTCTGATGCATACGACGGTGCGGCATTGCTCATAACCACCGTGTTCACTAGTGGACGGGAGGGATCATCATGTACGCCATTAAATTTTTTGCCGTCAACTACAAGTGTGCTGCTGCCATCAGTTAACTGCGAACCACTGCAGTCAGCAAGGTGGTACCAAGTGGTAACTGAGTTACTCGCCGGCACCTTAAGGCTGGGAATTAGTATTGCTGCGCTCCTGGCATTGGTGGCAATTACAACTGATCGAGTTCGGATGTCACCTTGATCGGTACGAACCATGGTTCTGGCAACTGCAGTTGCTGTGACTCCAAAATTAATACTTCCCTGCGGTAATTGCGCGGCGAGTTGAGTTGGAATCGCTTCCATTCCATTACGGGGGACCCCGGGCGTGCCCAAAATAAATGATTTCAGCGTGATGTCAAAAAATCTCTTCGATGTGGCTAATTCGCCCTCCAAAAAAACGCCAGCTAAGAATGGTCTAAGCAGCTGATCCGTTAACTTGGTTCCAAACTTGGCACGTAAAAAAGCGTCAGTTCGTTGGTCATAAGTATTGGAATCTTTTTTGGAAAGCACTAAGCCAAGTGCATATCGTGCAAATTTCAACTTTGCAGATATCTTTCCAACTGGAGCAAGCAAACTATCTACGGCCCAAGTTGGCTCCCGCTTAGGGTCTGCCATTTTGTAAGCACGTCCATCAATGGAAACTATGACACCGGGTGTAAAACTTTGAATGTCTAACGCATTTAAATCCAGGACATTCGCGCCTTCGACATATGAAGGATTGTAAAGCTGAAAGCCGCGATCTAATAAAAGTCCGTCAATGCGATCAGTTCGAACGCGTCCACCGGGTGCATCGCCTGCTTCAATTACACAAACTTCACGACCTGCAATTGCTAATCGCCGCGCAGCTGCTAGCCCCGCCAAGCCAGCGCCAATAACTACGACGTCGGTATTTTTAGGAATTGAAGACATTTAACTTACTTTGCAGCCAGGGTGCGCATCGCACTTTCGATGTCAGCATCCTGAAATTTAAAGCCAGAATCGAGTAATACTTTAGGTAGCACTCGCGCACTTCCCAAAACTTCTTGGGAAAATTCTCCGAGTACTGCTTTTAACGCAAACGCTGGAACAGGAAAGATTGCCAATCGCTTGAAAACCTTTGACATTGCGCGAGTTACTTGGGCATTGGTTGCTGGGTTCGGCGCAGTTAAGTTAACTGGACCACTGATACTTTCTTGCGTAATCAAAAACTTCAGGGCAGAAATTTCATCACGCATTGAAATGAATGACCAGTATTGATTTCCGGATCCGAGTTTTCCACCCACACCGAGTTTGAATAATGGGAGCAGTCGAGCCCAGGCGCCACCATTTTTAGCAGCAACTAATCCAGTGCGAGCATGTACTACTCGGATGCCAGCATCCTTTGCTGGCCCAGCTGCGGCTTCCCAAGCCACTACGACATCTGCCAAAAATCCGGTTCCAGGTCCAGTCGATTCATCAACTGCGGTGTCTGCAGTGTCGCCGTACCAGCCAATGGCACTGCCTGCGATAAAAACTTTAGGTTTTACTTGCGCAGCTGTTCGGGCAAGTAATGAGGTGGAATCTACTCGGGAACTCAAGATCAATTTCTTATATTTTTGCGTCCAACGATGATCGCCAACTCCCGCGCCTGCGAGATTGATAAATACCTCGCTACCCACAAGTGAAGTTGAATCAATTTCGCCTTTGGCTGGATCCCAAAATACTTCAGTACTAGCCACTGGCTTGCGACGCACCAACCTGATTACTTCATGTCCATCTTCGCGAAGTGACTTAACAAGTTCGGTTCCAATTAGCCCGGAAGAGCCAGCAATTACAATTTTCATACTTATACCTTGCTATGAACTTGCCACTGGGGCTAGTTGAGATTACAGACCTAAGTCGGCTTCGAATGCGCCTTCTTCGAGTCTGGCCTTTATAGCAGTCAGGAATCGAGCAGCGTCCGCGCCATCGACAAGTCGATGATCGTAAGTTAATGCTAGATAGACCATGTGGCGAATAGAAATTACATCGGCGCCGGTGTTATCGGTAGTAACTACGGGACGCTTTACCACCGCTCCAGTCCCAAGAATTGCAACTTGTGGCTGGTTGATAATTGGGGTGTCAAAAAGTGCCCCTCGGCTTCCGGTGTTCGTGATGGTGAAGGTGCCACCACTTAATTCATCGGGGGAGAGCTTATTAGTTCGGGTGCGCTCCGCGAGATCATTGATTTTGCGGGCGAGGCCACCGATGTTTAGGTCGCCGGCATCTTTGATTACCGGAACAAGTAAGCCACGCGGTGTGTCCACTGCTATCCCGATGTGCTCAGCATCAAAGTAAGTCACCATTCCAGCTTCTTGATCGATCGTGGCATTGACCGTTGGAAAATGCTTCAACGCTTCACAGGAAGCTTTAGCAAAGAAAGGTAAGAAGGAAAGCTTTACACCCTCTCGCGTTTCAAAATCTGCTTTAGAGCGATTGCGAAGTGAATAAATTCGCGACACATCAACTTCAACAACGGATGTTAGTTGAGCTGAAACTTGTAGTGACTCAACCATGCGTTCTGCTATTACTTTTCGAAGTCTCGACATAGGTTCGGTACGACCGCGAAGTTCAGCAGCAGCTGGCGGTATTGGGGCTATTCGGGTTGTTGGAGTTGAAGTGGGCGCAACATGTGGCTTTGATTCAACCGGGCGATCTACTGGAATCGAAACCGGCGCCAATGTCGCCGGGGTGTTTAAAATGTCGTCTTTTCGAATCCGGCCACCAACGCCAGTGCCAGTAACGGTTGATAAATCAACGCCACGTTCGGCAGCTATTTTGCGAACCAATGGAGTTGCGTATGCACCAGTGTTGGAAGGTGCGGCCGTCTGCGCAGCACTTGCACCTGGAATAGAAACCGGCGCAACACCTGGAACAGAAGTAACAGGCGCTGGAATCGATACTGGCGCAGCACTTTGAGCCGGTGAGACTGGAGGCGCAACTTGCGCCACACCTGACGTGGAATTAGAAATGGCGCCGATGGTTCCAAGTTGCGCGCCAACGAGTGCAACTCCGTCTTCGGCAACTGTAATTTCCAGCAGCATGCCTGAGACTGGAGCCGGAATTTCGGTATCAACTTTGTCAGTTGATACTTCAAGTAAAGCTTCATCTGCCGCAACGGTGTCACCAATTGCCTTAAGCCAGCGCGTTACCGTACCTTCGGTCACACTTTCGCCAAGTGCTGGCAGTAAAACAGGTGTTACAAGTCCAGACCCACTATTGGTAGCGGGAGCAGCGGGAGCAGCTACAACCAAAGGAGCTGGCTCATTTTTTTCGACTGGAACTTCTGGCGCAGCAACTTCTGCTGGCGCTTGAACCTGCGCTGCTGGCGCAGCAACTTGCGCAGGCGCAGGAACGCTAGCCCCAGCAGTTTCAGAAATGATCGCAAGTGCGCCACCAACAAGTACAACAGAGTCTTCGCCTGCAACGATTTCGGTTAATACCCCAGATACTGGTGATGGAATTTCGGTATCAACTTTGTCAGTTGATACTTCCAGTAATGGCTCGTCAGCGGTAACAGTGTCGCCAACTGCCTTTAGCCAGCGGGTGACTGTGCCTTCGGTTACGCTTTCGCCCAATTGGGGCATGGATACCGTAGTGGTCACTTTGCCATTACTCCTTTTTCTAGGTTTCTTAAGGTTATCGGTTAAGCGTGCGCATGCAGTGGCTTACCAGCCAACGCCATGAACGCTTCTCCCATTGCTTCATTTTGAGTTGGGTGGGCATGAACAAATGGAGCAACATCAGATGCAGTTCCTTCCCAGTTATAAATCAACTGGGCTTCACCAATTAGTTCGCCAACGCGAGTTCCGATCATGTGGACGCCAATTACAACACCATCGCTTTTCTTGCGAATCAATTTGATGAATCCAGCAGTGCCAAGAATTTGACTCTTACCATTTCCACCTAAGTTGTATTCATAGGCCTCAATTTCGCCAAACTTTTCGATGGCTTGAGCTTCCGTAAGTCCAATACTGGCAATTTCTGGTTCGCTATAAGTCACGCGCGGGATGCCTAATTCATCAATAGTTGCCGGCGCTAGTCCTGCGATTTCTTCAGCCACAAAAATACCTTGCTGGAAACCACGATGTGCAAGTTGAAAGCCTGGAACTATGTCGCCAACAGCAAAAATGCCAGGAATGTTTGTGGCGAGTCGGTCAGTTGTCAGAACAAATCCGCGATCAACATTTACACCCTGTTGTTCGTAACCTAGGTCCTCCGTCCGTGGTCCGCGACCAACTGCAACAAGTAATAAGTCAGCAGTATGTGTTTCGCCAGAATCCAATGTGATTGTGACACTCGTGTCATCTTGTATTGCGGACTGGAAGCGAACGCCTGTCTTGAAGTTGATTCCACGTTTTCGGTAGGCACGTTCCATAGCTTTGGTAACCGCTGCATCTTCAGCTGGAACTAACGATGGCAAACCTTCAATGATCGTTACATCGACGCCAAATGATTTCCATACTGATGCAAATTCCACACCAATTACGCCACCACCCAAAACAATCACACTTTTTGGAACGTAATCAATTTGTAGCGCTTGGTCACTTGTCATTATGCGACCAGAAATTTCCAGGCCTGGCAGAGATTTCGCGTAAGATCCCGTTGCCAGAACAATGTTTTTGCCCTCATAGCGCTGGCCATTAACTTCAACAGCGTTTGCTGCAACTAATTTTCCAGTTCCTTCGACATATGTAATGTCTCGGCTCTTAACTAAACCTTGCAGACCTTTGTAAAGGCGACCGATGACGCCATCTTTATAGGCATTAACTTTTGTCATGTCGATGCCATTAAAAGTGCTTTGCACTCCAATACTTTCGCCTTCGCGCGCAGTGTCAGCAACTTCGCCAGCATGGAGTAGCGCTTTGGTTGGGATGCAGCCGCGATGCAGGCAAGTGCCGCCTAGTTTGTCTTGTTCGATAAGTACGACAGAAAGTCCAAGCTGCGACGCACGAAGGGCACATGCATAACCGCCACTTCCACCACCTAAAATCACGATATCGTGCATTAATCCTCCGTGTTATTGGGCAATACGTAAGTGCATTTAACCTAAGTCTTTCACGCTTTTAGGCGCGAAGATATACCGGGTCTCGCACAACCACTTAAAGTTCGACGGTGCCATCCATGACGTCTTCAATAAAGGCAACCATCGTGCGAATTCCAAAGCCAACTGCGCCTTTATGGTTGTAGCCCCAGGCTGCTGAAGGGTTAAATGCTGGACCAGCGATGTCCAAGTGCGCCCATGGCAAACCCTCTGCAATAAAGTCCTTTAAGAACCAGCCAGCTGAAAGCATGCCACCTTCACGACTTCCAATATTTGCAATGTCAGCCACTAAAGACTCGAGCTCTGGTCGCAATTCTTCTGGCAATGGCATGGTCCAAAATTCCTCACCAGCCCGATCAGCGCTAGCTTTAACAGCGTCCCGAACGACTTGATCACCCATGACTCCGGCAGTGCGAAGCCCTAAAGCAACAACGGCAGCTCCCGTAAGTGTTGCAATATCAAGTACGACATCCGGTTTATCTTCGGCAGCGCGCACTAGCGCGTCTGCCATAACTAGGCGACCTTCGGCGTCAGTATTTAACACCTCGATAGTGCGTCCACCGTAAGTGGTTATGACATCGCCTGGACGTTGTGCGCCACCACCTGGCATATTTTCCGCGCACGCTGCGTAAGCAGTGACTGCAACGTTGAGTTCCAAATCTGCAATTGCCCGAATTGTGGAAATGACCGCTGCAGCTCCCGACATGTCATCTTTCATGTGGTGCATGTTTGCGGGTGGCTTTAGTGAAATACCGCCAGTATCAAATGTGATCCCTTTTCCGACGAGCGCAACGTGCTTAGTGGCTCCACGCGGTTTGTATTGCATACGGATTAAGCGAGGTGGACGACTAGATCCTTGACCTACGCCAAGGATGCCACCGTAACCACCAGTGGCCAGAGCTACTTCATCTAAAATTTCTACTTTTACTTTTGTTCCCGCTAGAAAAGTTTTTGCTTCACGCGCCAAATCAGCAGGCGCCAAATGTAGTGGTGATGCATTAATCAGATTGCGCGCAAAGCTAACGCCTTGTGCCAAAACTTGAGCGCGCAAATGTGCCTGACGATACTCCGCGGTAATTGAGTCAGAAGTAAATACTGCAACTGATGCCACGGGCGACTTTGCTTTTTTAAGTGTTGCATTGAGATGTGCTGTGAAAGAGTAAGAGCCAAAAGCTGCGCCTTCTAGAATCGCGCCAAATTGGATGGCATCAACAGCAGTTATTGCGATTGCAACTTTTTTAAAACCGGCAAGCGTGCGCGTTGCACTACCAGCAGCGCGTCGAAGTTGCTCCGGTGTAAATCCAGTTTTTTCACTTCCTAATCCAATTGCGACAATTACATCGGCGGTGGCTAGAGAGCCAGCAGGGATTCGGGTAACCTCATCTTTCTTTCCAGTTGCCCCGACTGCTACTAGGGCCGCAACAATTTTGGTTGCGGCAGTTTTTGGAATTGAGTCAGCATATATTGAAACTTTGTTATCACTCGTTAATCCAACGACTACGGCATTAACTGGGGCAGTAAGAGGATTTCCGGACTTCAGAGTCAGGCTTGGCACAATTGGCGCTAAGTCAAGAGTTAAGTCTGGTTTCATTAGCTTCTCCTTGATTGAAAGGTTTGAATTTCACTTGGGCGTAGTCGAAGTGGTGCAGATAACTACGGTACTAGTACGTTTGGAGTATGCCTGAAGTTACCTTGCACGGATCCCACCTATTACTCGGGGCCAAAATGGGCCCATTTGGTGGCTGGGATATGCCAATTGAATACACCGCAGGAACCGTAGCTGAACATACCGCTGTTCGAAATGCTGTTGGCCTCTTCGATGTTTCGCACATGGGTAAGGTGCGAATTTTGGGAGATGGGGCATATGACTTCGCCAACAGCGTGTTTGCCAACGACATTGATCGCATTCAGCCAGGCCAA
>JNSL01000086.1_pt1 | contig 16370 bp, 17 predicted proteins | sample 210691 | NCBI WGS metagenome assembly JNSL01 (sample SAMN02808685, study PRJNA238866) | freshwater metagenome | biome: fresh water; feature: freshwater reservoir; material: water; isolation source: water column of the freshwater reservoir Embalse de Amadorio in Spain | place: Spain: Valencia ...
CAAAACTAAAAACTAAATCAGTTACACATGGATGATCCGCGAGATATTCAGACTGAATCTCCTGAAGAACATTCGACATGGAACTTGCTGCAAGTACGACTACCTTGCCTTGGTCTTTTGGCGGCGGGCACGAGATTGAAGTTGAGTCAGTTGAAGAGGAAGTTGAACTCACGCAACCCGAGAAGCAGAGTGTCCCCGCCAACAATGGTCCCAAAAATCTCACCATGTCAGAGTAGTAACTTTTTGACTACTTTCACAACAGGACTATGGTATTGATATGGCCCGGCAAGATGCACAACTAGCAAGAGATGTTGTACTGGCGCTTGTTGTACTTACCCCGCGCCATGGCTGGGCTGTTCATGAAGAGCTTGCACCTAGCGGCACCATCGGTCGTGCATGGACACTGTCTCGCCAATTGGTGTACCGAGCCATAGACACCTTGGTGGCCGATGGGTTTGTGAAGCGCGCAACACCCAAAGATGGTGGCGGCGCCGACAAAGTGATCGTCTCCCCTACCGCTGCTGGTAAACGCCATGTAGAGATGTGGCTCAATACTCCTGTTTTACATCTTCGTGATGTGCGAACAGAACTCGTCGTCAAAGTCATGCTTCGCGAACAGTTTCAATTACCACTGCAACCGTTTGTTACCAAACAACGCCAAGTCTTTGAGCCACTGATTGACGCAATCAATCAGAGTTCGTCTCATTCACCAGTGGAAATGTGGCGCCGCGAAAGTGCAAGCGCTGTAAAGCGCTACTTAACGCGCTTAGAAAAATACGGGAACTAGCCACCGAGGTATGCAGCGCGTACTGCAGGATCTACAAGCAGATCTGCCCCAGTACCTGTCTTCATTACGTACCCAGTCTCGAGTACATACCCACGGTGCGCAGTCTTTAATGCTTGCGTAGCGTTTTGCTCCACCATGAGAACTGAAATGCCTTCAGAGTTGATTTGCTTCACGATGCTGAAGATCTGTGCAATCAACATAGGCGCAAGACCCATCGATGGTTCATCGAGCAACATAAGACGCGGACGACTCATGAGCGCACGACCAATGGCAAGCATTTGCTGCTCTCCACCAGACAAGGTGCCACCCATTTGAGAAATACGCTCGCCGAGGCGTGGGAACAAACTGATGACATGTTCCATGTCTGCAGCTTTCATTGCGCTCTTGTAGCCACGGATGTAGGTACCCATGTCTAAGTTCTCGCGCACTGTCATTCCGGGGAAAATTCCTCGGCCCTCTGGAGCCTGACAAATACCAAGCTTCACGCGGTCGTGCGGTGCCATGTTGGTGATGTCTTGTCCTTCGAACAAAATGCGACCTTGAGCAACAGGGCGAACACCCGAGATGGTGCGCATGGTTGTTGTCTTGCCGGCGCCATTTGCACCAATCAGTGAAACAATCTCGCCTTCATTCACATTGAAAGAGATGCCTTTAATGGCTTCAATCTTTCCATAGAAAACATGTAGATCTTGTACCTCAAGCAGCATCGTCTGGCACTCCCAAATAGGCAGCAATCACATCGGGGTTATTGCGCATTTCTTCTGGCAAGCCTTCGGCGATTTTCTTTCCGAAGTCGAGTACTGCAATACGGTCAGAAATCTTCATCACAACGTTCATGTCGTGCTCAATCAAAAGCACTGTGTAGCCCTGTGCACGAATCTTCAAAATCAGTTCGTTCAGTTCCTGCTTCTCTGCAGGGTTGAAACCGGCCGCTGGCTCATCGAGGCAGAGCAACTGTGGATTTGTGCCCAATGCACGAGCAATCTCTAATCGACGCTGGTGACCGTATGGCAGGTTACGCGCGGCGACTTCGGCATATTCATCAATACCAATGAATTTCAAAAGTTCATGCGCCCGTTCGCGACTCTCACGCTCTTCGCGCTTACTGCGTGGAATTCCAAGGACAGCACCAACCACACTGGTTTTACTGTGTGCATCAATACCCACCATGACGTTCTCTACCGCAGACATATCAGGGAACAATCGAATGTTTTGGAACGTACGTGCAATTCCACGCTTGGTGATTTGATATCGCTTTAATCCGAGCAATGACTTGTTATCGAAACTGACGACACCTTTTGTTGGTGCGTACACGCCAGTAATGACGTTGAAGCATGTTGTCTTACCGGCACCGTTTGGCCCGATGAGCCCAAGAATCTCGCCTTTATTGATATGCAAAGAAACATTGTCGAGAGCGGTGACACCACCAAATTGCATTGTTACTGCATCAACACTGAGAAGAACTTCACTCATTCGGCTTCCTCCTTGGCAGAGATGCCAGCTGCGGCAGTGCGACGAGGAATGATGCCCTGTGGCCTAAAGACCATGACGAGAACAAGAACAACACCAAAGACGAAGTAGCGACGCGTATCGAACCCGCGGAAACGCTCAGGGATCCACGCAACCAAAATGCCACCCATGATGACGCCGTACATGCTTCCCGTACCACCAAGCACTACAGCTGCCAAGAACAAAATAGAGAGTTGTAATTGGAAGTTGTCGGGGTTGACGAAACCAACTTTGCTGGCATACAAAGCGCCAGCCAAACCACCGATGGCTGCACCAATTGCGAATGCCCACAGCTTGAACTTGAAAGTATTGACACCCATCAGTTCTGCCGCATCTTCGTCTTCGCGAACAGCCGCCCATGCGCGACCGACTCGACTGTTCTCAAGTCGAGTCAATACGAAGATGACAATGAGAATGACTGTGAAGCCGAGATACCAATATGGCTTTGCGTTCAGTACGGAGAATTCAAAAGGCCCAAAGCTTGGCGGACGTGCGATCTTGTTGATGCCGCGAGGTCCACCCAGCCAATCTGAGTTGTTTGCAGTAATACGGATGATTTCACCAAACCCGAGCGTCACGATTGCAAGATAATCACCACGTAATCGCAATGTGGGAGTGCCCAGCACAACGCCCGCAATCATGGCCATCAGAATAGAAAGTGGCATTGCAGCAATCCATGGCCACGAAAACTGGCCAGATGTCATTACTGCTGTGGTGTACGCGCCAACTGCGTAAAACCCTACGTATCCAAGATCTAAGAGACCAGCGAACCCGACAACCACGTTCAAACCGAGTGCTACGAGGATGAACATCATGATCTGGTCGGTGAGAACGTTCTCAAAGCTGGTACCTGGGGTATCTACGATCCAGCCAAGCACAGGCACGTCGGGCCAGTACGGCGTGAAGTAGCAGGCAGCAATAATGATTGCGCCGATTGACCAACGAGCCGATTTAGGTAGCGAACGAAACTTGTTGCCCACATGTAACTGCGGAGTGGTGCGACGACGGAAAGATTCAGTAAGGCTCATACTCGTGCCTTTCCAAGAGACTCACCCAGAATGCCTGTAGGGCGGAACATGAGAACTACTAGCAACACTATGAAAGCGATGACGTCTTTCCATTGGCCACCAAAAATGGATGAGCCGTAGTTTTCGGCAAGGCCCAACACAATGCCACCGAGAAGTGCACCCTTAATATTGCCGATACCACCAAGTACAGCTGCAGTGAAACTCTTGACGCCAAGCAAGAACCCAATGTTGAAACGAGTCTGGTCGTAGACCAACGTAAACATCATTGCTGCGCCACCGGCCATTGCTCCACCAAGAAGGAACGTGACAAGGATGACGGAGTTCACGTTCACCCCAAGAATGCGAGCCGTCTCTGCATCTTGTGCCACTGCACGAATACCGCGACCCAAGCGGGTGCGATTGACGAACAGCAAGAGTGCAGTCATCATCAAAATTGCGCCGAATGCAACAATGACATAGTCGATACGAACGTCAGCGCCGAAGAAGTTGAAAAGTACTTTTTTTTCTAGAACGCGTGGCGTCTTATAGACAACGCGCTCATCGGGACCCCATGTAGCAACAGCCTCGGCCATTGCCATAGATGCACCGATGGCAGAAATAAGGAAGGCAAGACGTGGAGCTTGGCGACCCTTGCGAAAGATGCGCACGTACACGACTGCGAGTGGACCAGTGATGACTGCGGCAATCATGAGATTGGTCATCATGGAATCGGTAAATAAGAAAGACGCAATTAGGCCCGTGAGAAATGCAAGAACAACGGCGCCAAATGTGTCGCCTGCCCCGCGCAATGGGCGATACGCCGTGCGTTCCAAGACAACTGCACCTGCGCCAGAGACAACCATGGCCGCAACTGTGCTTCCCAAGAGAATAAGAACAAGAACAATGCCACTGCGATATGGGTACTCACCATCTTCGAAAAGATTGATACCAAATACCTGAGTGAGCGAGATGAGCACGCCGAACGTACCCACCATGAAGATTTCAGAATGTGCAAAGTTGATGAGACGTAGAACGCCGTACACCATGGTGTAACCAAGTGCTACGAGGGCATAGATAAGCCCCAGCGCAACGCCGGACACCGTGAGGTCCCAGAAGGTTCTATAAATCAGCCAGTCGCGCATACATTCCTACGTTTGATGTGTCCCACATTATTGCAGTGGCGATCGGATTTACCGACCTACTATCACTTGATGTCAGCGACGTAGGTGATCTTTCCGTCTGTGACCTTGTACATGTAAATGGTTGATGCTTCAGTAGCTTCGCCATTTGCAGTGAACTTGATCTGCTTGGTGATACCAGGAGCGTCGTATGCCTTTACAGCTGCGAGCACTGCTGCACGGTCTGTCGCGCCAGCCTTGATGATGTTCAAGAGAACGTTTGCTGCGTCGTAGTACTCAGCACCATAGGTTCCAGGAACTTCATTGTTGGCTGCTTGCCATGCTGCTGTGAAGTCGGCGTTGCCGTCTTTACATGGGCATGCGATAAGTGCACCTTCAGCAGCTGGGCCTGCAGCGTCTGCATAGCCAGCCTGATCCTTAACACCGTCACCGAACACGAGTGTTGATTCAACACCTGCGTCACGAAGCTGTGTGGAGAGCTTTGCTGCTTCACCGTAGTAACCACCGAAGAAAATTACTTCTGGGTTTGCATCTTTCATCTTCGAAACAGCAGCTGAGAAGTCTGCAGCCTTTGGATCGATTGAATCGGTTGCAACAACAGAATCACCAGCAGCAGCCTTAACTGCGTCTGCAAGACCCTTGCCGTAGTCAGAAGCATCGTCGATGATGCCAACAGATGCTGGCTTCAATGTCTCTGCGATGTACTTAGCAACTGCTGGACCCTGAACGGCGTCGTTAGCAAGAATGCGGTGGAAGACTTTGAAGCCCTGATCCTGGATGGTTGCGTTTGTTGCAGAACCGGTGATTGTTGCGAGGCCAGCCTCGTCATACAACGGAAGTGCAGCAAGTGACTCACCAGAGAATCCAGGTCCGATGAGACCAAGAATTGTTGCATCGTCAATTACTGACTGAGCAACACCAGGTGCCTTTGCAGGGTCACCCTGGGTGTCAAATGTCTTGAGAGTTACACAAGCGTCTGGGTTAGCAGCGTTGAACTCATTGATTGCAAGTGTTGCACCCTTAAGCATTGGTGCACCAAGGTTTGCAGCGTCACCGGTCTCGGGGAACTGCAAAGCGATGCTTGCAACAGGGCTTTCACATGTAGCGGCGGCGGCTGGGGCTGTGGTGTCGCTTGCTGCATCATCACTGCCACCGCAAGCGGTGACTACGAATGAAAGGCTCACGAGAACCGCACCAGCACGAAGCAGGTTTGATTTCTTCATTTGGTTTTCTCCCTTAGAGAATGTGGTGGCAGACGCCACCGTTACTGGGTAGTAAAACCAAGTTACAGGGCTTCTTTACAAAAGGTCAATGTGCGCAGAGGCGTTGAGCTAATTCCAAGGCGTCCCTGTGGGTGTTATACAGCGCTGAAAAGCCCACACGGATGAGGTCTGGGGGGCGAAAATCAGCCAGAATCCCTTGTGCCGTAAGGGTTTCAAGCAGAGTCTTCCCATCGGCATACCCCAGGGCTACGTGGCTACCCCGATTCGTGGCATCTCGGGGAGATCTTAAGGAAAATCCTTGTTGTGCAAGGAATTCGTCGTAAATTTCGACAAAAAACGAGGTCAATGACTGGTTTTTGGCTCGAATGTCAGACATGGAAACCGAATCGAAGACCTCGAGGGAAGCTTCGAGGGATTTCATGCTGAGAACATTGGCCGTGCCAGTGAGAAAACGCGAGATGCCGTCAGCTGGTCGGTATGCCAACTCAAACTCAAATGGCAACGCATGACCCCACCACCCCTGCAATGGCTGACTGGCTGATTCCAACAGCCAAGGAGCGACATATATAAAGGCAGGAGCGCCGGGACCCCCATTTAGATATTTGTACCCGCATCCCACTGCAAAATCGATATCCAACTCTGATGCGTTGAATGGCACAGCGCCGGTCGTATGAGCAAGATCCCACACCATGAGTGCGCCGTGTCGGTGCGCAGTTTGTGTGATGGTTGCAGCGTCGAGAATGTTTGCCGATCGATAATCAACGTGAGTAGCCGTAACGACTGCAGTGCGTTCACTGATGGCACTAGCAATTTCTTCCGCCGGAACTGCAACTAATTTCATTCCGTGCTGGTCCGCAACACTTTGTGCAATATAGATGTCGGTCGGAAAGTTGTTGATGTCTATCACTATTTCGGTGCGGCCGGGTCGAAGTGCCACTGCGGCCATTAATGCTTTGTGCAGATTGATTGATGTGTTATCGCATGCAATTACTGTGTCGGGTGCTGCACCAATAATCGGTGCGATTTTGTTGCCAATACGCAATGGCATTGCGAGCCAGTCTTCATTCCACGAACGAATCAGACGCTCACGCCATTCGACGTTAATTGTGTGGTCTAGGACTTCACGAGATCGAATAGTCATTGGCCCAAGAGAGTTGCCATCGAAATACAAAACTTCTTCAGGAATATCGAAAAGCAATCGAAGATGCGCCAACGAGTCAGCGGCATCTAAGACAGCAGCACGCTCTGCAACTGTTGACCAACTCATCTGGATCCCTTTCCTAAAGACTCAAGCACCCATTGTCCCACTTTTGTGTCTTTACGCAGCAAGTCATATGGCAAATTGAAATGGTCGCGGTGTTCTATTACTTCAACCTGCACATCTGCTCCCGTGGATGTCAATAACTCTGCGTACTCAGCATTTTGACGGATGAATTCAGAGGACTCGTGGTTGCCAACGGCCAATAATGCACGCGGCACGAAGCTTGGTGGCAACAATTGCGGGCTCACTTCAGCAGCGGATTCAGCAGAGAGAAAAAGTGGGTCATTTGTGGGTGTTCGCACTATTGGTCGCACGTCGTACACACCGCTTAAAAGGGCCACCCCATGTAGTTGTTTTCCAATACGTTCATCTCGAGCACACATGGCAGCCAGATGCGCACCCGCGCTACAGCCGGCGAGAACTACATGAGATGGCCGCAACTCTTGAATCACAGATAGAACATCCGCAACACATTCCTCAATAATCTGAGGAATTCGTGCATGTGGAGCAAGTGTGTACTCCACCGCATGCAGTGACACTCCGTGACGAAGTGCATCTGGCGCATTGAACAATGAATCAGCAGCAGACAATCGTTGCCAGTACCCGCCATGAATGTAGATCAATAGAGGTTGGCCATTTTTTTGCAATGCCCGAGCATCGTGGCCCTGGCTCAACCGATGGTATTCATCGAGGTATTCAGCAAGAGGTCGCAACGCATGTAGCGACGGCGAATACTCATAATCCACTTCAGCATCGGTTGCAGTGTGCCAATCAAATGCCATGGGGATCAACAAATAGAACTACGCAACAGGGCGTTCGCCGCGAACAGTGGTGCGATGTAGTTCTCTTCGGAACCCTGCGTAATCATTGAGAGCATTGTGTTGCGTGGAACGGTTATCCCAAATTGCTACATCACCTACAGACCATTTGTGACGAACAGTGAACTTTGCATCAGTTGTATGTAGGTGTAACCAATCCATGAGCCGAAGCTTTTCTATCTCGTCAGCCACTCCCAGCAGGTCGCGCACATATGCACGGTTGTAAAAGAGCACCTTCTTGCCAGTTTCGGCGTGCGTAGTAACGAGTGGATGAATCTCTGTGTTATTCGCCGACTCATCGCACACAATGTTCATGCTCGACAAACCTGAATGTAAAGGTTGCATCTTCGGGGAATACGCATCACGCGCAGTGTGTACTGCCGAAAGTAGTGCCATTTGTTCTTGATGTTGTTGCGACAAGGCTCTATAGGCCGCAGTCATGGAAGACCACAGTGTGTCGCCGCCATACGGAGGAATATCTAAAGCATGCAGCACGGTGAATGATGGTGGTGTCGATTGAAAACTGAAGTCGCTATGCCATGCGCCTCCAAAATTGAATGCATTGCCATCACTCGCTTCTTTCAATACTTTGATGACTTCGGGATGATCAGGGCTCGGTTCAATAAATGGTGAATCTGCTGCAGGACCTAGTCGTCGAGAGAATTCCACCTGCTCAAGTGGGGTCATTGATTGCCCAGGAACAATGATGACCTCGTGTTCACACGCAAGTGCTCGAAGTTCAGTGAGTTCATCAACTGATAGTTCTTGTAGAGGCCCAACATGTACTCGTGCCCCTAAAACCCCTGTTAATCGCTCTACATTCATCTCCCCACCGTAGAGCACGAACGCCAATAGAGATTTCATCAGGGCATTTGTGCGAACATAAAGATGTGGCAACAAGAGATGGTGACGGATGGGTGCTGTGCACAAAGTGTCAGTCTCGCCACTGGGGACTACACGGAGCCGCCGGTTTGCTATTGGTTCGCACAGACGTCGAACCTGCATCAGTGTTGTTACAACTTCGTGCGGCATGGACACACGGCGGAGGCACATGGGCCCTACCAGGCGGCGCGCTCGATTCGCATGAAGAGCCTTGGATGGCAGCAGCCCGTGAAGCATGGGAAGAAACTGGAATTGACCCAGAACAAATCCAATTCAAAATGCAGTTCACAGACGATCATGGCAATTGGCGATACGACACAGTGATTGCTCACACTTCAGTAGATGTCGGCGCATACGAAGCCAACGCCGAATCTGACGACCTGCGATGGGTGCCTATTGACGAAGTCGGACTATTTGATTTGCACCCTGGCCTTCGTAATACATGGCCAACTCTTATTGAGCACGTCAAGACGTCACTTCAGTAGCCGACCAATATGCGCAAAAGAACTTTGTATTTGTTGCAGGCCGCCACGGCACTGGGAGCCATGAGTTACGGCGTGATGTTCACCGTGTTAGACGACTTTCGCGAGGAATTCAATATTGCTGAATCAAAGTTGGGAATCATCGTCGGTATTGGCTTCTTAACAGGATTTCTTTCCCAAATCTTTTTTGCACCTCTCGCAGACAAGGGCCACTCAAAAAAGCTCGTCATGACCGGCATTGTTATCGAGATAGTCGGCACATTGTTTATGGCATTCGGCCACGCATTTCTGCCATTACTTGTCGGCCGACTGCTTACAGGTTTCGGAGTAGGAATATCCGAGCCTGCACTACGGCGCATCTTGATACTTTCTGACCCCGAGCGAATGGGAAGAAATCTTGGTCTCATCGTGAGTGCAGGTGTTGCTGGGTTTACTGCGGGGCCGATTGTGTCTGCACTCACTGCTGACACTTTAGGACTCAGTGCACCATTCCTAATCGTGGCCGCGTGCTTAGTGCCAGTTATGTTTGGATTGTCCCGCTTGAAATTTCAAGAGGCGAACATCGAAGACGCTCCGACACAGCGCTTGGCATTCGACATGCTGCGCATTCGTCCGCTTGCAGGAGCAATCGTTATTGGTCTTGCACTGTTTGCGATGATCGGCACGTTTGATGCGATCTGGTCAGTGATGATGGATGACATGAGTGCGCCAACTTGGGTTGCAAACTTAGGAATCAGCCTGTTTGCGTTTCCAATGATATTTCTAGCCCCAATCGGTGGGCGCATGACTCAGAAGGTAGGCCCCTTTAAGGCAAGCATCAGCGGACTAAGCATCGCGTCGCTATTCATGGTGATGTACGGAGTTTTATGGTCGCCGTATCCCATGTTGGTCATTGGTGTTTTGCACGGAGTCGTGGACGGCCTCACAATTACAGGAGGGTCTGCAGCGGTAGCAATCGTTGCCCCTCGCGAACGTCTTGCCTCAGCACAAGGTTTATTTGGAGGACTCCAAACATTGACGGGCGGCATTGCGGCGGTTGCTGCTGGTACTGCTTACGGCATCATCGGTCGCAGCACTTTTGTTTGGTGCGCAATCATGATGCTTGTTTTCATCGCCGTTGGTGCTTGGTTAGCAAAAGACAGCCTGAGAATCACCGGCAAAGACGTTGCTACTGAAACTGCGCCTACGTAACAGTGCGCTATTTGCTGTAACTATTTCTGCGCAGACTGAATTGCGCTCCACACATTGAACGCCGTACATGGCATATCAATATGGGTAACACCTAAGTGACTCACAGCATCGATCACGGCATTGTGAACCGCCGGAGTTGCACCAATAGTTCCGGCTTCACCAATACCTTTTGCCCCCAATGGGTTTCGAGGCGTTGGCGTTTCCATTGGTACGCGTTCAAAGCTTGGTAATTCAGCAGCCGAGATAAAGCCGTAATCAGCAAGGTTTGACGTGATGGGGTTGCCATCTGGGTCGTATGCAACCACTTCAAGCAATGCTTGAGCAATGCCTTGCGCTACCCCACCGTGCACTTGGCCATCGACCAATAGTGGATTAATGATTGTTCCTGCGTCGTCACAAGCAATATGTCGCACAACGCCGACCGAACCAGTTTCGATATCTACTTCTACAACACAAACATGAGTTCCGAATGGGAAAGTTGCACCTTCTGGAACAAAGTCGATCTCTGCTTCCAATGGTGCATCGATAGCAACCATGAGGTCGGCCCATGTACGCACTGGTGTTGGAGAACCTTTCACGTGGAAACCTCCACGCACAGTGTCGATAACAATGTCTTCCACAGCAGCCTCAAGAAGATCTGCAGCGCGTTGACGTGCCTTTTCAATCACAGCATCAGCGGCCAATTTTGCTGCGCTGCCACCTACTTGAAGTGAACGTGAACCACCTGTTCCGCCACCGTGATCAATGTCGTCTGTGTCACCGAATCGAAATTCAATTTTGTCCATTGGAATGCCAGTGGACTGAGACACAATCATTGACCAGGCCGTGTGGTGGCCTTGACCGTGCGAAGAAGAGCCGGTGCGAATGATGGCTCCACCATCCGCCGTAATTTCAACTGCACCGTAATCTCCCGCGCCCATCGGGTTAGTTGTCTCCACATATGAAGCCAAACCAATACCAAGTTGCACTGGATTATTCGATGCGCGACGAGCAGCTTGCTCTCTACGTAGTTCGTCGTACCCTGCCGCATTCAATGCAAGTTCAAGTGCTGCTGCATATTCACCTGAGTCGTACTTGGCGCCCATTGAAGTAGTGAGTGGAAACGCAGATGGTGCAATGTAATTCTTGCGCCGGACTTCTGCAGGGTCGATGCCACATACTCGTGCAAATTCATCAATCGTTCGTTCGATTGCTGCAGTCGCTTCTGGTCGACCTGCTCCACGATACGCAACGGTAGGAGTTGTATTAGTAACAACAGAGTGTGATTCGAATTGAACATTCGCGATGTCGTAGACACCGCCGGCCATCATGCGAGTCATGAATGGAAGCACTGCACCTGCGCGCGCATACGCACCAGCGTCTTGCAACAAGTCCAAGCGATATGCAGTGATGCGACCATCGCGAGTGCCACCCATGCGAGTACGTTGACGCTGCGCGCGACCATGACCCATGGAAACCATGTTCTCGGTGCGAGTTTCTGTCCATCGCACTGGAACGCCCAATTTACGAGTGGCCCAACCCACGAGGATTTCCTCTGGATAAACACCGGACTTAGCACCGAAGCCACCACCGACATCTGGTGTGATGACACGCACATTGGCTTTATCAATGCCCAAAATTTCAGCAAGGCCGTCGCGTGCACCATGTGCACCTTGACTACATGCCCATTGGGTGAGGCGTGAACCATCCCATGATGAAACACAAGCGCGAACTTCCATCGGTGCGGGAGCAACGCGCTGATTTTCAATGGTGAGATCAACAACGACTTCACAATCGGCAAAAATGTCGTCGTTGCTAGCTGCGGCAAATGTAAGAACAATGTTTGACTCCGCCGCAGGGTGCAGCAAGTTTTCGTTCTTTACAGATTCATCCATGTCGAGCAGCACAGGTAGTGGTTCGTAGTCCACAATGACTGTCTCGGCAGCGTCCGTTCCGGTGGTCTTGTTCTCACTAACAACAATTGCAACAAGATCACCCACATAGCGCACGGTGTCAATTGCAAGATAAGGAAACACAATCCCTTTATTCATGAATCCATGTGCAGGTGGTGCAGGTGGAAGGTCTATGTCTGCGGCAGTCCATACTGCGCGAACGCCAGGCATAGACAATGCTTCGCTCGCATCGAACCCAGTGATGCGCGCATGCGCAATCGGTGAACGAACGAATGTGAGGTGTAGAGCACCTTCCATGGGAAGGTTGCCAATGTAGGTTCCTTCACCTTTGAGAAAACGTGGGTCTTCAATTCGGACAACTCGTGTGCCGAGAATGCTCATGCTGACCAACCGCCGTCAACCACAAATTCAGAACCAGTTGAATATGCACTGTCGTCACTACCCAAGTACAACGCAAGTCGTGCGACATGAATCGGTTCTGCTTCATAACCAAGTGGAATACGCGTGCGAACCATTTCGCGCACACCTTCACCTGCTTCATCAAATGTTTGAAGCATTGGAGTGTCGATGATTCCAGGGTGAATGGAGTTAACGCGAATACCAAAAGGAGCAAGTTCTTTCGCCACACCTTTGGTCATGCCGCGCACTGCCCACTTACTTGCACCGTATGCAAGAAATCCTGGAGTGCCATCGAGACCAGCGACTGAAGAGATATTTATAATGCTTCCCTTTCCGCGACTCACCATGTGCGGTGCAACAGCTTTCATTCCTAAAAACACACCAGTGACGTTGATATCCATTGTGCGGCTGAATGCAGGAAGTGTGGTGTCGAGCACCGAACCACGTTCGAAGATGCCGGCGTTATTGACAAGTATGTCGAGTTGCCCGTATGTCTTGATGACGGACTCCACTACTGATGTCCAATCATCTTCATTTGTCACATCGTGATGTAAGAACGTGCATACAGATCCGTCGGGAGATAAACGCTTTGCTGTTTCTTGGCCCACAGAGTCGAGGACGTCAGAGATAACAACTTTTGCCCCTTCATCGATAAAGAGCTGTGCTTCTGATGCACCCATGCCACGTGCGCCACCTGTAATAAGCGCAACTTTTCCTTCAAGACGTGATTTTCCCATGGAGTTGTTCTACTCCATTTTGGGATTAATGAACGACCCCAGCCTTGTCGTCGGCACGTATCTGGAGAACTAGGCGGGTTGCCACGATGATGAGAAGGGTCGCAAACAAGACATTTGAGACCGTGTCTGACATGCGTGCAGATATCCATCCACCGGCAGTGGCCGACAAAATTCCTCCCAGCCCCAGAATGCCCGCGGCGCGAAGATCCACATTGTTTTTTGAGCGGTTACGAAACGTTCCCATGATTGCGGTGGGAATGATGACCGCGACGGAAGTTCCTTTTGCCATGGCTGACGGCATTTGCAAGAGCATCATCATGGCCGGCACCATCACCACGCCTCCGCCAACCCCAAGCAGCCCAGCCAAGATGCCCGTTGCCACACCGATTGCTATAAGAGCAGCAATGTCAGCAATTGAAAGAACTGCGCGTGTGAGCTCGGATGTAAGAGGCAGGAATAATCGCACTGCGGTAACAAGAAGGAGTGTGGCAAAACCAATGGCAAGAGCACGATGTGGCAACACGTGAAGTAATCGCGTACCAAGCACAGTGCCGGCGAGTGCGCCTACAGCAAGACATGCGCCAACGCGCCAGTCCACGTGATCGTGAGCCCAGTACGACAATAGGGAGGATGCCGAGATTGGCAACACAGCAGCCAATGAGGTGCCGTGCGCAATGCGCTGGTCCATCTTTGCCACCAGAACTAGGCCAGGGACAATCAGGATGCCTCCACCGACGCCAAATAACCCCGAAAGAAATCCTGCTGCAACGCCAACGAGAACGATGGTCGTCATGCTTCCCGTGTACTTGCCTGATGACGAAGCATCGATGGCATCGGGCGTAGAACTCATCCTCCTATGTTTCCACAATTGCCAAGAATTCCGTATCTTTACAAACTATGGGTCGCTTTGTGTGCAGATTCATTGGTGTTGCGTCTCTCGTACTAGCGACCTCCTGCACTAATTCGAAGGCACCCGCAACTCAACAATCAACTGATTTCAGTTCCCTGGTGGAGCAAGTGGCAAGTAACTGCACCGATGCTCCTGTTCCACGATTAGGGCAAGGAAGTTTCTGCATCGATAGTGGCTTTACATTTTCAAAAGATGATTTCTCTTTTGCTAACTGGGGAAGATCCCAAAAAGCTGACGAGAACATCACCATTCAAACTCTCATTGATCTCTTTGGTCATAACTCTGTATGTCTAAATGGGGACGAAACAACATGCACCGCTCGACCCATCACAACGCAAAAACTCATTGAGTGGCGCGACCTTGAGTGCACGGCTTCATATGGGAATTGATGATCCATCACAGTTCAACCAGTCCACCACTGTGAATTCAATTCGCAAGAACAACAAAGAGCTAAACCAAGCACTTGTGTACTGGTGGGCGACACAACTGTTGCCTGAAGTTGCGAATCGAGCGGAAGAATCACGCTTGCGTTCGCCCTTGGAACTTCTTGACGACCTTATGAATGGCTTCATCAACAATGACGGCTACACCATCGGTATGTATTTCAACAATGCTGGCCACTCAGTGATGCCATTTGCAGTAACAGAGCGCGAACAAACCTTTGTCATTCATGTGTACGACAACAATTATCCGGGTGAACGACGAGAGATTGAGATAGACAAAGCATTGAATACGTGGTCATACAACAATGCACTGCAGCGAGGTGACGGCACGTTTGTCGATTGGCGTGGCGGCACTGGCAGTTTGGAATTGACTCCCATTGCCTCGCGCGAAGGACCGTTTCAATGTCCCTTCTGTCTTGACATTGAAGACGTGAAGAAAACCACTCTCACTGTGTCATCACAGGATCCAAAGAATCCGGTGTACGTTCTCTTGAATAGTCGTCGTGGCGCCATCACAACAACTTCAGATTCCACTACAAACACCATTGATGGGGCGACAATTGAAACATCGAAGAATGGCATCAACGGGCTCTTGTCGATCACACTTCCGGCAGATATTGGCGATTTTGATGTGAATTTCCAGAGCAGCGACAACGTCTCAATGACCGGTGATGCAGTCGTCACACTTGCTCGTCCCAATATGGCAAGTATTCAGATTGCGGGAAATATCGCACTTCAATCATCAAAGAATTCTGAATCGTCCGTTATATCTGCCAGAAAAGAGTCAACTCAGATTCAGGCACCGAGGGGTCGGATTCTGCGGGTGTCGCTTGCGGCGCGAAATCAAATCACACACAGCACATTGCGGGGCGGCACATCGCTGATTGCGTATCGACTCACAAACAATTCAATTGAGGTCTCGCTGAAGGGAGCAAACGGCGAGAGCAGTTCCCCGTCGCGTTTTTCTATGCAGCCTGGTTCATTCGTATCTAGCAGCACACTCAGTTTGGATAACGAAGGTTCAGTCGTCGTGACCGAATCACGCGTTGATGCGATGCCAGTCTTGCCTCAGAGAAAACAGAACTTCATGCCGCAATCCAGAGCTACAACAAGTACTGCTGTGGAATCGCCACCAAGCATTGTAATCTACGAGCCAGATTAAGGACTCGCACTGATTACGACTTAACGGAAGTGAACTGCGACTTCGTTCCAGAACGTTGCATACGAGTCAAGACGTTCCGATGGAGAATTTCCCAATGTGAAGTCAGGAACGCAAATCTCGTCAAAACCAAGTTCTTTGTACTGACCTACTGCATCAACGATTTGTGATGGAGTTCCTAAAACGGAACGATCTGCCGGAACTAACGGACGCAATTTTTCAACTGCCTCGTCTGAAGCACAAAGAAAGAAGAGCGGCTGCACCGATGTGCGAACTGTCGCAGGGTCACGACCTTCTTTTTCGCATGCAATTCGCAACTTCTGAATGACGTCGCCAGCCACTTCTGGTGTACCCCATGTATTCCACTCTTCAGCGAAACGCGCAGTGAGACGCAACATTCGTGCTCCACCCGTTCCAACCAAGATAGGCAACGGTGATTGAACCGGCTTGGGTTCACATGGTGCGTTCGTAATCTGAAAGTGTTCACCATTGAATGTTGTTCGTTCTTGGCTTAGCAGGCTCTTCACGATT
>JNSL01000087.1_pt1 | contig 16258 bp, 17 predicted proteins | sample 210691 | NCBI WGS metagenome assembly JNSL01 (sample SAMN02808685, study PRJNA238866) | freshwater metagenome | biome: fresh water; feature: freshwater reservoir; material: water; isolation source: water column of the freshwater reservoir Embalse de Amadorio in Spain | place: Spain: Valencia ...
TGGCCTTGCAGTTGCCGCGGGCGAACTTAGAAGTGACATTGTGGACCTGTTAACCATGATTCAAAATGAATTGTTTGATGTTGGCGCAGACCTTTGTACGCCGGTGATTGATAATCCCCCATACGAGCCACTTCGCGTAACTCAGGAGTACATCGAGCGCCTTGAAGCTGCCTGCGATAAGTACAACGAAGAAGTTGAAGCACTTCGCTCCTTTATCTTGCCTGGCGGAACTGTAGGTGCTGCTTACCTACACGTAGCTCGCACTGTTACTCGACGTGCCGAGCGCAGCACCTGGGGTGCGCTTGATATGTACCACGGTGGCATGAATGTGTTGGCGGCAAACTACTTAAATCGACTTTCAGATTTGCTGTTTATTCTTTCCCGCGTTGCTAATAAGGAAGTTGGCGACGTTCTTTGGAAACCAGGCAGTACTCGATAGTTCAAGAACCAAAACGAACGGCCCACCAATAACTGGTGGGCCGTTCGTTTACCCGAGAGAAGTGATCAAGATTTCTTACTGAATTGAAGTAGAGCTCGATGCACTAGGAGTTGGAGTGCCTGTCATGCCACCCTTGCCGCGCATACCTGGCTGTGACCCATCGGCACAGAGTCCATCAGAGCCAACTTCAACATCTACTCCAGTTGCATCGTGACAGTGCGGAGTGGTTGGAGGCAGATCAGTTCCACCTTGCGGTGCACCTGGCATCATGCCCGGTTGGCCTTGATGGTGACCTTTACCCTTATGGTCGCCATCCATTCCACGACCATGATCACCGTTCATGCCCTGACCATCTTGTCCCTGTCCACCTTGACCGGGTCCACCTTGTCCGGGTGCCATTTGTCCCATGGCTGCAGCCGGTTGGAAATCTGGACCGCTGTGATTGCCAATTGAGAAACCAATCAGTCCAGATAGAAGCGCGGCACTCGCCAACGCTGCACCAGGCTTGATCCATTTTTTGCGCGAGGAAGTATTTGCTTGTGTAGTTGTTTCAGGTGCGAAGAATGAATCAGCTGCGTTGCTGTTTTCATTGGAATCTTCGGCTATCGGGGTATTGTCCTCAGTCATGAGTTCAAACCTTTCAGTTGTGGGTAGTCCGTCCGACTATCCCGCTTAACAATTCCTAAGGTACGGATCCGATGTGAGCAGACCGATCGAGAAACATTTGGATTGTGTTAAGTCGAAAAACCAATAAGTTGGGCACTACCCCACTAATTTAGCCATTTTCTCTAATGCAGCCATTAACTTACTGTGAAATTTATCGCCATCGATGGACCAAGCAACATATCCATTTGGCTCAACACCATTGCGAAGTCGAGTATCTGTAACTGTCATACCGAGCGTTAGTTCACCCTGGCATTCCACGTCAATAAACGCTGGCTCAAGTTCCATGATGTTAGGCCAAATAGCTTCTGCCATTGCTAGCGCATCATGTTGGTGTGTCATCCGTTCGCCATAAAAGATTTCATAGAAATTTGTGTAAGAAGTCAGAATGTGATCAAACACATTGCCAAACTTGCTGCCATCCTTTAGCCAGCCCCAAAGCGTTTCATAAGTCTTAACCGAGTGAGTTACATCCAAACCGACCATCACAGTGTTAATGCCACTTGCAAAAACTCGCTTCGCTGCTTCTGGGTCATGCCAGATGTTGAATTCAGCAACTGGTGTTACGTTTCCGGTTCGAGCTGCCCCACCCATAATCACAAACCGATCAATCATCGGAATTACATCTGGGAATCTGTCAGCTAAGTGCGCAATGTTTGTAAGTGGACCAATTGCAATCAAGGTGACTGGATCTGGAGAGTTTCGGATCTTCTCTGCCAGGAATGCTGGGGCATCCGTCGAAACTACTTTTGTTGTTGGCTCTGGAAGATCGATTCCGGCTAGACCATCGTGTCCATGTACTGGTTCATAGCCAGTTTCCATTTTGGCTCGGGCATATGGCTCGGCATGACCTGATGCCACAGGTATGTCTGTACGACCCATGAATTCAAGTAAGCGCAAGGCATTACGCGTCGTAGCTTCAAGGCCAGAGTTGCCGCCAACGGTAGAGATCCCGATGACATCTACTTCTGGTGATGCCAAGGCAAGCGCGATTGCAACTGCGTCATCAATTCCAGGGTCAGTGTCAATTAAAAGTGCGCGGGTCATGTTTCCTCTTTACTTAGATGTCTCTACTTATTGAAAAATTCGTTTACTTCACTTGCTGTTGGCATTCCAGATTGAGCACCAAGTTTTAACGTTGAAAGTGCAGAAGCTGCGCAGGCTAGATCTAGGGCATCGGGAATTGTTTTTCCAGATGCATAAGCGACCACGAATGCACCGACAAATGTGTCGCCTGCACCCACTGTGTCCAGTGCTTCAACTTTTGGTGGCTGTGACTTAGCGACAACTTCCCCATTTTGGTAAGCAACCACTTCTTTTGCGCCAGCAGTAACAATCACTAGGCCTGATTTTGGTTCGCCAAGTTGCGCAAACTCATGTTCGTTAACGATCAATACATCAATCAAACTAGCCAGCTCATCAGATAACTCGCGAACTGGAGCAGCATTAACGCAGAAAATACCTTTGGCGGCTTTTCCAACTTCAACTATCACTGACTCAGGTATTTCAAATTGAACTATGACAGCGTCTGCAGCGGAAATTTGTTCTGCATCAAAGGATGCGTGTTGGTTAGCACCATCTGCAACCACGATTTGGTTTTCGCCTGAATGTTCAACCATGACAAGTGCGGTACTAGTTGGAGATGACACAGTGACGACCGCATCAACATTGACTCCACTTTGCTTCAAGGCGGATAAACACATCTGCCCTGGTTCATCAGCGCCGATTGCGCCAAACATAGAAACGTTTCCACCCATTCGCGCAGCGGCAACTGCTTGGTTGGCGCCTTTGCCACCAGGGAACCATGCTGGCTCGGCACTGCTAACAGTTTCTCCGCGACCAGGAAGCTTTGGCATCTGGACCACTAGATCGGCGTTGATACTGCCGACTACTGCGATGCGAGGTGTCATACCTTGAGCCTAGAGGTTGGGTTATTTAGGACAACAACCCGGTAAATCTTGGATGAACCTTGGCTATTGCGGGACATTTTCAGGATTCCAGGCAATCGGACATTAGTTAAACTTAGAGAATTAGGGAGCGAAGAAATGAGCGCTGAAATAAAGGATGGCCAAGTGCGTCCTCGGCGAACCTTAATGTCCTATTCGTTGGCAATGGCACTCTTGCTAAGCCCACTGGCCAGTTCCCCTGCTAACGCCATTGATGTTTCGGCACCGGAATCAGACTGGCAAGAAAGTGTCCGCGCTGAGGCCACTAGCTATCAAGAATTAGCAACTGAGATTGCAGATGGTGCTTTACGCCTCATTGTTGTTACCGAAGAAAACAACCAGCCAGAAACCTCAGTGCTGAATCTAAAGTCCAAAGCAGCACTTGATTACACGCTGAGAGCAACCTCTAGTGATCCCGATTTCATTGCAGTTTTAGTTGATGAGAAAATTTCGCTGATTGACGAACCTACAATTGGTGCCGCCGCTATTCCAGCACCTACAACTTCCTATACACAATGGAACTACACGGCAATGCGGCTAGCTGAAATCCATACCTCCTTTACCGGAACTAACGTTAAAGTCGCCGTTATCGACTCTGGAGTAGATCGAGAGAATCCAGAGTTGAACGGTGGTCAAGTTCTTGATGGTTGCGATTGGGTTACCAGTCCGAACAATGTTTGTCGTGGCACTGGGGTGCTGGATGAGAATGGACATGGCACTCACGTTGCCGGAATCATTGCAGCTAAGAACGATGGAGTTGGAATTACTGGTGTAGCTCCTGGCGCGACAATTTTGCCGCTCAGAGTACTTGGTGCAGATGGTTCTGGCTGGCTTTCTGACATTGCAGCTGCAATTGATTACGCAGTTGCAAATGGCGCAAAGGTAATCAACCTTTCCCTTGGCGGAACTTTGGATTATTCCTTAATTCGAATATCCGTTGAGCAAGCAGTAGCAAGCGGCGTTACCGTCGTTGCAGCTGCTGGAAATGGTGGATCCGGAGCAGCAGCAAGTTACCCAGCCGCATATCCCGGCGCTATCGCGGTTGCTGCCACCACGGAATCAAATCTCATTGCAAGCTATTCAAATTCTGGAAACTATATAGATGTTGCAGCTCCGGGCTCAGCAATCCTTTCAAGCTGGCCAACTGGGACTGGTTACGCGCGACTTTCTGGAACTTCTATGGCATCTCCACATGTTGCAGCGCTTGCAGCTCTGATAATTCAACGTAATACCGCTGCCTCTGGCAGTACTTCACCAGCCACAATTCGAACAGCAATTGAATCTGTTGCAGTTAAATCAAATTCCGATTATTCGGTAAGTCGATATGGACTAGGTGTTATCAATCCATTTGCTTCACTGGAATGCGCCACCCCAGTATGTGCTACCCCATCATCAACACCGCAACCAGTTGATGTTTTGGTTACCGGCACCCCTGAAGTCATCACACCAGGTGCAATCATCGCTCCCACTCCCCAGCCAACACCTGAACCAGCACCGATTATTGAGACTGCACCAGTCGTAGTGGTTCCAACAATCAAGGAAACCCTCAATGTCAAGGTTGCAAAGAAGCGCAAGTTAACCGTAGTTGTGACTGCACCAACGGGATCGAAGACTTGGGTGCAGCGCAAAGTTGGCAAGAAATGGAAAACAGTTCTTAAGATTACGACTACACCTTCGGTTCAGGTTAAGTTAAGTCGATCTGGCACCTACCGCGTTCAAGTCATTGCGCCAAGCGAAAAAGTAACTTCAAAGTCTTACAAGGTGAAATAAAAAGAGCCGAGAAAAATCTCGGCTCTTTTTAAGTTATAGAACTAGCTGTGCATTCCTGATGCGGTAACCGCAGCAGCTGCCTTCAAACGAGTTTCGGCGCGATGCGCTGCAGCAAGTGCTTCTGGTGAATCTTCACCGGCTGCACGTGCACGATCCAGAGCTTTCTGAGCACGATCAACGTCGATGTCGCTTGAAAGTTCAGCAGTCTCAGCCAAGATTCGAACATTGTCGGTATCCATTGCCACGAAGCCACCATGAACTGCAATTGCTACTTTCGAACCTTCAATAGGTTCGATTCGAACAACGCCATTCACTAGCAAAGACAGCACTGGTTCGTGACCTGGCAGAATGCCGATCTCGCCTTCTGGAGTCTTGGCAACGATCGACTTAGCTGCGCCAACCCAGATTTTGCGGTCAACGGCTACGACGGAAACGTTAAGTTCAGACACGATTAGCCCTGAAGCTTCTTGGCGTTCTCGATAACGTCATCTATGCCACCAGCCATGAAGAATGCCTGCTCTGGCAGGTGATCGTATTCACCTTCAGTTAGCTTCTTGAATGAAGCAACAGTTTCTTCAACTGGAACGAAGGAACCCTTTTGACCAGTGAAGGCTTCAGCCACGAACATGTTCTGTGACAGGAAGCGCTCGATGCGACGAGCACGGTTAACCAGGATCTTGTCTTCTTCAGAAAGTTCATCGATACCAAGAATGGCGATGATGTCCTGAAGTTCCTTGGCCTTCTGAAGAATACGCTTAACTTCTGCAGCAACTGCGTAGTGCTCAGCGCCAACGTAGCGGGCATCCAAAATGCGGGAGCTGGAATCAAGTGGATCCACAGCCGGGTAGATACCCTTTTCCGAAATCGGACGGCTAAGTACGGTGTTCGCATCAAGGTGAGCGAAGGTTGCAGCTGGAGCCGGGTCGGTCAAGTCATCTGCAGGAACGTAAATTGCCTGAAGTGAAGTAATAGAGTGGCCACGAGTTGAAGTAATGCGCTCTTGAAGCACACCCATTTCATCAGCAAGTGTTGGCTGGTAACCCACAGCAGAAGGCATACGGCCAAGAAGTGTTGAAACTTCTGAACCCGCCTGGGTGAAGCGGAAGATGTTATCGATGAACAGAAGTACGTCCTGCTTTTGAACATCGCGGAAGTACTCAGCCATGGTTAGTGCTGACAAAGCCACGCGAAGACGGGTGCCTGGTGGCTCATCCATCTGGCCGAATACCAACGCAGTATCAGCGATAACGCCAGACTCGGTCATTTCTAGGAAAAGGTCGTTACCTTCACGGGTACGTTCACCCACACCGGCGAATACCGAAACACCACCGAAGTTCTTAGCAACACGAGTGATCATTTCCTGAATCAAAACAGTCTTACCTACACCGGCACCACCCATAAGGCCGATTTTTCCACCCTTAACGTAAGGGGTTAGCAAGTCAATAACTTTGATACCTGTCCAGAAAACTTCAGTCTTTGATTCAAGCTGATCAAAGGTTGGCGCTGGGCGGTGGATTCCCCAACGCTCTTTGATTTCAAGTGATGCTTCTGGCACATCGAGTGGCTTACCAAGTGTGTTCCATACGTGACTCTTTGTAACGTCACCAACTGGAACTGTGATTGAGTCACCGGTGTCGCGAACTTCAGCGCCACGGACTAGACCGTCCGTTGGCTGCATCGAGATCGCGCGAACCATGTTGTCGCCAATGTGCAAGGCAACCTCAAGAGTTAGCAGACGCTTTTCTCCATCACCGAAGTCAGCATCAACTTCCAGCGCGTTATAAAGCGCTGGCATGCCTTCGACTGGAAACTCAACGTCAACAACAGGACCGGTAACGCGAGCGATTCGGCCGACAGATGTCTGTGTCGTGGTTGTCATATCTACTTACTCCCTGGTTATGCGGAAGCCAGTGCGTCGGCGCCGCCGACGATTTCACTGATTTCCTGGGTGATTTCTGCCTGACGGGCCTGGTTGGCCTGACGAGCAAGTGTGCGGATTAGTTCTTCAGCATTGTCAGATGCAGACTTCATGGCACGACGACGAGCGGCGTGTTCACTGGCTGCAGCTAACAACAGTGCGGTGTAAATCATGTTCTCGACGTATCGAGGCAATAAAGCTTCGAGCACAGCTTCTGGGCTTGGCTCAAAGTCGTAAAGTGGGAAAACTTTGGTATCAAGTTTTTCGGAAGCCTCAGCTTTAGAAACTTCAAGAATTTCTACTGGAAGGATCCGACGAACTCGAACTTCTTGCACTGCCATGTTTACGAAGTGCGTGTAAACCAAATGAATTTCGTCTACGCCACCTTCAGCAGTTGGCAAATTGAAGGCTTCAAACACTGCAGCAGCAATGCGCTTAGCATCTTCATAAGTTGGTTGGTCCGTAAAACCAGTCCAAGAGTTTGCAATCTTGCGCTCGCGGAACTTGTAGTACCCGACTGACTTACGTCCAACTAAGTAGTGCTCAGGGGTAACGCCTTCTTCTTTAAGTAGCGCGTTAAGTCCTTCGCCTTCCTTGATAATGGCAGAGGAATAAGCTCCAGCAAGACCGCGATCTGAAGTAATCAGAATTACCGCAGCACGCTTTCGATTTTCAACCTCAGAGACCAAAGCGCCTTTGCTGTTTCCATGAGATACCGCGGCCGAAATCGCCCGAAGTAGCTCTTGGGTGTACGGCAAAGAAGCTTCAACGCGCTGTTGCGCCTTGACGAAACGCGACGAAGCAATTAGCTCCATAGCCTTCGTAATCTTCTTGGTCGACTGGACGGATTTAATTCTCCGTCGGTAGACCCTGAGTTGAGCTCCCATGCTTAAGCCTTGACCTTCACAATCTGAGTGACATCTATGTCAGCTTCTTCGATTGCTGCAACTGGTGCTTCGTTGATTAGTGAATTACCAGCTGATGTGCGGAATTGCTTCTTGAATTCACCGATTGCCTTTTCCAATGAACTGATGTTGTCGTCGGAAAGGTCAGTTGATGTGCGAATTGATTCGAAGATTGCGTTGTGGTTGCGCTCAACGTGATCAAGGAATTCCGCATCAAATCGACGGATGTCTTCAACTGGAACATCGTCAAGATTTCCAGAAGTTCCGGACCAAACTGAAACTGCTTCGCGTTCCATTGACTGTGGCTGGTACTGACCCTGCTTTAGAAGTTCCACAAGACGGGAACCACGCTCAAGCTGTGCCTTTGATGCAGCATCAAGATCGGAACCGAAAGCAGCGAATGCTTCTAGTTCGCGATACTGAGCTAGATCAAGACGTAGACGACCAGCAACCTTCTTCATTGACTTTGGCTGAGCTGAACCACCCACGCGGGATACCGAAATACCTACGTTGATAGCTGGGCGAATACCGGAGTTGAAGAGATCAGATTCCAAGAAGCACTGACCATCGGTGATGGAAATTACGTTCGTTGGAATGTATGCCGAAACGTCGTTTGCCTTAGTTTCGATGATTGGTAGACCGGTCATGGAACCTGCACCTAGATCGTCAGAAAGCTTTGCACAACGCTCTAGCAAACGTGAGTGTAAGTAGAAAACGTCACCTGGGTACGCTTCGCGACCTGGCGGACGACGAAGTAGCAAGGAAACAGCGCGGTAAGCCTCAGCCTGCTTTGAAAGGTCATCAAAGATGATCAATACATGCTCGCCCTTGTACATCCAGTACTGACCAATTGCAGAACCGGTGTAAGGAGCTAGGTACTTGAAACCTGCAGGGTCAGATGCTGGAGCAGCAACGATTGTTGTGTATTCCATTGCGCCGAATTCTTCGAGTGCGCCCTTAACAGCAGCAATCGTTGAACCCTTCTGGCCGATAGCAACGTAGATGCACTTAACCTGCTTCTTCTTGTCGCCTGACTTCCAGTTTTCACGCTGGTTCAAAATAGTGTCGATTGCAACTGCAGTCTTTCCAGTCTGACGGTCACCAATGATCAACTGACGCTGGCCACGACCGATAGCTGTCATCGCGTCGATTGCCTTAAGGCCGGTTAACATCGGCTCCTTAACTGGCTGGCGCTGAACCACAGTTGGTGCCTGAGTTTCAAGTGCGCGACGACCGTCGGCTGCAATTGGACCAAGCCCATCGATTGGGTTACCAAGTGGATCAACTACGCGACCTAGGAAGCCATCGCCAACTGGAACCGAAAGAATTTCGCCAGTGCGCTTTACGCTTTGACCTTCAGCGATCTTTGAGCCATCTCCAAGAAGAACAGCACCGATCTCACGAACGTCAAGGTTCAGAGCAAGGCCCTTAAGGCCACCCTCGAACTCAAGCAATTCGTTAGTCATTGCGGAATGCAAACCTTCAACGCGAGCAATACCGTCACCGGTCTGGGTTACCTGTCCGACTTCTTCGCGCGAAGTTCCAGCCGTAAACGACTCAACATTGCGAGCAATAGCGTCGCGGATCTCATCCGGGCGGATCGAGAGTTCCGTCATGGTGTCCTGCTTTCTTCTTGTTAGTTCTTGCTTGTTAATTCGTGGGGTTTACTTTGGTCTTTTCGGGCTACGCCAGCAAGGATCTGCGGGCACTTTCAAGTCGAGCGGCGATCGAACCATCGATTACGTCTTCTCCGATGGTTACTGAAATTCCACCAAGTACAGATGGATCAATTGCCACATTGATTCTTACGTTCTTGCCAGTGATCTTCGATAGCGCAGCAGATAGTCGGCTAGTTTGATTGGCATCTAGCGAGACTGCGGATCTAACTTCAGCAACTACTTGATTGCGCTGTTCGGCAGCTAGGTTGCCAAGTGTTTCTAGGACTGAATCAACGCGTCGTCCGCGGAGGTGTCCAGCAACATGCTTGATCAAACCCAGAGTGATTGAATCAACCTTGCTTCCAATCAAGTCACCAACAATTGCTGACTTGGTTTGAGCGCTAAGTGATGGATCGGTAAGGGTCATTTGCAGTTCTGAAGATGCCTGAACTGCGCGACCAAAGTGAAACAGTTCGCTTTCCACGCGATCCAGAGATCCAGCCTTGTCAGCCGCCACAAAAGCAGCTTGGGAACCAAGCAACTCAACAGCATCTACCAAGTCGGTGTCTGAAGACCAGCGCGCAGCAACAATTTCACCAAGCACCTCAACGGTTAGGGAGCTAACTTTTGACCCAAACACGTCATTAATTAGCGCACTACGGACTGCACTTGGCTGTCCGCTGTCGGCCAAGTTTTGACGAAGGGATTTTTCCCCGGCCAAAACGTCGGCAGCCGCAAGTAACTCAGCAGAAAGAGCGGACAGATCGCCCTGACCGGAACGGGAACGAAGAGTCCCCTGAACCAAAGCCAAACTATTGCGGGATGCACCAATCATTACTTAGCTGCCTCAACTTCTAGGTCTGCGATGAAGCGGTCAACCGAAGCACGTGCGCGAGCATCGTCAGTTAGGGATTCCCCTACGACTTTGCCAGCCAGTGTTAAGGCCAATTCACTTACGTCGCGACGTAGCGATGCCATGGCTTGACTACGCTCGGCTTCAATCTGAGCCTGAGCGCGCTCGGTTACTGATGCCGCAGCTGTAGCTGCTTCACCACGAGCACTTTCAATCATGGCTGCTTTTTCAGCTTGTGCTTCGGCTCGAATTGTTGCAGCTTCACCTCGGGCGTCAGCTAGTTGAGCGCGATATTGCTCGAGCATGGCCGCAGCCTCTGCTTGCGAGTTTTCCGCGCGCGCTAGCCCACCTTCAATTGCATCGGCACGGTCTTCAAGTGTCTTGCTGATTGCAGGGAATGCAAACTTTGCAAGCGCGAAGAAAACAATGGCAAACGCAAGTGTTCCGATAATCAATTCATCTAGCGGCAAGCGCAGGATGTTGACTTCAGATTCAGCAGCGATGATGTTAAACACGGTAGGTTAAACCTCGATTTGAATTAAGCACCAAAAACGAATGGGACAACGAAGCCGATTAGAGCAAGGGCTTCAGTTAGCGCGAAGCCAAGAATCATGTTCTGGCGGATAACGCCGTAAGCCTCTGGCTGACGCGCAATAGCTTGCACACCGTTACCGAAGATGATTCCGATACCAACGCCTGGACCGATAGCTGCAAGGCCGTAGCCAATTGAACCGATCGAGCCGGTTACTTCTGCTAGCACTGACATAACTTATTCCTTCTGTCGAGAGTTACTGGCTTGTCCAGTAACTCAGGTTTACTTTCTGTCTTGCAAGTTCCAATCGATTGCTCAATTGAAAAATCTTAATGTTCTGCGTGTAACGATCCACCAATGTAAACGGCAGTCAAAAGCGTAAAGATGAATGCCTGTAGTCCTTGAATAAACATTTCGAATCCGGTTAGAACTACGGTAACTCCGAAAGAAGTAACTGAGCCTAGGACGCCGATGATGGATGGGGAAAGCAAGTAGTAAGCAGCCAATGTGAATGTTGTTAGAAGTAAGTGACCGGCAAACATGTTTGCAAACAAACGAATCGCCTGAGTAACAGGGCGAGTAACAACGAGTTGCAGCAGTTCAAGTGGTGCTAGCAAGACATACATTGCCTTTGGCACACCTGGTGGGAACATTGCGCTGGTAAAGAATTTGATTGGTCCTTGATGCTTCATGCCGATGTACATGTAGGTTGCGTAAACCATCAGAGTCAGGGAAACCGGAAAAGCCAAGCTGGACATGATTGGGAATTGCGCACCTGGGATAACACCCATCAAGTTTGAAATCCAAACAAAGAAGAAAAGGGAACCCAGGAACGGTACGAAACGATCGCCGTCCTTGCCAATTACTTCACGAGCAATTTGATCGCGAACAAACAAGTAAGCCTGTTCGCCGAGTGATTGCAGCTTGCCTGGCACCATTTTGCGCGGGCGGGCAGCAGCTAAGAAAAACGTTGCAACAATCAAGGAAACTAAGGCAGCAAGAATTGAAGTTTTACCAATTACAAAGTCCATGCCAAAGATGTTCAATGTTGTGTATGGCTCAAGGAAAAAGATTTCAGCGTTTGGTGCAGGAAAACCGCAACCTGAATTCAGGTGTGGTGTTACGGGACAGGAACTGTCACCGCTTAACTTAACTACACTCATTGCTGGTCTTTCCTCCGGTCACTCGTAGTGGTGTTTCGATCCATTGCCGAAACGCGTGCGTAGGTGAGGTAAAGCGCTAAGCCAATTCCAAGAATTGATCCAGCGGCTATGAAAGCGTTTTGGTGTCCGAACTTTTGTCCGAGAAACCAACCAAGTCCGCCATACAGCAATAACCCGGCAGTTAAGTTACTAACTGAACGCCAGGCCATGTCTGATGTTTCGCGGTTGTCGTTGCTGTTGGGGAATTCAGCTCCGTCTTCCTTCATTGCTCCGCCAGATTATCAGGTATTTCCAGGGGTGCTGAACTGACCCCTGACTTTGCGATTAATTTCACAAGGTCACAAATCTTTTGGCTGGGAGGTATCAACCGGACGGATATCGGGACCGGATCCAGGCTCCACATAAAGGACTTTTGCAGTGGCAAATGCCCAGGTTTCTGCAACTAACCAAACGATTGTGCAGGAAACGATGGTTGCGGCGAATACCTTGGTATCGAATGCTTCAGTGTCCTTAAACAGAAGCAACAAAACAAATAAGACTGCGACTTTGATCAAATAAAGCAATAGGGCCATCGAAGTGGCGATTCCTGGATTGGTGCGGATGACCTTATCCAGCGCCAGTTGTCCGGCTGTGAAGAAAATCACGACAAGTAAGGTGCCGAACACTCCAGCAATTAAGCCCTTGGTACCACTGGAAATAAACCCAGTGATTGTCGCCAATGCGCCAACTATAAAAGTTGGAATGGCTGCTCGAAGAATTAGGCGTTGGCTTGTCATAAAAATCAGTCTCTCATTTAGCTCTCGGTTAGTTACGGGCGGTACTTAACATTCAATTTAGGTTCTAGCTCTAGTTCTAGTGCGAGGTGGATTGAGCACCCAGCTGGCAAGTGCGACCACACCTAAGCCTGCCCCTAATCCGGTAACCCAAACCGGGACGAAGGCAGTACTTACTGCGCCAAAGGCAAGTAACCCAGTAAATGCGGTCATGATCAAAACCGCGCGCTCTTGGCCATGACCCAACTTGAGCAGGCGGTGATGCAAATGTTCTTTGTCTGGCGCAAACGGGGAACGGCCTTTTCGGGTTCTTCGGACTACTGCCAATAGCAAGTCAAGTAACGGAACAGCCAGAATTGAAAGCGGAAGAACGATCGGCAAGAACGCGGGCAGCAATGTTCCGCCACTTAATCCACCTGGATCAACTTGTCCGGTGAGCATGATCGAAGAAGCCGCCATCAGTAGCCCAATCAACATCGAACCGGTGTCCCCCATAAACACTCGAGCTCGATACCAGTTGTGCGGTAAGAATCCAGCGCACATTCCAATCAATGAAGCTGACACCAAAGTTGCAAGCGCCGCACGCTGATAACCATTGGCGACCGAGAGAAAGTAAGAGTAGGCAAAGAATGCTCCAGCCCCAACTAAAACAATGCTGGCCGCCAAGCCATCTAAACCGTCAACCATATTCACTGCGTTGATACTTACTAATACAACTAACACGGTAAGCAAAACCGAAGTCGTCGGATCCAGAATGAAAGTTCCGCGAATTGGTAACCAAACCAAAGTCACGCCTTGCATTGCCATAGTTCCGGCAGCCAAGATTTGTCCCACAAGTTTTGTTGGGGCATCTAACCCAAACTTGTCATCTATTACGCCTAAGGCAACGATGATTAGGCAGCCAATGATCAATGCGTAAATCTGGCGACGGTCGTTGAAGATGGTTGACATCAAAGGCAATTGACTGGCCAAAATGATTGCGACTCCAAGGCCGGCCAACATGGCTAGTCCGCCCCAGCGTGGTGTTGGGAAAATGTGGACATCGCGATCTCTCACGTCTGCCATGGCGCCAAAGCGAATTGCTAATGCGCGAGCAGTCGGAGTTAGTAAATATGTGACGGCAGCAGCAGCCGCCAAACACAACAAATACTCGCGCATAGATAAAGGTTAGACCCCAGATCTAGTTAAGGATGCGGGTATGCCGGGAACTTCGCAGTTAGATCTAGGACTTCTGCCTTAATTTCCGCATGTACTGCAGGGTTATCAGACTTAACTGCGCGACCGATCATACTTGCGATTGTCGCCATTTCTGGAACGCCCATACCTTGAGTTGTAAGTGAAGGAGTACCAACGCGAACACCTGAAGTAACAGCAGCTGGCTTTGGATCGTAAGGGATTGAATTCTTGTTCAAAACAATTCCAGAATCACCGGCACGCTGTTCGGCTTCCTTGCCACTCACATCAATTCCTTGAAGATCAAGAAGTGCTAAGTGAGTATCTGTGCCACCAGTAACTGGGCGCATACCTTCGGCAGCAAGACCCGCAGTCAATGCCTGGGCGTTAACAATTACGTCCTTTGCGTACTTCTGATATTCCGGAGTAGCACATTCCTTCAATGCAACTGCCTTGGCTGCAATTACGTGCATCATTGGCCCACCCTGCATCATCGGGAATACGGCCTTATCGATTGCAGCTGCGTGCTCTTCCTTGCACAAGATCATTCCTGAACGTGGTCCACGCAAAACTTTATGTGTTGTAAACGAAACAACGTCGGCATAAGGAACTGGGGATGGAATTGCTTTACCGGCAACAAGTCCGATGAAGTGCGCGGCATCAACGTGCATGATTGCGCCAACTTCATCTGCGATTTCACGGATTGCCTTGAAATCAATCAAGCGAGGAATTGCTGAACCGCCGGCAATGATCATCTTTGGCTTATGTTCACGAGCTAAAGCGCGAAGTTGATCGTAATCAATATTTTCAGATCCCTCGGCAACTCCATAGTGAACTGGGTTGAACCACTTGCCTGAATATGAAACGCCAGCGCCGTGAGTTAAGTGTCCACCATGAGGTAGCGCCATAGCTAGGTAAGTATCACCTGGTTTTAGGAATGCGCCAAAGACTGCAATGTTTGCACTAGCACCTGAGTGTGGCTGCAAGTTTGCGTGATCTGCATCAAAAAGAGATTTTGCACGTTCAATACCGATGGTCTCTGCTACGTCGACTACTTCACAACCGCCGTAGTAGCGCTTGCCTGGGTAACCTTCGGCGTACTTGTTGCTCAAGGTAGAACCAAGTGCTGTCAAAACTGCAGGTGAGGTGTAATTCTCGGATGCAATCAACTGAATGCCAGTGCGCAAGCGAGTTAGCTCATCCAAAAGAACGTTTGCAATTTCAGGATCGGTTGCATTCAACTCATCGAAGTCAGATCCAAAGAAAGTATTGCTCATTGTTTTCACCTTTAACGTTTTGACCGCATCCCCGCGGTTCACTAATTCTAGGGGCTTGCGACTTAGGACGCAGATGCGTCAATTACCGAAGGCAGGACTGCGCGAATTTGGGCTAACGAGAGCTCACCGCTTCGAACCATGCGCACATGATCGGTCGTGGCATCGATAACCGTTGAGATTCTGGCACTTAACGGCCCACCATCTAAATAGACATCGACGAAATCAGAAAGCGCTGCTTGGGCTTGTTCCACAGTCTGGACCGCAGCCTGTCCCATTGACTGGGCACCCGTCATAACTGTTGGCCCAACTCCCGCTAATACAGCCTGTGCAACCTCATGATGTGGAACCCGAACTGCTAACGCAGATCCGGCCTGACCGATGTTCCACGACAACGAATCCTGCGCAACCGTTAGCAGTGTCAACGGACCTGGCCACAGTGCGCTGGCTAAGTCATTTGCAATTGTTGAAAACTTTGCAACACCACGAATAGTTTCAATTGAACCGGCTGCAATTGGTAAAGCAATATCGGAATTCTGTTTCTTAGCCATTCGCAGCTTAGTAATCGCGCCGTTATTGAAGGCATCACAAATCACGGCATATGAAGTATCAGTTGGAATGACTGCGAGCCCGCCAGCTTTGACGGCAGAAATTGCAGCATCAACCGCTAATGCAATGTCAGCTGCAGAAGTCTGCGCATCAACTTTGTAAACCTGTGACATGTAACTATCTTCCTACGCCATCGCCTACAGACCTAACGGCCGTAGTGAATCTAGGAAGTTTGTTGTAATCCAAATTGTCTTTTACATTCGTCCAGGTATTTGGCATGGCATCAAAAAGCGCAGGCATGCTCTCCCCCTGCACATCAGCATGTTCCATGCCAACAAAGCCACCGGGCTTAAGTAGCTCGGCCGCAACTACAACAACTTCGCGCGCAACATCTAGTCCATCGACTCCACTAAAGAGTGCAATCGCAGGATCGTGGTCGCGGGCTTCGGGATCGCGTGGAATCATCTCGCTTGGAATGTAGGGCGGATTAGAAACTAGGGCATCAACTTGATTAGCGAGTTCACTCAACAAAGATTGGTCACCAGCATTGCCATGGTGAACGATCACGTGTGATTCAGCTGCTTCAAGTTTTGCAGCATGATCCACCACGTTGTGAGTAAGCCATTTGAAAGCATCATCGGA
>JNSL01000088.1_pt1 | contig 16196 bp, 16 predicted proteins | sample 210691 | NCBI WGS metagenome assembly JNSL01 (sample SAMN02808685, study PRJNA238866) | freshwater metagenome | biome: fresh water; feature: freshwater reservoir; material: water; isolation source: water column of the freshwater reservoir Embalse de Amadorio in Spain | place: Spain: Valencia ...
GCGCGGAGAAGTGCAATCTCACCTTCGAAGTCATCAAGGGATGCAAAGTTACGGTATACCGAGGCATATCGCAGGTAAGCCACCTCATCGAGTTCACGAAGTGGAGCAAGAATTGCCATGCCCACTTCCTGAGCTTCGATCTCTGCTTGGCCGGTTGAGCGAAGGGTCTCTTCTACTCGCTGAGCTAGCAGGACCAAATCATCTTCATTGACCGGACGACCTTGGCATGCCTTGCGGACGCCGACCAATACCTTTTCGCGGCTAAATGGCTCAGTGGCCCCGCTTCGCTTAATAATGTTCAAGAGTGCAACCTCTTGGGTTGAAAAACGTTGTCCGCATTGAGGGCACTCACGGCGACGGCGAATCTGTGTGCCATCTTCAACCGGGCGAGAGTCAACGACGCGAGAATCATCATGTCTACAGAATGGGCAGATCATCGGCGTGTCTCCTTTGCTAAATACTAGAAAATTCCCTTACCTGATGTAAGGGAGAATTCGATAAACTACCGTAAAAACACTACTTATGGAAGTTTTTATCGTTTCTACCCCTACATATAGTGGGAACTATAAAGCAAATCTTGAGGGTTTGCGCATTCAATTGCCGCGACACGCCAGAGCCCTCGCGTCTCCCGGCCTTCGTGGCTAACCGAAGCGGTTAACCGATCAGGCGAGCACCCTTATGAGCCTTGGCCAACTTCTTATCGCAAGTCCACAAGGTCAGGCCAAAGACCGCAGCTGTGGCGCTGATAATTGCATCGGGCGTGGTTATCGCAGTTGTTGCCCGAATGGTGGCTGCCTTGATGGCCACCTGAGTGTCCATCGGGAGAAACTCTCCGAAACTTTTCGCCAATGCGCTAGCGAATGCCTCGAGCTCACGCGGTGAAACCCGCGCCGGGGCCACCAGCGTCTCTGTCGCTGTCATCGTAGAGATCGAAAAAGTGGCGGAGGAGCCTGCCATCGCGGTAACGATTGCACCATGGTGGTGGTCGGCAGAATTAAAGAGTGCGATCACTGCAGATGAATCGAGCATTACCGATTCCATGACTCCCGCTCGCGCTCTAAATCAAAGCCTTCAAAAATATGAGTGAATCTTCCTGCAAAGGCGAGTGCGCCAGTTGCGTTCAATGGATGCACCTCGATAAAACCAGCGTCATTTAATACAAATTCCACTTCATCTCCTTGGCTCATTCCTCTCGCTCTTAATACTTCAACAGGAATAGTGACCTGATTTTTCGAGCTAATGCGACTACGAGTAGTTCGCCCTGAACGTGTTGCGGGAGACTTTTTACTCTTTACTTTATTAGCCATAGGTAAAGGCTAGCACTAGCCTGCAAATCCAGCCAGTTAGCCTCGTAGCGGAATGCGCAGCTCTTGCCCCACCTGAACATCGGCGGTGGGCAATGAGTTGATAGAAATAATCTCATCAACGAGCGAGCGCTTATCCCCATCGACTGCGATCTGACCTGCTAGCGACCAAAGGCTCTCACCTGGGCCAACGGTGATGGTAATAAAGGCCTCTGAGGTCGGGCTCATCTGATCGGAGTTGCCAGCCCCTGCGCTAAAGCCGAAGGTGGCGAGCATGACGATCGCAAGAGAAAGGACTACGAGGGTACGAGCTAGACGACCACGGCGGTTGAGTTCAATCTTATTGATCACAGGGCCGGACGGATTGGTCTGCAGAAAGCCTTGATTTACAAGGGTTTGGGCTGTCATTGCGCTCATCGGTTACTCCTGGTCTTTCGCTCTTGCGATTCAACCTTGGGGAAGGTTTTCGAACACTTGTTCGATAGGAAAACAATACCCCCACCCACTGACATCTGCAACATATTTTCGAACATATGTTTGGTGCATGAGCAAAAAGAGATCCCCCGAAGGCGAGCTCACGGCCCGCCAAATCTCCATCCTTGACTTCATCAAAACCTCAACCGAATCTCAAGGGTATGCCCCCTCTATGCGTGAAATCGGCGATGCCGCAGGGCTAGCCTCCCCCGCCTCGGTCAAGTACCAGCTCGATATCCTCGAAGAGAAGGGCTTCATCCGCCGCGATGAGAACCGTGGCCGTGCCATGGAGGTAGTCCTACCCGAATCAATCTCTGAATCAATCTCTGAATCAATCTCTGAATCAATCTCTGAATCAATCTCTGAATCAATGATGGGTGCATCAGCCCCAACAGATAAAACTCGCTTTATTCCACTGGTTGGTCGAATCGCGGCCGGTGGCCCAATCACTGCAGAACAAGATGTCGAAGAGATCGTTCCACTTCCAGAATCACTCGTTGGATCTGGAGATCTCTTTATGCTCAAAGTTGTTGGCGACTCGATGATCAACGCCGCAATCTGTGATGGTGACTTTGTTGTGATCCGCTCTCAGAAAGATTGCAACAAGGGCGAGATCGTTGCTGCAATGATCGATGGCGAAGCAACGGTAAAAACATTCTCCCGTAAAGATGGTCACATCTGGTTATTGCCAGCAAATGATGACTTCGAACCCATCAATGGAGATAACTGCGAGATCCTCGGTAAAGTCACCGCGGTCTTGCGTTCAGTTCGCTAGTCTCTGAAACTTCTCTCAACGTTCACTGAGGGTTTAACAGGGTCTACCCGGCTACCCCTGAGTAGTGTCAGAAAATTAATTGCTTCCCCGAAGGTGAACCTACTCATAGAAGGGAAGTGTCATGCCAACATATCAAGAATTTCCAACCTGCGATCTTTGCCGGTCTATTGACCTTGAGATCGTTCATAACGACGACTATGGACCAATGACCGCTTGCTCTGATTGTGGATACACATGGGTTGCAAAGTACGACGAACTCACAACTGAAATTAACATCACGCAAGCTTCATGATGAGTGCTTAGCCTTTAATATATCGATGATCGCTAGACGAGCGAACCTCGCAGTTCGAAGGCATGTGCCACCCGCTCGACTGACACTACAAATGCTGCAGTGCGCAGGTCAATCGAGTACTTCTTTGACACCGAATGAACATTTGCAAATGCTTTCTCCATACGAGCATCGAGTTCTTTTCGAAACTTTTCAATAGGCCACGAGAACTCTTGAATATTTTGAGTCCACTCAAAGTAGGAACCCATCACACCACCTGAGTTTGCCAAAATATCAGGCACAATAATTACGCCCTGTCCGCGTAACTCAAGATCTGCAGCTATCGTCAGTGGTTGATTCGCACCTTCAATAATAATTTCTGCATTGATCTTGCCGCAGTTATTTTCGGTGATGACACCGCCAAGGGCTGCCGGAATCAGCACCTCACACTGCATCTCCAAAATATCGCCAGCATCGACGCGCTCCACACCTTCGACAGTTTCAAGTTTCTGGTGAGTAAAGATGGCGGCAACATCAATTCCCTTTGGGTTGGCAATACCGCCTGTCACATCAGAGATTGCAATCACTTTCATGCCTAATTCTTGGCAGACCAGAGCTGCATATCTGCCTACATTTCCAAAGCCCTGTACAACAACGCGAGCGCCCTTAACTTTCACGCCATGTTTTTCTAAAGTCGCAGACGCTATTCGCGCTACACCGCGACCCGTTGCCTCTTCACGCCCAGGTGCTCCGAAGAGTTCCACAGGTTTTCCAGTTACACATGCAGGTTGGAAACCTTCAAGCCTGTGGAACTCATCCATGAGCCACGCCATAGTTCTTGCATCGGTCCCCATATCCGGCGCCGGGATATCGCGATGGTGTCCAAGAACGTGGACGAGTGATCGCGTCCAACGTCGGATTATCTCTTCTTTCTCAATCAGAGATAGTTTTGATGCATCGACAGCAACGCCACCTTTTGCTCCGCCAAAAGGAACGTCTATCAACGCTGTCTTCCAGGTCATCAGAGATGCCAGTGCACGGACTTCATCAAGATCGACACTTTGATGAAAACGGATTCCGCCCTTGCGGGGTCCACGCGCACTCGAATGCTGCACTCGATATCCGGTGAGAACTTCTAAATCGCTCCCTCGACGCAGTGGGATCGAGATAGTGACTTCTCGTTCACAACTACTTAGCGCTGAAATTACTCCCGGCTTAATGCCAAGGATTTCTCCCGCTTGAGAAACCTTTTCATTAACTTCATCAAATGCTGATTTACCTGTATGCACCATGGCCACACATTATGAAGAGTTGATACCTCTGACTAGGCAAAATACCTTGCCTTTGGATGAAAAATAGGTGAACAGGCGTGGATCTTTGAGCGGAATTGCGGCAGACTTTTTCGAGAGGTACAGACTATTGTTTCAAATCCGCTTAGGAAGATGCAGTAAACGCGACCTATCGATGGTGTTGCCCTCATTAGACTCTATGGCAAATTTACCCTGACGACGTTGCCAATCATTGACTGAAAGTAGTCGTGATATTCCTGCTAAGTCATTTACTTCCTGAATTGAGTATTCATTGATATCGCTTCTTAGTTCACCGTAGTGATTGATCTGTGTAAGCGCAATGTAAATTTCATCGTCATTCGTTAAGAGAAACTCAATAATCCTGCCCTCCTGTGGCCAGTCAATCAATGACGAGGTCTCGATCTGCCAAAAACCACTACTTTTATGAGGGCCGTGATATGAAATTCTATTTTGATGAGTATGGCCACAAATCCAAGCGATGACGTGTGGTTGTGAGACAAGAAATGCCTCAATTTCAACTCCAAGGATTCGAGACTCGAGATGTGGTGTGTAGCCGTTGATAATGTCCTCAACCGGATGATGACTAGTGATCACGCAATAGCGATCGCGCAAAGATTCGACAGTTGTCTTTAACCATTCAAATTGCTGAAAATCGATCGAGCCCTGCCACCCACCAAAAGGATTTACAGTATCGAGTGCCAATAAGGTGATCTCGTCATAATCTTTACGCCAATATTTTATCTTTTTACTCGTGCTCTCCGCCGATTCTAGGATGAATCCATCCCAAGAATCTCCTTGTACAAAATCACGAGTCGAATCTGGAGTTGCTGGCGTTACTATCGGTGCAACGGGATTGGGATAGCGTGCTGGCCCTACCTCTGTTACCTGCTGCAGTGCGTTGATCGCCTCGTCATCGGGTAGCTCCATAATTTTTTCTGATGATTGAGCCAATGCTCGCATGAATTCATCTGGTACAACAGTTCCTTGCAGCAAGGCATCGTGGTTACCGTGAACTGCCAGCCATGGGTACCTCAAGCCTGTTGCGCTAAAAGAAGATCTAGCTGCATCAAGAATTTCCGGAATAACGGGAAAGCCGTAAAGGCTCCGTGGGAAGTCATCTTTTTCTCCGATGGGGGTGCCATGAGGATTCCAATAATGAGGCGAGTAGTAACTCCCGCCGATACCCTCCCACGCCAAGGAGGAACCACTATCGGGGGTGATCGTGCCGCCTTGAAGCAGGTTAGCAAACCATTTCATCTCATTCTTCTGAGCGTTATCAGTCATATCTCCAGTGATTAAGACAGTCGAAATTTTCATTCCTGAAACCGGTGCGCTATCAATTGAGTTGATTGCTTGGATCATACTTTCAAGGACCTGAGTAGTGAGAAACTCTTGTGCACGATACGTGCCAACAAGACTACCCAAGATGGAAGAAAATGGGTGATGAGGATCCGCATAGCGATCGAGGAATTCAACTCGGGCCGGTGATTGCGAATCGCATATATGAGTGTCAGAGATGTGAATGAGGTTGAGTAGAACGCGAGAAATATTGAGATTCCTCTGACCCACGTGAACTTCTAGCAACCCTGGAGTAAGCGATCGCCACCCCCCAATTAAGGGTGCTGACTTCCGAATCCCTCGAAGGTAGCGCACGCTTAAATGCCTACAGTAATGAGTAGTGTTTGTGAACTGACACCGATATTCACCTTCTCATTGATGGCAAAAGATGCGGCTTCCTTAGATAGTAAACTCACCTTTATTCTTAATCCCTGCTTTGTTATAACCTCTAAAGTTGAAGTTGGCCCCAAGAATGTAATCGATGCAATATGGGCATCTCCTTCATTAGCACCGGGCTTGCTTAATTTCACTTCCTCAGGGCGCACCAGGGCAACACCACTTTGTGCATCACGGCTGTAATCAGAGTTCGGTGCAATCGCAAACTCACCACCCAGAAGATGCGCCCTACTTCCAGCAATTCGAACTGGAATCTCATTAGTAATTCCAATAAAGCGGGCAACTGTTGGGTTGGCTGGCTTGGAATAGACAGTTTCTGGTGGACCAATCTGCATAAGATTTCCACGATCCATCACACCAACTTGATCTGAAATTGTTAATGCTTCTTCTTGATCATGTGTAACAAAAAGCGTTGTAATCCCAAATTCTCGTTGTACTCGGCGGATCTCATCCCTGAGTTGATCACGAACTTGTGCGTCTAGCGCCGACAGAGGTTCATCTAAAAGTAGGACCCTCGGTCTAATCACGATCGCTCGCGCAAGGGCGACACGTTGTTGCTGCCCACCAGAGAGTTGATGTGGAAACTTTTCATCATGTTGGGTTAAGCCGATAATCTCTAAAACCTCATCGGTCTTACGAGAAATTTCTGTGCGAGATTCTTTCCTCACACGCAATCCAAACTCAATATTCTGCCTTGCCGACATATTTGGAAAGAGACTGTAGGCCTGAAAAACCATTCCGATATCCCTGTCAGCAGCCGGGGTGTTAGAGATATCTGTGGAATCAAAAAATGTTTTACCTCGGTCTGCCTTAAGTAGTCCGGCAATAATTCTCAGCGCTGTTGTCTTTCCGCAACCAGAAGGACCTAGCAAGGTCACAAGAGAGCCTTCTGGAATCGTAAGGTCGAAGTTATCCAAGGCAACGGTTTTGCCAAACTGCTTGGCGACTCCGCGCATATGAACTTGGGACATTATTTTCCTCCAATGAAAACACTATGACGATCGCGCCTTGAAAAGAGCGAGATCCCGACGAGTAGTAACCAGACACCAACAAGACTCAAAACAGAAAGTGCAACGGCAGTGGCAGCACTCGACATTCCAGCGACAGCCAACATTGTTGGGAATGTGTCCCATAGCAAGAGCGAGGCAAAGGCGAACTCCCCCAGTACCATCGCTATAGCCAGAAAGATCGCACCAAAGATTCCCGTTAAGACGTTGGGAATGAGCGCCCTACTCACTATGACAAAGAAGTTGGCTCCTAGTGATCGCGCGGCATCATATAAAGTTCTAATATCAATAGTAGAAAATGCTGCATCTATTGCTCTATAGCTAAAGGGTAGAGCAAGAATTACATAGGCGAGTATGAGTGCGTACGGGGTTGCCTTGAGTGAAGTCGGCATGGAATACAAAAATCCAACACCCTGCACAATTGGTGGGATGATCAGGGGTGTGAGCGTTAAAAACTCAACCCATGTGCGCGCCTTTGGAAGAACAATATGCAGATAGGCAATTGTTGGAATGAGTAGGAGAAGTGTAATTACAACGGTGCCTAGAGCAATTTGCAATGTGAGGATCAAGGAATCTACCAATTCACGGTTTTCCGCAGCGCTCTGTAACGGCGCTGCTGAAAAACTCCCATCTTTTTGCCTGAAGGCAAATAAGGACGAGGCATAAATTGGAAGAATGAAGAAGGTGATTCCTATGGCGATGATGACGAATCTAATAAATTCTTGTAACACTTTCATCGACGCCACCTCGAACTTCTTCGCTCAAGTGCGGCATATCCGACAGTTGATACGCCGATGAGTAGAACCATTCCCAGGCCAAGCGCCATCGCAATATTTGCCCCATCTACCTGCACGTTAGAGCCAATCAATGAGGCAATTTGCACAGGCACAAGTGCCAACGATCCACTCGTGAGGGCAGCAGCAGTGGCGTAAGCGGCAAATGAATTTGCAAAGAGCAAGAGAAAAAGCCCAAGCATTTGTGGAAAAAGGATGGGAATAAGCACCTTCCGCCAGTAGGTCCAAGAAGAGGCACCCAATGACTGCGCCGCTTCAGACCACTCTTTGCGAACATTTTCCAGGACTGGTAGCGCGATTAAGACCATCAGTGGAATCTGAAAGTAGAGATAGACAATGAGTAACCCAGAGAATGAGTAGATAGTCCAACCGCCACCATAGATCTCAATACCAATTCCTTTTAACCATGTAGTAAGGGTTCCGTAGGTTCCAAGGACTGCAATAAACATAAATGCAAGGGGCACTCCGCCGGTGTTGGCAAGTACACCTGACGCCGTTGCAACAAATTTTTTAACGGTTCGATACCTAGATGTAACTAGGGCGTAAGCAAAGATGAACCCTGCAATTAGAGATATAAGTGCCGATGCGATCGAAAGCTGGAAGCTTAAAATGAAGGCTGATCGGTATATTCCTTGAGCAATTGTTGAAAAGTTTTCAAGTGTGAAATCACCAGCGGAATTTTGAAAAGAAAAACGCATCACCGCAATCAAGGGCCACCCAAGAAAAATCGCCATATAAATCAGCAGTGGCGCTAATCCCAGGTACTCTGCTCGCTTGATCATATGACTCCCCATTATGTAAAAAACCTAAGCAGCGAGGCGTACCCCTCGAAAATCCGCCTCGCTGCTTGGGTCCCTGGTTTTTTAGAGCTTAGGCCACGCTGGTGTGAGAGTTGCCTTTGCTAGAAGTTGTTGCTGGAGCGATGGGAAGATTGGCTTTGCGTTCTTGGGTGTTGCTGGCAATTTTGCATACGCTTCCTTGTTATGTTTCTTTGCTTTAACCATGGCATCGAGACGAATCGGACGTGCACCGCCTTCTAGCCACAAGTTTTGTCCTTCATTGCTGTAGAGGAATTCCTGCCACAAACGTGCTGCTGCAGGATGTGGTGCATCCTTAACAATTGCTTGGGCATAGAAGCCACCAAGGAGTGCATCAGAAGGTACTACTACCTTCCAATCAACATTTCCTTCACCTTTGTACTTTGCGTGTAGGTAATCCCAATCGAGAAGAATTGGAGTCTGTCCGGCAGCAACGGTTGCAGGTGTTGCAGCGACTGGTACAAAGTTTCCTGAGGCCTTCATTTCCTTCCAGTAATCAAGAGCGAACTGGATGTTATTGGCACCCTTGACGCCCTTGCCAGCAGCGACTGAGCTCGCCATTACAGATAAGAATGCAGAGTTTGACGAAGTTGGATCGCCATTGAGGGCAACCTGATTCTTATAGATTGGATTCAGCAAGTCAGCAAATGACTTTGGAGGAGTCTTCACTAGATTGGCATCGTAACCAATTGCAATGTACCCGCCGTAATCTGAATACCAGCGACCTGATGCATCCTTTGCCGCAGCAGGAATGTCATTCCATGTCAAAACTTTGTAAGGGGCGAGTAGACCCTCTTGTGCGCCCTGAACAGCAAATTGCAAACCGACGTCAAGAACATCAGGCATACGATCTTGTCCTTTGAGTGTGCGAACAGCGACTAGCTCCTCTGCTGAACTTGCCTCTGGGTCATATGAATTAACCTTGATCTTGTACTTCTTTTCAAATGCCTTAATTACATTTCCGTAGTTGGCCCAATAATCAGGGAGTGCAATAGTGTTAAGTTCCCCTTCTTTTTGCGCTAACTTGATGAGAGCGGCTAATCCACCAACATCTTTAGCAGATGTTGCTTTAGCAACTGGCTTTGTTGCAGATTGTGCGACTGAGTACTGCGATGCGAGTGCAAGTGTTAGCACGATGCCAACAACTACCCGTAGAGATTTTTTCATTTTTTCTCCTAACCTCTGTGGGTGGATCTGAACACTTCCAAGTGACTGGTTTCTATACTCAAAGCAAAGACACAACTAATACTTCAATTCACAAAGTAAATAGATAGAAAACATCCAACATTAGTAAAGGTCGTCTTAAACCCACGTTAACCAAACCATCACTCAGTCGTAATGAAAACGTCCAGATATAAGCATTTGTGCTTCCGGCCCCCACCAGCGCGCAAGAAACAAGTCAGTGAACTTCGTTGATTGAAAAAGTCAAGCTAGGTGGGCTGGTGTCGGAGGCTGATTTTTAAAACACCAGCATCGGTTGACGTTAACTCTCCTGAGAAGCAGGGCCAATATGCTTCAATTCCATTGTAAATAATCAGAATAAATTTCCTCTTTTTAATCGCAGATACCTTCACAGGAAACCCGAAAATAATTATGGGTGTCGCAGCCACCTTGATCGCTCTGAAAAATCGATAATGACCTTATGAAAACTAGGGTTGTCGCGATCGTTCTTATTGGGGTCTTATTCGCATCGATCATGGTTGGGCTAGCCAGCAGCGCCAGCGCCGCTCTCAATTCAATCTCAACCCGCCCCGATCCAGTCATCACAACCATCGATCAGGGCACAATCACACTTTCTCCTCCAGTCTCACGCTCTCAGGCTCCGTGGACGGTTGAGATTACTGACCCACGCATTGCAACAGCCAACGGCCTGGTCATCACCTTGAAGGCAGTCGGCAGCACTGTTATTCGATACGTTCAACCTGCAAACGGTGAGTTCACCAACGCGGTCTCAGATTTTAGTCGCCTGACCATTAACCCCGGCACTCCTACTCTGGGCACCTTTGCAGATCGCACAGTTAACCTTTCGCAGAATTTGTTTGCACTCACTCCACCCACATCGAATTCAGATGGCGCGTGGGTTTATGAATCACTGAATACAGATATCGCGGTGATATCAGGAAACCTCATCACACTTCGCGATGGTGGCACTGTACAAATTAAAGCAACACAAGCAGCAACAGCACGATGGGTATCTGTTTCGAAGACAATGGCACTGACCGTCAATGCACCAGCCCCAACCATCGGCTCCTTCAGCGATATCACTCTCTCCATCGATAGCGTTGCTCGCGTCCAACTCGCGCCACCAAGTTCTACCTCAAAGGGTGCCTGGACTCTGACCAGCTCTGATCCAACAATCGTTGGCATCGATGGACTTTCACTCCTTACCCGCAAAGCCGGCACTGCAACAATTACTGCGCGCCAAGCAGCTGCAGGTGGCTTTAGATCAACCACAACATCAATGAAGGTCACCGTCTCAGCGGTCACACCGAATACAACAATCGGTAACTTCAAAGATATTGCCATTGATCTCGATAACGGTGCCACCAAAGTCGTTCCCTTCACATCCCCTACATCGACTTCACCTGCGGCTTGGTCTTTTATATCATCTGATCCTGCAACCGCATCGGTCAATGGCCTTGCCCTGATTGCGCTTAAGCCAGGAACCATCACTCTCACTGCCAACCAGCCTGCATCAGGAAACTTTGCAGCAGTAGGGCCAATCTCAGTTAAGGTGACAATTCGCGGAAATCAACAACTTGCAAAACCTGCCAACATCACCAAACTTGTTGGTGACCCTGCGATCAAGATTGCATACCCACCATCGCTTTCAAACGGTGCATGGAGTGCCATATCGAGTGCGCCGACAATCGTTGGAATCAATAACGAGAGCATCTCCTTTGAAAGCGCTGGACGGGCAACAATCACATTGACCCAGAGCGCTACAGATACTTACACCGCAAGCAGCACCACCTTTGAAGTAACCGTGATCGGTATCCCTCCAACACTCGGTGCCTTCCAACCTCTGACCGTTGGTGTTGGTGAAAAACTCACCACCCCCGTTACTCCACAATCACCATCGACCGGCCGCTGGATCTTCACATCAAGTGATCCAACGATTGTATCTATCGTCGATAACGTCATCACCGGAATCAAAGCTGGCACAGCAATCATCTCCGCCTACCAAGAACCTGCCGGGCGATACGGTCAATCACCAACTGTGCAGGCAACTATCACCGTTAAACCAGCCCCAACTATTACAACACCTGCCAATATTGCATTGGTTGCAGGAACTCAACAAGTAATTTCGGCACCTACCAGTAACTCACTCGGCACATGGGTCTACACATCAAGTAACCCAGCGATTGTTGCGATCACTGGAAATTCTCTTTCAGCGCTGGCTGCCGGCACCGCCACAATCACCGCATCCCAAGCCGCCACCACACTCTTTACTGCAGCGAGCCGAACATTCACCATCACGGTGACCGCCGCTCCAGTTCCCCGCGCCACCGCGATCCCAACCAAGCGCGTCATTAACGTGACTCTCACCAATGCAGCGGGTAAACAAGTCATTGTAAAAATCAATGGCGCAATTAGTCGTGTTGGCAAGAACACGGTCACACCAGGACGAAAGTTAGTGACCGTTCAAGTCGATGGCAGATTAATCCTCAACAAAGTCATCATCATTAGATGAGGTATATCAACCGATCAAGTACGGATTGATATAGACCGCAGCAACATCTGTTGTCACCTGGTTACCCATCGATCCTGAAACTTCTGCAACGAGATACGAACCGGCACTTTGTTGCAACAACGTCCAGGTCAGATAGATCGATCCCCCAGTTGCTACGAGGCGACCCATCCGCGACATCGGAGCATTCGGAGTTGTTGTCACATACCAGCGAATACTTTCAGCTTCAACGGTATTTCCCCACCACCAGCCATCGACTGTGAGCATCTGGCCTTGGTAGAAGCGACCATTGGGATAGAGACCATTGATAAAGAGCTGTCCACGCATGACAGGGGCATCAACCTTCACAACGCTCTTTGTAATCTTGATCGACTTCGATGCAGCCTTCACATCAATAATCGCCTTAGCAATATCTTTTTGGAAATATGAGACGCGGGCAAATACCGTCGGTGCAGCAACTCTGCAATCCTTTGAGAACCAGCTTGTGATTCCGATCAGCTTTGTACTCCCATTCACAGTGGCAACAAGTGGCGCACCGGTATCGCCAGTGCATCCACCGGCATAGACCTTCTCGATTGCGATTCCGCGACCTGCAGCGATCATAAGAGTCTTATTGAAATTCTTTCCGTAGTAACGGCTAGCAGCAGCATCTTGTGGAGCCAGGGTTGCGCTACGCAATAAATCTGGTGACTGTCGATTCTGATCCATTCCCCAGCCGTACATCATGTAGGGACGGGTACGAGCAATGGCGCTGGCATCTTCTTCTCCGGCAATTGCTGGAATTGATGAACCTGTGTATTCACCGGCCAAATGCATCACTGCAATATCTCCCATCGCTGACTTTGCATTAAAGCGTGGCAGCGCCATCCAATTAGTGGCTGGGACAAAAGGGGTGTCATCTTCAAGTGTCTGCGCACCGACCTTTGCAAAGTAAAAAACCTTTTCGGTGAGGCAGTTTGCCGCTGTGACCACTACGCGTGGATCAACCAAAGTACCGGTGCAGATGTACTTCTTATCGCCATCAACTGTTGGAGAAGACCAGATTGAGACAACCCAAGGTGCCTGTGACACTGGATCTGTTACTAAGTCGCCATATGTGATTGCAGATGCTTGTCCAGGGACTGCGACAACCATGCCACAAACCATTGCAATCAGTGCGAGCGCTTTTCTCATCTTCTTCTCCTTCAAAACTTCGTGATGGTGATCTATTCATGAGTTAAGACGCACTCGCTCCTTAAATAGTTCCCTCCCCAAAAAATTGCGGGGAACCTTTGAGGCAACGGTCGCGTCAAAGGCTATGAACGAAGTTAATAAAGAATTTCCTCACGAGGGTGAAAATCAATAATTACAAAGGAGAATAGCAATGAAGGTTAAAAGTAGATCGATCGCACGAGCAGCAACTGCTCTCACATTAGTTCTCGGCTTGGTGGCATCTATCGCACCAGCTAATGCACTCGGAACTCCAAAGGCTCAGGCCGCTGTTTCATGGACATGGCAAGACGGAGCTGATCGCGTTCATCGCGACTTCGCCGAAGAGGATTACGACATGATCACTGATATGCCGATGATCCGTCTAGTTGTCGCCCAACCATCTGTAAGTCGACGCGTGATCCTTGATGAGTTCGATGAGTACAGCGGCGACTGGGTCCCATCATTTTCTACTCGCACCGATGCAACTGGTGTTGCCCTTTTGCCAGTCAACCCGTTATGCATGGGAGATTTCGGAACAGCCCCTGTCTGGTGTGATCACGATGTCACATACCGCATCCGCGTCCTACGCTCAGGAACACAGAAGAACATGACTTCTCGCTCATTTACCGTCAGCTTTCTCGCCGCCGGTGAAGGAACTTTCTAACCCAAAGTAGTTACTTTCTCTCCTGAGGAATTAAACTCCCAGCATGTGCCACCGTGGCCCGTGTTGGGAGTTTTTCTCATGTCGGTAGAAATGCGTAGCGATGAAGAGCTGATGCGCGCATATCTTGATGGCGAGAAAGCCGCGATTGCACTTTTGCTCACACGTCGCCGCGACTGGATGTGGAGCGTTGCCCGCAAAACAGTGCGCGATACCACGATTGCAGAAGACGCTGTGCAAGAGGCGATGACGGCAGTTTTCCGAAAGGCCCATACATTCCGCAGCGAATCTAAGGTCTCTACTTGGATGTACATGATCGTGCAAAACGCCTGTATCGACCTCTTACGCAAAGAGTCAGTTCGTCCCCAGTTATCAGAATCTGATGAGAGCACCATTACCGAATCTCGATCTTTTGCAGAGCAGAGCGATACCAAAATCATGATGGCGCAAGCGTTGGCCACTTTGCCAGATGATCAACGGATAGCGCTGACCATGACGATCATGGAGGGGTATTCCATCGATGAGGTTGCCACGATCGCAGGCGTTGCCCCAGGCACGATCAAATCGCGCTGCTCTCGAGGCAAAGAAGCGCTGGCGGCTTATCTGACTGGGCGCGATCTGGGGAACCAGGGTGAGCACGTATCCGTCATAGAAGAAAAAGGTGGCAAGTAATGGATTCACAGAGAGATCGCGAGATCGAGCAGGCGTTAGCCGCTCTGGCGGTGAACAACGCGCCAGAAGCCATGCCCGCTGATGCTTCGGCGCGCTTTGACGCCCACCTTCAATCATTGATGGCAGAAGATGCCACAGTTGTTCGCAGCAACCGATTCGGTGCAGGACTTAGAACGAAGTTAACAAATAATTCCTCATGGCTTGCAGCCGCTTCAATTCTTACCGTCATGGCTTTCGTTGGAGTAAACGGTCTTTCTAATGACGGCACCACTGTGATCCCACCGATTACAGATTCACAGACACCGCAGCCGGTCGAACCAACCGAACCAACAACACCAACGGATTCAACATCTGAACCAACAACACCAACAAGTGAAGCAACTTCTGAACCAGAGATTCCAGCAGTTCCAGAACCACAAGATGGCGCAGCGATCTATGGCAATGGCGAAGATGTCGGTAGCGATCTCAGCCAATCGGTTCGTCTGACTAATTCAGGGGCTAGCTACGGCGGTTACATCGGGCCGATTGCAGAAAAGATCCTCCCCCTTGAACTTCCAGGAACTCTGACCAGTCTCCCAAATAGCCATCAAGCCTGCATAAAGTCCCTTGGTATCTCCGGTATCACTATTGGAGTTGATTTAGGTACCTACAAGGGCGGTAAAATTACCGCTTACTGGATCGCAACCGGAACATTTGAACGTGGAGCAATCCTCGTCTCACCTGGATGTAACAAGATAACTTTCATAAGGGAGTAACGATGTCGATACGTCGTCGCGGTGTATCCGCCTCCCTACATCTAATTCTCACGCTCTCACTTCTGGCCGGGCTCCTGATCGCCCCTTTTGCACAACAACAGGCGAAAGCTGTCGTATTCGGTGAGGAAGTTCCCGAGGCAAGCGTGACGGCTCCGTGGGTGGCATCGATTTGGTATAAAAAAAATATTAACGATACAGCGCAATTCATCTGTAGTGGCTCACTTATCCGCGCAGATATCATCATTACCGCCGCACACTGCACATTTGATAAAGGTTTTTACTGGGTCAAATTAGGTGCCGATACTCTCGATAGCGATCAACCACTTTTGGAAGTTTCTGGAACATGGCGCAATGCCCGTTACAGCAAGAAGACAATCACCAACGATCTCGGAATTCTTAAACTCACACGTCCAGTCATGGATGTCAAACCAATCGCGATTCCAACAAAGTCACAGCTGTCAAAGGTTTCAAAGCTCACAAAGTTTCAAATGTATGGCTGGGGACTTGATCAGAATAACGAAGTTGCAAAATTCTTACGCACCGCAAAACTTGATCTCCAAGATGCTGCAGCAAGGCGCGCTTATGGAAGTAACTTCAAGCCAGAGATCATGCTTGCAAGCGGGCGATACATCAAGGCAGAGAAACTTTACGCAGGTGGATGTCAAGGTGACTCAGGTGGACCGCTTATTGGAATTGTTGATGGACGACCAACTCTCGTTGGTCTCACCAGTTGGGGTTCAGC
>JNSL01000090.1_pt1 | contig 16059 bp, 15 predicted proteins | sample 210691 | NCBI WGS metagenome assembly JNSL01 (sample SAMN02808685, study PRJNA238866) | freshwater metagenome | biome: fresh water; feature: freshwater reservoir; material: water; isolation source: water column of the freshwater reservoir Embalse de Amadorio in Spain | place: Spain: Valencia ...
TGATTTAGTCGCCCACGACTGGGGTGCGGGGCATGTGTTTAATGCACTCGCTGCGCGACCGAACTTGGTGCGCTCGTGGGCTGCAGACTGTGTCGGGTTGATGCACCCTGACTATGAGTGGCACACCAATGCAAAAGAGTGGCAGACGCCGGTTGTTGGCGAAAAAGCCGTGGCTGACATGGTGGCGACTAGCGAAAGTGATTTTGTTGCGATTTTTAGTTCGCTCGGTATGACGGCAGATATTGCTGGGCAAGTTAAGCGTGGCATCAACGACGAGATGGCGCGGTGCATACTTGCGCTTTATCGCGATGCGACACAACCACGAATGGCCGAATTAGGAAGGCAATTTATTGCTGCGGCGCCAGCAAATGGTTTGGTGATTGTTGCGACTAACGATCACTTCGCGGGGCCTGTTGAGAACATGACGCAGATCGCGGGGCAAGTTAACGCCAAGACTGCAACGATTGCCGACGCAGGCCACTGGTGGATGTGCGAGCAACCACAATTTGCCGCCTCAATGTTGATGCAGCACTGGCACTCAGTCGCTAACTGAGTTTGCGGGTGCGCTATTTCTGTTTGTAGCCTGCCGGACACTTCGGTTTAGTGCCCGTAACTTTTTTAACAGTTTTACCTTTAACGCAACTGATAGTTATCTTTGCTTTGCTCGTGGATTTCGCAGGTGTCGTTGCAGTTGTTGACGAGCCACCTGCAGAAGTTTGTGTAAGTTTCACCGACAGAATATAACCACCGATTGAAGAACTAAAGTCGCCTGCCCAGAGAATCATGTCACCGTTTTTATCCAAGAAAATGTCTGGGTCGTTGCCAGTTGCATTTCTAAATCGCGGCGAAAGCGACGAGAGATCAAATTGCGTTGGGTTTGAAAATGTCAAACCATCTTTGCTCGACGCGTAATAAAGGCCCATGTTTTGTTTAGTCGGGCCACCACCCGCGACGGCGCCATTATCGAAATAAAACATCGTCACCGAACCGTCACTGTGAGCGATGGCCGTTGGGTGTTCGGCGCTTTGATCAATGCTCGAGCCGGTGCCGATGCGAATGCCTGCTTCGGGTGTCCATGTGGTGCCGTCGGGCGATGTTGCGCTATACGACTTTTGTGCGAAGGGCCCCGTGCCTGCTGGTGAGACGGTCGAAAAATATGCGCGGTAACCGCCGTTAGCGAGTTTGACGATGCCAGGTGCCGTCATATTGCCCGTGATGCCAAATGCCGTGCGACCGATGCAGGCGACGTTTTCGAGTGTGAAATTTATGCCATCGCTCGAGATTGAACACGAGATGCCTTCACTTGACATGTTGTACATGCGGTAGCGACCATCGGCGAGCCTCATTACTCGTGGCATGCCATAGCCCTTGTCGCCGCCGAACGCGTTGCCAGCGCGAGTGAACGAAATGCCGTCTGATGAATCCCAGACTTCGATGCCTTTGTTTTGTGCAAAGACATAGGCGCGAAGTTTGCCGTCGGCGAGCAACACGCCCGAGGCATCGGCTACCGGTAGGCCCGCGGCCACGCCAAGCAAACTCGGATACAGAATTTGTTCGGCGATCAACGTCGCTTTATATGGGCCTTTTGGAAACACATCGGTCGGCGCGGCTACCGCCGTTTGGGTTGAGATGAGTGTTGTTAAAACAAGTGAGACTGCGATGACCGTTGATTTAAATGTGCGCATACCAAACTTTATACCACCGGCGCACGGTAGTTTCGCGGGGCTTGACGTGGTTAGCCGACGGCGACTGCGGTGACTAGATCGTTAGTCACTGAGACTGTGACGCGTTGTTGTGAATAGTCGGCTGTGAGGGCGAAACTTTCGCCGTCACGCTCGCCTACTCGAAATGCCCAGCCGAGACTCGTGGCGCACGACTCAGCATCAGATTCTGTGAAGCCGATCAGCATGTCGGCTCGCTCTTGGGTCTTTCACTTTCGCTCTCACCGCTCTCTTCGGCCCCAGCCCCACACCCCGCCAATACCAACACCGCTAATGCACTCGCGAGACTTGCTGAGAACTTTTTCATCACTGCTGACCACCCTACGTCAGTGAGCCCGGCGTTTGGCCCGGGCGCGGGTGGGGGTTGGCGCGGCCCGGCACATAATATTTGGCGATGGCGACGATTGGTGCCCAAATCGATTTGGCGAAATATCCGCTTGATGCGCCTGGGTCAGACAAATGGAATGCACTCGTTGCCCAATGCCGAAACGACCTCGACGCGAAGGGAATGTTCGAATTGCCGGGGTTCTTGACCGCCGATGCCCTGCGCGAGTCGGCGACGACGATTTTGCCGCGCATGGCCAACGAGTCAGTTGAGATTCGTCGCGAACACAACATTTATTTTCTCGACAAAGTTGACGGGCTCGCCGACGACCACCCCGCGCTCAAAAAGATAATGACGATCAATCACACTTTGTGTGGCGATCAATTGGTTGACACACCCGTGACGACGGTTTATGAATGGCCGCACTTTCGCGAATTCATCGCGGCGACAATGAGCCTGCCCGAATTGCATTTGATGGATGACGAGTTGGCGCGAGTCAATGTTTTGAGTTATCGCCCCGGCGAGGCGCTTAATTGGCACTTCGATCGATCAGAGTTCACGATCACGATTTTGTTGCAGCGCGCTGAGGCTGGCGGCATTTTTGAATATCGTCGCGAGTTGCGCACTGACGACGACCCGAATTACGAAGGTGTTGGTCGAATGATCGCGGGCAACGACCCCGAGGTGATCAGTGTCGATGTTGCGCCGGGCGCGTTAAATGTTTTTCGTGGACATAACACTGCCCATCGCGTGACGACAGTCGGAGGCGACAAAGAGCGCATGGTCGCGGTGTTGTCGCTTTATGAAAAGCCGGGCGTGCGGTTTAGCGATTCAGAGAAGATGGGTTTCTACCACCGCGTGCGGTAAAAGCATATATTTCGCGCCACAGTAAACAATTCACCTCGCATTAACCGCTGCGATACCTGCGCGGCTCTAGAAATTAACTAGACACATGTAATTTCAGCCTGTGAGTGCCCCACAAATAGAAGCTTCACGAGACCGTCGCGCCGAACTTCTTGCCATCGCCGAACCTGAAGCAATACAGAAACTCGCCAATCGTGCGCTCGAACTCGGAAGTATTTCAGATTCGCTCGTCGTGACCAAGGCCCCAGAAACTGGGCTGATCATGATGCAAGTGCGCGAGCCAGTTTGCAAAGAGCGCTTCTATCTTGCTGAAGTTGTAGCGACTCGCGCCGAAGTTTTGTTGCATGACCAGGCCGGCTGGGCGATTCGCATGGGCACCGATCGCCCGACTGCTCTTGGCGCGGCGATTCTCGACGCAATCTGCGAGGTAGTTGACGACGAATATGTCGAATTACAACGCTCGATTGGCGAACTATGCAATCAAACCATCGCCGATGAAGCGAACGCGAAACTGGCCGAATGGAACGAGATCTCACCAACCATCGTAAATTTCGAGGCGCTTGAGTGAAATGAAGTTCTTAAACCTTGTGCCAATTGACGCCAATTACACCTTTCGCGCGATGCTGCAGACTCTTAGTCGCCCCGGCACGATCGAGGCTCTAGCACTATCAGATCAGTCGCAATGTTTGCCCGAAACGGCGTTGATGCTCGCGCTAATCGACGTCGAGACGAAATTTTCAGTGATCTCATCGCTCGACGACATCGATGCCCAAGTTTGGGCTCGCCTGCTTGGTTCGGCTTCGGGTGCGCCAATCGCCGAGTTGCCGAATGCCGAGTGGGTGCTTTCTTTTGGTGAACCATCGGCACAAGATTTGAACAGCCTCGCTCGAGGGTCTGCCGACGAGCCCGAGGCAGGTTGTCGCCTGATCGTGACTTGCGACAAGTTAGAACAATTCGCGAGCGATGAAGACCTCGAGACCACCGAACGAGCACAAGACGACGACGCCAAACATCAGAGCACAACAATTGGTTTGCGTGGCCCGGGCGTCAATGGTGAAATAACTCTGCATGTCGTTGGTCTCAGTGAAAACTTTTTCAACACTTTGGCGCAAGTCAACAATTCGTTTCCGGCTGGCGTTGACGTTTGGTTTTGCGACCAACTGGGTCATATCGCCGCAATTAGTCGCAGCACCGAATTAAGTGTGATGCAATTTCAAGAGATCGTCGCCTAATGGGATACTCGGCAGCCAGAGGCGGCATCGACGCGATCGAGGCCGCCGAAAAACTCGTGCGCCACAAGCGATTGAATGCCGATTGCGAATGGGTTAGCCCCGAACAAATCGTTGGACGATTCAGGCTCGCTGTTGATCGCGTGATGGGTGAAGCCGGTATTTGGGATGAGCAGTTAACTGCAGTCGCAATTCGCCAAGCCGAAGGCGACCTAATTGAAGCGGTGCATTTGTTGCGGTCATATAAATCGACACTGCCGCGATTTGCCTATAGCCAAGCCACCGATGCCGACGAATTACAAATCATTCGACGCATCGTGCCCGCATTCAGAAACCCGCCAGGGCCCCAGATGCTTGGTCGCACCAGCGACTACACGGGTCGTTTACTTGAACTGACCACCGAACAAGCCGGCCAAGAAGAGTCGATGCTTTTGGCATCACTTGCCCTGACTCAAGAACTCGATGCGTTCAAGTCACCTTCAAGCAGTGAAGAAACACAGCCACGGCGCCTGCTTGAAACACTTCGCGAGATGGATCTTCTGGTTGATCGCCGTCGTAGCGATGACCCAGAACCATTCGACATCACACGAACACCTGCTCGCCCGCCAGCATCGCGTTCGGCACGACTTTCGTCGATGGCGCGCGCCGAAACTGGTGCGTTGGTAAATCAGTGGTATCGCAACATTCTCGGTCCAGACGGCTATCTGCATGAAGTGACACTGGGCGAAGTTCGCCACGGATATCTTCCACTGCACATCAATCATCCTTTGACGGGTAACGCGATTTCAATCGGCAACATTCGCGCCACAGAAGTTGAAGCGATTGAAGATTTAAACGGCATTGACGAGCAACGCGATCGATTCGATATCGGCTACGGGCTTTGCCTTGGTCACAACGAAAAAAAGGCAATCGCCATGGCCAACCTCGACATTGCGTGTCATCGTGACAACGGACGAAGCCAACTTGAGCAGTCGTTGTTGTTGACCACCGATGGTCTCGACTCGTCGGGCTTTCTTGAACATCTCAAACTGCCGCACTATGTGACCTTTCGGTCGATGGTCGAACGCAAACTTGCAGTTCGTGATTCTAAGAATCGTGAGCGCGCAACATGACCGATCTGCTCAACGAACTCGGCGCCGAACACGACCAAAAACAATTCGGAATTCTCGACGAATATTCAAAACGAGAAATTCGTCGGGCAATTCTCACGGCGGTGGCAGTGCCCGGCTATCAAGTGCCGTTTGGTTCACGAGAAATGCCGGTGGCTCGCGGTTGGGGTTCGGGCGGGTTGCAACTAACACTCGCAGTCATTAGCCCGAGCGATGTCATCAAAGTAATCGACCAAGGCGATGATCAAGGTGTTAATGCCGTGAACTTGCGTCGATTGATCGTGCAATCGACAAAAGTGCACGAGACAACCACCGCATCTGAAGCGTCGATCGTGCAGAGCCGACATCGCATACCCGAAGACGGACTTGATGAACAACATATTTTGATTTTGCAAGTGCCGGTGCCCGAACCGTTGCGCGGTGTTGAGCGCGACATGCGCGAACTTGCGCGAATGCACGCCGAAGCCGACTATTCGAAAATGTGGGTCAGTCTTTATGAAGACAAAGTACGCAACGGCGTTATCACCCAAACGACTGGGTATCCATGTTTGGTCAACGACCGTTACGTCATCGCCACGACACCGATACCCCGTTGGGATATACCCCGACTGGACCAATCACCGTTCTTAACTTTGTTTGGTGCGGGTCGCGAGAAACGCATCTACGCCGTGCCGCCATATACACCCGTCACGCCGTTGACATTCGAAGATGTTCCATTTGAAGTCGAACACACACCGGGTGCGAATTGCTCGCAATGCGGCAGCAATAAATCTTTTCTTGTTGAAATACCTGGCCATGCTTCGCGTTGGGTGTGCAGCGACACCGACTGGTGCGAACGAAACTCGGGCAAGACGCAATGAAACCCGTAACCGCACCCGAGTGGGTGCTCAAAGTTGAAAATCTCGGCAAAGTTTTCGGAAACCTCTCGAAGCATGGCATAGAAAACACTGGCCCAGAGGCTGGCACATCAAAAGATTCAGTGACGGGCGCAATCGTTGCCGCATGGGATGTTTCATTTGAAGTTGCCGCTGGCGAGGCGTTAGGCGTAGTCGGCGAATCTGGTTCGGGTAAATCAACTGTTATGCGTTGCATCGCCGGAGATCAGGCGGCGACAGCGGGTTCAGTGAAAATTCGCACGGCCCCCGACGAACAACTCGACATCTTCAATCTTTCGGCAGCCGAACGACGCCAACTTCGTGTCAATAAAATCGCGGTCGTCTATCAAGACCCTGCCGAAGGGCTCGCCATGAATGTCACCGCGGGCGGCAACATTGCGTCGCCGCTAACCGCCGCTGGTTGGCGCAACTTTTCGGCGATTCGGGGTCGTGCCAGCGAACTGTTGAGCCGCACCGAAGTGCCATTGAACCGAATGGATGACGCAGTCAAGTCATTCTCAGGTGGCATGCGCCAGCGCGTGCAACTCGCCAAAGCGATCGCCAATCGCCCACCAATCGTTTTGTTCGACGAACCAACAACGGGTCTCGACGCCAGTGTTGCCGCGGGCGTACTCGACCTGATTCGCGGACTACTCGAAGAATACGGCTTGGCTGCGGTTGTCGTTTCGCATGATTTTTCGGTGATCGAGATGCTCACGACCCGCTGCATCGTGATGAATCACGGACGCGTTGTTGAGAGCGCGCTCACTGATCAACTGCTCGAAGATCCGCACCATCCGTATAGCCAAAAATTAGTTTCAGCGGCGCGAGCATGACACAACAATCAATTGGGCAACAAAACGTCGTGCTCGAAGTACGAGATCTATACAAACATTTCTACCTGCACACTATTGACTCAAGATGCGTCGAAGCCCTCAACGGAGTTTCACTCTCGGTTGCGGCTGGCGAACACGTGGCACTTGCGGGCACGAGTGGCGCAGGAAAATCGTCGTTGCTCAAGTCGATTTATCGAACCTATAAACCGACCAGCGGCAGTGTTTTGCTCAAACTCGACACGTCGACATTTGTTGACCTTGTTTCGCTGACAGATGCCGAACTCGCAACTTTGCGTGGCACAAAAATCGGCTACGTCTCACAATTCTTGCGCGCTCAACCACGACGCTCGCCGTTTGACATCGTGATGCACGCCGGCATTCAGCGCGGCATGGATCGCCAGACCGCCAAAGATGCGGCGGCACACTCGTTGCAACGCCTCAACCTTGACGAAGTTTTATGGGATGTCAGCGCATCAATGCTTTCGGGCGGCGAAAAACAACGCGTCAACTTGGCCGCTGGCACGATCTCACCGCCACAACTTTTGCTACTTGATGAACCAGTTTCGGCACTCGACCCCGCGAACCGAGAGTCGGCACTCGAACTGATCGGCACACTCACAAGCCAAGGCGTCGCGGTGCTCGCAGTGTTTCACGACATTGAAGCGATGCGTCGTCTCGCGTCGCGAATAATTGTTTTGCGAAATGGGCGCGTCGATTATCAAGGCAGCCCTGAAGATGCTCTAACCAACCTTGAAGGAGTTGCCCGATGAAAAACAGCAAATTTTCAATTACCAATGTCACTGCAGTTTTGCCAGACTCTTTGCTTGAGCACGCGACAATCACAATTGAGCGTGGCGTGATAATTGATATTGCTCAATTCGGCCCCGCTGCACCCGATTCAATTAACGGAAGCGGCTCAATCTGTATTCCTGGTGTCGTTGATAGTCACAGTGACGGCTTTGAACAAGAGCTAAACCCACGTCCAAACGCCACTCTGCCGAGCGGTTTTGCACTTCGCTCTTTTGAAAGTCGAGTGCGTGCTGCGGGCATCACCACGATGTTTCACGGAATCGGCTTTGAAAACGACGAAAAATGGGGTCGTACAGTTGACAGCGCCAACGAGTTGTGCGACACGATCGTCGACTATGTCGAAAGTATGTCGGCCCTGATAGATCACCGTATTCTCTACCGACTCGACGCTCGCGATTCTCACGGCTATGTCGCGTTGATTGCGCGCTTGAATCAAAACGAAAACGAAATGAAGGCCCAAGTGCCACTGATCTCTTTTGAAGATCACACACCGGGTCAAGGACAATACACCGACCGAACCGTGATGGAGCGTTACATCGCCGGCAACCGAAAAGTTTCAATCGAAGAGGCTCGTCGTATCGTTGATCAAACGATCGCCGAACGCAATGCGCTGATCGGCAATCGCGACAAAGCATTGCCGTGGCTCACCGAAAATGCCGTATCTGGTGCAATCAATTTGATGGCACACGACCCCGCGACGAGCGACGATGTCAAAGAAGCAGTCACCTGGTCGGCGTCGATCGCCGAATTTCCGACGACGATCGAGGCGGCAAAACTCGCCAAAGAATCTGGGCTACGCACCGTATGCGGAGCGCCAAATGTTTTGCGCGGCAAAAGCCACAGTGGCAATGTCAGCGCCCAAGAGTTAATTTCTTTGGGTCTTTGCGATGGCTTGGCATCAGATTATTTGCCGAGTTCACTACTTGGGTCGGTTGCGGCACTCGTCGAACGAAAAGTCTGCACACTGCCACAGGCAATTCGCCTGGTCACCTCGGGCCCTGCCCAAACTGTGGGGCTGACCGACCGCGGAGAAATCGCGATTGGCAAACGAGCAGATCTTGCGCTAATTCGTTTGCAGGGAAACCTGCCGACAGTTTTCGGCGTGCTTACAGCGAACTCACAACACGCCGAGCGTGTCAGTCTGGTCGGAGCATCAGCGTGAAATTACCAAGTGGCGTGAGTCGTGTCTTGGCTGAAAGTGCCGAGGCCGCATGGTCTGCATACCATGACGCAATGGGGCGATACTCGCGCGAAGAGCGGCTTGCAACTTCGGGCATTGGTGGCGATGGAACCCCGACATATTTTCTTGACGAAGTTGTTGAACGACCCGTGCTCGAAATTTTTGAAACTCACGGCGTAAATGTTTTGTCCGAGGAAATCGGTTGGATCGACCGCGGTTCGTCTGAAACTATCGTCGTCGACCCGCTCGACGGCACCGCAAATGCGGCAGCAGGTGTGCCACTGGCTTGTTTCTGCGCGGCGCGCGTCGTCGATGGTGTCGCCGTCGAAGGTCTCGCATTATGGCTTGATGGCAACCGAGTTTGGTGGGCAAAAAAAGATCAACACATTGTGAACACAACCACTAAGCGCCAGACTCTAAACGGTGCGGCTGTGTCAATGTTGCGACCGCGCCCCGAAACTTTTGATGCTTGGTGCCGAGTTGCTCGACGAATTGATCGTGTGCGCGTGCTTGGTTCGAGCGTGCTTGAAGCGTGTCTTGTCGCCGATGGTGCCATTGACGCGTTTTGTGATGCAGGTGGCGACATTCATCGAATTGTTGATCTCGCCGCCGTTGACTTGATAGTTCACGCCGCCGGCGGTGTGTTAATCGATTTGCACGGACGCCCGCTAACTTTTGAGCCCGACCTATCACTTCGATGGAGTGGAATTGTCGCCGCAACACCGCAACTCGCAGAAGAGTTGCAAGCCGAATTACTAAACATCAACTAGTCTTTGCGTTGTTGCCTCTCAACGCTCTCGGATTCTTAACTGTCGTTGCATACGGCACATGGTTCTATGGCTTTGGCGTGCTGTACACGAACCTCTCGTCGTTTCATAATGTCTCAGCGAGCACACTCGGCGTCACATACGGCATCGCCAATTTAATTGCTGGCATCGGTGCAGTCGCCACTGGTCGTCGCCTCGATGTTTTTGGCCCGCGCGCCGTGCTCGGCGTCATCGGCCCCCTTGGTGCTGTTATTTATGGCGCGAGTTCGTTCGCTACTGGCACGACATTTCTTGCGACATACGCCCTTGGCGGCGGACTAATCGGTGCAGCGGGTTTCTATTCGTTCACCCAGCCGCTTGCGGTGCGAGTTGCCAAAACCGATGCGGCTCGCGCAATCACTCGTCTCACAATTTGGGGTGCGTTCTCATCGCCAATCATGATTCCATTCACAGAAATTTTGCGCGCCAACTATGGATGGCAAACTGCCGTGCGCCTGCCTGCCGCGCTTACTGCAATTTCATTTCTCGCAGCAGCCGCTGTGTGTCGCGTGGATCTCGTAAAGAACGAAGAGCCACCATCGCTGTTCGCATCGCTGCGTCGTGCGCTCGGCGATATTCGACTTCGACTCTTCGCTGCCGCCGCATTTCTCTCGTCGGTTGCCGTCAGCACGCTTCTCGTGTTTCAGGTGCCGACAATGACTTGGGCCGGCGTCTCGGCTGGCACGGCGGCGTTGCTTGCAAGTTTGCGCGGATTAATGCAACTCGCAGGACGAATTCCACTTCTTGCGGCAATCAATCGCTATACGGCACCCAGATTGATCGTGATCGCCCGCGTGGTGCTTGGCATTTCGGCGTTGTTTCTGCTCGGCAGCGGCAACCTCGTTTTGGCACTCATATATATAGTGTTGGCCGGCGTCACGATCGGCGCGCTCTCGGCACTCGACGGCGTTGTTGCGCGCGACATTGTGCAACCCGAGGTTTTCGGCACCGTGATGGGCGGCATCGGCCTTATCGCCACACTCGGAGGCTCGCTCGGCCCGATTTTTGGTGGATGGCTACGCGATGTGTTCGACTCACCCGTCGCGCCAATGCTTATTGTTTTGCTCGCTGGCTGTTCAGCAGCGATAATTTTTTCTATTCAACAATCCATCTCACAAAAGAACCAAGCAACTCAATAGCGTAGACAATCACAAAGATCACGATGATGATCGCGCCAACAGTTTGCTCTTCGAGCACACGAATTGCCGAGAGCAGCAAGAAACCGATGCCGCCACCGCCGATGATGCCGAGCACGGTCGATGAACGCAAGTTGACATCGAGCATGTAAAGAGTTTGACTAACAAGAGTTGGTAACGCCTGTGGAATAACCGAAGTAAAAAATTCTTGGGTGCGCGAGGCGCCCGTCGCAAGAACTGCTTCACGCGGCACAGGCGAAACTTCTTCGAGAGCGTCGCCAATTAACTTGGCCATAAACGTTGCCGTGCCAAGTGTGAGCGCCAATGTGCCAGGCACCGGGCCAAGACCCATCGCCGCCACGAAAAGTACAGCGACAATAAGTTCGGGAAGTCCGCGTAGGGCGAGCAAGAACAACCTGGTCACACTATAAATCGCGCGATTAAACATGATGTTTCGTGCCGAGAGAATACCAAGCGGTACCGCCAGCACGAGACCCAGTGTCGTCGCCGTGAAACCGATTGCAATTGTTTCACGAATGCCTTGCCAAAGTTCTGGTCCGGCAGTCGTGAAATCGGGTGGATAAAGAGATCCGAAACTAGCGACAACTTCGTCGAATAAGCCGAATGCAGAAATCAATGGCATTTCAATTGTGACTAGCGCAAAGACCAACACCGCCAAAAATGTGACGCCAGCAGTTGCTCGAAGTGTTCGTTCGTATGTCCAAGGTGGTGTGAGTCGACGCGTAGTCACTGCATCAATCAGCAAACGCTGGTCGCGTCGCTCTCTTGCAAGTGATCGCTTAGTTGGCGTGGTAGGTGCCGACAGGTGATCACCGATGATTGAGGCTCTCAGTCTTGCGGCAATTACTTCGATGATCGTGATCGTCACAAAGATCACAGAAACGGCACTAATCGCGCGCTGATAGTCGAGCCCGCGGAGCTCCATTTGAATGACGAAGCCGACGCCACCTGCACCGACGAAACCAAGAATTGCAGATTCGCGCAAGTTAATATCTAAGCGATACAACGCAGTGCCGATGCACGACGGTGTTATTTGCGGAACGATGGTTGCCAAGATTGTTTGCCACTTGCCCGCGCCAGTTGAACTCACCGCTTCACGCGACATCGCCTCAGTATTTTCAATCGCCTCGGTAAACAATTTGCCGATCATGCCGATCGAGTGAATCGCCAAAGCCAAAATGCCGGGCAGTGGGCCGATTCCGAGAGGCCAAGTCATGATTGCCGCGAGCACCAAAGTCGGTACGGCACGAGCGAGGGTGATTACCCCACGTGCAAAGGCGAACACAACTGGGTTTGGTGTCGTGTTTCGGGCCGCGAAAAACGCTAATGGAATGCTGATCAACACCGACAAAGTGGTGCCGATGACAGCCATCCAAATTGTCTCGATCGTTGCTTCGATCACCTTGGGCAGATTGTCGAAATTCGGCGGAAACATGTACGTAATCAAGTTCCATAATTCTTCAAAGCCACCAAACAATGTCGACAAGGTCATGTCGATGTATGTCCATGACCACACGGTCGCTGCAAGAAAAGAAACAAAAATAATCAACAACGCGCCACTCTGCCACTTGCGCGGTGCTCGCGTTAACTGGTTTTTTGACCTGCGAGTTAACGGCTCGACGTGCGCCGCTGTCATGCTATGCCTCTACTGAGTCGGCGACTTTTGCTGCGTCAAAACTTTCGGTCGGTGCCAAAAGTTCTGACTCGCGATCGACGCGACGATAGACATCCATAACATCGACTTGCGACAAGCCTGTGGCATCACGATCAAGTACCACGCGTCCATCACGAAGACCGACTATTCGGTGAGCCCAGCCCATCGCCAGTTCGACCTGGTGCAAAGTAACAATGATCGTCATTTTTTCTTCTGTTGCGACTTGCAGCATCAATTCTAAAACTTGAGCGCTCGACTCGGGGTCAAGCGATGCCACTGGTTCATCGGCAAGCAAAATTTCTGGTTGTTGCATGATCGTGCGAGCGATCGCAACGCGCTGCATCTGCCCACCCGAAAGTGTGTCGGCGCGTTGGTAAGCCTGCGGCGCAAGACCGACACGGTCGAGATGATCAAATGCTTCGCGACGCAATTGTTTTGGATAACTCCAGACGCCATATCGTGGGCCACCCAAGCGACCAAGAGCACCACTCAAAACATTCTCAAGACATGTTGCGCGACCAACCAAACCGAACTGCTGAAAAACAAAACCCACGTTGCGACGCACTGCACGAAGTTCGCGATTTGAAGCAGATGACACCTCGGCTCCGAGGACTTTCACACTGCCAGATGTTGGCTTGTGCAAGCCGTTGAGGTGACGCATCAAGGTCGACTTGCCCGAACCAGAAAGCCCAATCAGCGACAACAGCTGACCTTTTGGCACTTCGAGACTTACATTATCGAGCGCCAAAGTTCCATTTGGAAAGCGCTTAGAAACCCCGGTGAGGCTAATGAGGGGATTAGCCCCACCGGAGAATGAATTTGACATAATTGAATGAGTAAATCGGTTGAGTTTTGTACTACGAACTCAGCGACACTTGCTCGACTTAGTTGCTTCACAAACCTGACGAATGCCGTCATATGCGGCATCAGTCGTCGGTTTGAAACCCCATGTCGAGTCCTCAATTACGTTGCATGTAGCTTCGGTTGTGCAAAAACCAGCAGCAACGAACGCGGTCTTGTTGATTTTCTCTAACACCGTCTTCTTAATGATGTTGAACAAATCTGCTGGCAGATCTTTGCGAACTGCAAGCGGAGAGTTCGTGATCGGTTCACTCTTCCAAACGATTTTGTAGTCAGCAAGGCTGATCTTTCCGGCATCTGGAAGAGTCTTGTTGAACATGTCGTCGTATACGAAACCCGCATCACAAGTGCCGGTTTGAACTGCGAGCACTGACTTGTCGTGACCACCAGCGAGAATTGATGTGTAGTCGCGGTCGGTTAATCCATTTGCCAAAAGACCGGCAGTTGGATACAAGAAGCCCGAAGTTGATGCAGCATCAACGAAGCAAAGTTTTTTGCCCTTTACATCTTTGATCGAGTTGATCGAAGTAGTTGCCTTCTTCGTCACCAAAAACGACTCATAATAGCCTTGGACAGTCGTAGCCGTCGGAACAGATGTGCCGACTGCCTCGATCTTTGCACCACGTGCCTTGGCGAGAACATAAGAAAATGGCCCGTAGAACACGATGTCTGCTCGACCTGCAACCTGTGCCTCGATTACACCGGCGTAATCTGTCGCCGAGATAAACGTTGTTGGCAAACCAGTCTCTTTTTCGATTGTCTTCACGAAGTTGGCGTACTTCAACGTCATCGCAGCAACGTTTTCAGATGGCACTGCAGCAACAACCAACTTGGTCGGCCAACCGGCTTTCGCAGTTGTTTTTGACGCTGCCCAAGTGTACTTTTTGGTCTTGCTGTTGTATGCGCACTTTAACTTGCCACTCGTTTTGTTAAGTTGCGACTTCGAGCACGCCTCGCCCGATTTTACTGAAACCTGCGCCGAAGCGACTGCTGGCACGGCGAATGTCGCTGCCAACGCCGCGACGACGATGATATTTCGAAGTCGACTCGCTTGTCCGAAAAACTTTTGTGTCTTCATTTTATTTCTAGTTCCTTTCGTGAAACTATTAGGGGTTGATTGATTACTTGCTGCTACCAGGTGCTGTTACTTCGAAGAATGCGACGCTGCCCGAAAGTTCGTATGAAACAACGACCATTGGTTTGCCTGTTGGGCTTTGAGCAGCTTCAAGGAAGAGCACACCTTCTGGAGAAACATCGCCCGCTGTGCCGAGGATTATGTCGCCACCAGGGATCGATGTGTTGAGATACTGACGGAACCTTGGCTTGACCGGATTCGTCACGTCGTAGAGCATCAGACCACTGTCGCGCTCAAGTGCGAGCACCATCCAGGTACGACCATATGCTTTGCCGATCGCAAGACCTTCTGGCTCTGGACCTTTTGAGGCGCTGCGTGCTTCAAAACCATTTACGAGACCGGTTGATGTGTTCCAATCGGCATTGAACAATTTCGGACGCTCGTTAGCAAGGACTCGCTCGATTTCGTCGCCAGAGTCAAACACAAGGTCTGCACCGTAAACACCGTCGATCAAGTTGTTTTTCCAAACTGTGAAAGAGCGTGTGCCGAACGAGAACGCATTTGCAACTTTCGTCGCCGAGGTAACAATCGTGCCGCCCACATTGGCCGGCGAGAATTGCGTCACTTTCATTCGACCTGCAACGCTGCTGCCCTTGAATGTTGAGTCAACAGTCGTGTCAGCAACATCAGCAAAGCGTGGGTCTTCAGCCTCGAGCTTGGTTGCATCAGTACCACCGAGCAGACATGCGTATTCGCGTGCGTCACCTTCGTTAGCGGTGACCATGTATGTGTTGCCACCCGCATCAATCGTGCCGATTGCGTCTGGCAAGTACATGCCCTGAATGTTTCGCTTCTCAATGTTGATCACATTGTCGCGATCGCTTGAGTCAAGACCGTTGTTGTAAACATTGTGATTCTTTACACCAAGACCGAGAATGTTGACGATCGTGCCAGTGGCTACATCAACCGTTGCAATCGAGTTGTTCTCTTGCAAAGTCACATAGGCATATGCGCTGTCAGCCGAGAAGGCTGCATACTCTGGTTCGATGTCTTGTTCAACGGTTGCATTCGGTCCGAAAATTCGACCGCCAGCGTAAGTGATTGCGTTCTTTCGAGCAGCGAAGCTCTTGAAGTCAATTGTTTGAGCAGTTGGTGTTTTGCTGGACAAGTTGATAATCGAGATCGAACCAAGCGGGTCGGTTGTTTCTGGCAACGCGCCGCTTGTGAGGCAATAATTTGCTGGTTGGCCTTCGTTAGCAACAATTGCATACTTGCCATTAGGGCTAATCGATACATGGTCTGGCAAGACGCCTACTTCAATGCCATTAGCAAGACCTGCGCGCAATTTGCCGTTGACATCCATTACGAAAATTCGGCCAGGGGATGTCGCCGATGCCATCTGGGCAGCAACAAGCACAACACCGTTCTTTGCGGCGACGCTCTGAATGCCGGTTGCACCAGCTGAAGTGAACGAGACGGCCTTAATTAGTTTTGGCTTCTTGAGATTCGAAATGTCGACGATGTCGATCGTGTTCTTCGCGCCGTTAGTGATGAACA
>JNSL01000091.1_pt1 | contig 15943 bp, 17 predicted proteins | sample 210691 | NCBI WGS metagenome assembly JNSL01 (sample SAMN02808685, study PRJNA238866) | freshwater metagenome | biome: fresh water; feature: freshwater reservoir; material: water; isolation source: water column of the freshwater reservoir Embalse de Amadorio in Spain | place: Spain: Valencia ...
CTTTCCAATAACTTCACTTGAATCAAGTGCGCCCCAATTTCGGGAATCTGTAGATGCGCCTTTGTTATCGCCTTCGACCCAAATTTCAGTTTTATTATTTCTATCGGAAACTTGGGTAACCCGCTTAACTTGCAAGAAGTCTGTGCCAAATTCTGATTGGCGCTGGATTAGAACGACTTTGCCAATCAGTTCTTGTGCTTTGGACTTTGCCTTGGATTTTGCTGGGAGCACCCGAAATAGCAGCCAATCGCCATCGTTGTAGTTGGGCGACATTGAATCCCCGCGGATCTCTACCGCTTTGAAGAAGGCCTTGAAGAATTTAGCAACGTTAAACTGCACACGACTCATAGGCGTAGTAGTCTCGCACCATAAATCCGGTAAATCCAAATGAAAGGCAAGTTATGAACTTCAAGAATCTTTTTAAGCCAGAAGCGATTGCTCACGCACATTGCGATCTACCTTGTGGTGTTTATGACCCAGCACAGGCGAAGATTGAAGCTCTTTCAATCAAGGCAACCATGGAGAAATATGCCGCCTCAAGTGATGCGGATTTCAAATCCCGCGCTGTAGCTATCAAGGAAGAGCGCTCTGAATTAGTCAAGCATCATCTCTGGGTTCTCTGGACTGATTACTTCAAGCCAAATCACTTTGAAGCTTACCCACAACTACATGTTCTATTTAACGAAGCAACAAAGCTTGCTGGCGCTGGTGGAACTAAGGGTTCAAATGATGTTGCAGTTGCTGAAAAACTCATTACAAAGATTGATGAGATTGCCGAGATTTTTTGGGCAACTAAGAAGTAGTCAGAACTAGTACTGAATCAACTAGTTCTGAAGTAATGGGCTCGCCTTAGGGCGGGCTCATTTTTTTATCTCGAATTTAAATCGCTTCTCTTGAAATCGACTCCGCTGCAATTCGAGCTGCAAAGGAGACTCGATCTACTATTTTTCTTTCGATGGCTCCAGATGCAATTAATCTGGTGCCCTGATGAACTTCAATGTTGAATTTGCAGATTGAGCCTTCGATTTCTATACAAGTTGCATTTGCTCTGATTTCTATTCCTACTCCTACTGATGCATGCGTAGTTACAGCAAAATTTGAAGTGATTGATGTTTCGCCAGAATCTAAATGCTCAGAAAGTGCAGCAGTGCAGGCACCTTCAAAAATATTGATCAGAGTTGGTGTAGCCAAGATCGGTAAGTCATTTAGCGCTTGGGCTACCGATGTATCGGCGGGACGCACAGTTAGAGACGCCATTCCGATGGCTCCCAATACTGTCTCTGAATTCATAACCGCTAACTTAGCGGGAAATCACGTCTAATCTCGTGAGTAGTTTCAATTTCAATGTGTGTCTCACCGTTAATGGTTGTCTCGGTTCGGCGGTATTCGGTTATGACTTGGGTCGGGCTAAACATTTGTGATGCAAGAAGTGCGGTCTGCTGGGCGATGCGATTCTGCAAATCCTCAGGGGCTTCTTCGCAACATGCATCTGACAATAAAGATTTCATCCGAGTCAGAACTTGGCGCTCGTGCTCCATCTCGGTCAGACATTGTGGGCACTCTTCAAAATGGCTCTGAAAAGTTTGAACCTGAATTGCATCTTCAATCTCATTATCAATAAAGAGAATCAAGGCATGCATAACTTCATTACATTCCATCAGATCCTCCAAACCCGCGATCTTTGGCGTAATCCATTAAAAGAACGCGAAGTAATTTGCGGCCACGATGGAGGCGAGACATAACAGTCCCAGCAGGAATTCCTAAAATATCCGCAATCTCTTTATATGAATAGCCTTCAACATCTGCGTAGAAAACAGCTAAACGAAACTCCTCTGGAATCTCATGAAGTGCACGCTTTACATCGCCATCAGGCAGATTCTCTAAAACTTCATCTTCCGCAGATTTTCCCTGATCACTTGTGTGACTTGCCGATGCCGCCAATTGCCAATCTTCAACTTCACCATCAGAGATAAGTGGACGTCGTTGGTCTTTGCGATAAGTGTTAATAAATGTTGTTGTAAGAATTCGATAGAGCCAGGCTTTTAAATTTGTTCCAGGTTCGAATTGATGAAACGAAGTAAATGCTTTTGCATAAGTATCTTGAACTAAATCTTGGGCATCATGTGGATCTTTCGTGTAGCGCATAGCTGCGGCATACAACTGATTTGTATATTGCATTGCATCGCGTTCAAACCGGGCTGTGCGCTCGAGAACGGACTCCGTGGCCAGAAGTTGGGCCGGAGTTTTAATCACTATTTCCGAGTTCATCGGGAATAAGGTTACCGCCAAGAGCTGTCACCCTTCTTATTAAATAAAACCCTTAAGAGGTAGAACTATGGGAACCCTGGGTTTATTCCCTGCTTCGAAAGGGGTTTTAGAAAAGGGCAAAGGGTTCTAGAAAAGAGTATTGGGCTCGCTCACATCGATCTCAGAAATCAGATCCGCACCATTATTTCGAGTGGCATTTACTCGAGTAGAAACTGGGTGCGCTCGCAGCCCTTTCGCTGGTTCTGCAAGCTCCATAAGTTTTTGAATCTCTTCCACAGAATTTAACTTTGGATCTAGCCAAGCATCCCAGCGATTGACGGGAAGAAAGGTTGGCATTCGATTATGAATTTTTGCAAGAAAATCTACGGCAGGCCTTGTGATGATTGACGCACTTTCAAAAATTTCGCCACTCGGATCAACCCAGCGGTCATAAATTCCGGCGAATGCAAGTGACTTTCCTTCGATATCAGATTGAATAAAGAAGGGTTGTTTGCTCTCATATTTTCCAAGTTCAGTTGCCCATTCATAATATCCAGATGCGGGAATTAAACAGCGCCGAGATTTAAATGCACTTCGAAAAGTTGGTTTCTCATGAACACTTTCACTTCGGGCATTAATCGCTTGTGATTGTGACCGAACTGCTTCGCTTCGATCTTTGCTCCAAGGTGCAATCATTCCCCAGGAAAGCGTTGCTAATTCACGACGATTCTCACTTACATCATCACCAATATCCCTAAAATCCCTAATCACATATATCTCGCGGGTTGGTGCAATATTCCAATCTGCAGGAAGCGCCGCTGGAATCCTGTTTGTTGTAATTTCAAATTCTTCAATCAATTCGCCAGCTGATTTAACTAGGGCATATCTTCCGCACATAACGGCAAGAATACCCGCTGAGGTAGGCTTGCGCGGTGAGCAAAAAAATTGGATCGAGCGCTGAAGATTTATGGCGCGCACCCTTTCGGGGAAATAATCCAATCAACGCCGCAATAACAATTCCAGGTTCAAAATCTGCTACAAATCGCGCACTTATTCTGGCAGCGCTTGCGAAAACCCCATCGACTTTAAGAAAGCCATTACATTCTCGTGACAGCGCGTTAATGATTTCTGGACTTAGGGCAATTGGTTGCGCAATTACTCAAGAACCAAATGGTGATTTGCAAATAACTCCCGGAAAATTCTTTGGCCCTGCAAGTGTCGATGTTGGAAATGCCGGAACCGTGATGCGCTTCTTGCCACCTGTTGCAGCACTTGCCAATGGCTTGATTCACTTTGATGGCGATGCCAGATCGCACGAGCGACCTGTTGGGCCAGTAATTCGCGCACTTGAAGAGTTGGGCGTAACCATCGAGCATGGAGGAAAATACTCTCTTCCTTTAACTATTAATGGAAGCGCTGCAATCAAAGGTGGCACACTTGAAATCGATGCCTCGGCTTCTAGTCAATTTATCTCTGCCTTGCTGCTGATTGGTCCCGTAACTCAAATTGGAATTACGATAAAAGATATTGGAAAGACTCTGCCATCTCTGCCTCATATCGAAATGACAATTGCGATGTTGAAAACATTTGGTGCAAAACTTGAGAGCAAAGTTAATGAAAATGGCCGGCGCGAATGGCGAGTCGAGCCTGGTGAATTAGCTGGCCAAGATTTAGTAATTGAACCAGATCTCTCAAATGCTGCGCCTTTTATGGCAGCGGCGATGATTTGTGGTGGCGAAGTTGCGATTTCAGATTGGCCAAAGAAGACGGCCCAACCAGGTGATCAACTTAGAAATATCTTTACCCAAATGGGTGCCAAAATAGAATTTGCCGGAAATGATTTAAAGATTTCTGGTACTGGAAAAATTCAAGGGATTGAAATTGATCTGCACGATGTCGGTGAACTAACTCCTTCAATTGCAGCAGTAGCGGCGCTTGCTGATTCACCATCTTCGCTCCGTGGAATTGGCCACCTTCGATTGCATGAAACAGACCGATTGGCCGCACTTGCTGCCGAATTAAATGCTCTCGGTGGCGATGTGGATGAGGAAGAGAGTGCGCTGCATATTTCTCCAGCCCCACTGCACAGTGGAACTTTCCATACCTACGATGATCATCGACTTGCAACTGCAGGTGCAATCATTGGCCTGGCGATTGATGGGATTGATGTAGAGAACATTGCTACTACACAGAAAACGCTTCCGGATTTTCCGGGCGCCTGGCAGCAAATGTTGGGTTCCAATGGTTGAGCCACGTAACTTCAGTGAGTTCGATGAAGATGATGTTCGATCTAGACCAGCTCGCAGCACAAGACCACGCACAAAAGATCGACCAGATTATTCGAAAGCAGCAACAGCTTTTGTAGTTGCGGTTGATCGCGGGCGCGTAACTTGCTTACTAGGTTCAAAAAGAGAATTGGATTCAGCAGCGAAGTTTGATTCGGCTGGAGTTATCACTGCGATGAAATCTCGCGAGATTGGAAAAACTTCTGTAGTAGTCGGTGACACCGTTGGATTAGTTGGAGACATTTCAGGCGAAGACGGAACCCTGGCTCGAATAGTTACAGTGGCAGAACGCAAAAATGCACTAACCCGCACTGTTGATGATGACGCTGAAATTGAGCGGATGATTGTTGCAAATGTTGATCAGATGGCGATCGTAATTGCATCCGAAAATCCAGAACCCCGGCACGGTTTTGTTGATCGCGCACTCGTTGTTGCTTATGACCAGGCAATCACGCCGATAATAATTATGACAAAATGTGATTTATCTGATGGCAAGGAGTTCTTAGAAGCATACAAAGACTTAAATATTAAAATAATTAAGACCCAGATTAAGAGACAAAAAGGTCGCGAACTAGATGAAATACGTGAATTACTTGATGGCAAGTGCACAGTTTTACTCGGACACTCTGGGGTTGGAAAATCCACACTAGTAAATGCTTTGGTAGAGAACGCTGATCGGGCAACGGGTTCAGTAAATGATGCGACTGGACGTGGTCGTCACACTTCTTCATCTGCAATTGCACTCGCACTAAATCCCGGCTGGATTATTGATACTCCAGGAGTTAGATCCTTTGGCGTCGCTCATGTTGATAGCAACCGCGTAATTTCTGCCTTCAGTGAATTTAGTGAAGCGATAGAACACTGCCCAAAGAACTGCTCGCATAACGAAGAGAGTTGCGCATTAAATTCTTGGAATCTCGATGATGTAAGCAAGTCAAGGCTAGAGAGCTTGCGGCGCCTGCTTAAGGCCTAGTTGGATTGGTGCAGTAGGATTTGCGCATGTCATCGCGCGCCCATGATTTAAAATCAGATTTAGAGCTCGCAATACGTCTTGGAGATGTTGCCGATGAGATTTCACTAAAGCGCTATCAAGCACTTGATTTAGTAATTGAAACCAAACCTGATTCATCCCCCGTGACTGATGCAGATAAAGCGGTTGAAAGTGCAATTCGAAATGAAATTTCAAAGGTTCGCAGTGATGATTTAGTTGTTGGCGAAGAGTTCGGTAGCCCTGATTCGCTAGCCGGTAAGTATTACTGGGTAATTGATCCAATTGATGGAACCAAAAATTATTTACGTGGCGTGCCGACCTGGGCCACGCTAATTGGATTAGTTGATCCTGCGGGCGAAGTTGTAGTCGGAGTTGTAAGCGCACCAGCACTCGCAAGACGTTGGTGGGCTGCAAAGGGATTGGGTGCAAAGACCCAGTTTAATTCTGGAGTTAATTCTGGAGCTAGCGCTAGTGAAATTTCTGAACTAAGGGTTTCAAAGGTTTCAAAACTTGGTGACGCATCGATTTCATATTCAGACCTGATTGGTTGGGGTGAGCGAAAAGATAAATTTGTCGCACTGCAAGAGCGAGTTTGGCGAACCCGAGGCCATGGAGATTTCTGGTCACATATGTTGGTTGCAGAAGGCGCGGTTGATATCGCTGTTGAACCTTCACTCTCCCTCTGGGATATGGCGGCGCTCGATGTAATTGTTCGTGAAGCTGGCGGAAAATTCACGGATCTTAATGGCAAAGATGGACCACATGGTGGGAGTGCGATTTCAAGTAATGGGATAGTTCATAGTGATTTCATTAAGGAAATAAATTAGATGGGAAATTTCCGAATGGCTGACGTTGAAATTAGTGACATTGAGATTGCTGGGCTCGAATTAAGCGCTTCCCAAGTTCAACAAATCCTTCTCGTTCTCTCTGGTTTTATCGCCTTTGTCCTCATCGTCTTGATAGTTAATTACCTTACAAAAAGCCGTGGTTCAAGTTCAGGCGAGAAGCCAAGTAAAAAGCCAGGTAAAAAAGAGCCGCAATATGAAGAAATTTTCGAAGTTGAGAATGAAATTATTGAAACTAATCCATATAAGAACGATCCAGATACTTACTTCGAACAATCAGTTCTGCAAACTGTAACTCTGACTTTAATTGTTGGACTGCAGGAGCACTTAACTAAAATGGCTGAGAATCCATCGGATCAACATAAAGCGATGAAAGCGGTCGGAAAATATCTAGAAGAGAAAAGTATTGCCCCGATTGCTTTTACCCAATGGAATCAATCTGCGATTCAAGGTATTGCTGCCCGAGTTATTCTGAATGGAAAATCTAGAACTGCACTATTTGGTCCAAGCGTTGCGATGGTTAAAGCCACTGCTAAATTCCCAAGTGAGATATCTGCCCAGGTTGAGAGCGCGCATGCAGCCGGTCAGAGTGTTTTTGTCTTAGCTATTGATGGTCTGGCCTACGGTGTGTTCTCCGTAAGCCATCGACTGGTCTTAATTGGTAGCGGGGACAGGATTTGAACCTATGACCTCTGGGTTATGAGCCCAGCGAGCTACCGAGCTGCTCCACCCCGCGTCGGTTCGGCAATCTTATGCCGAAAGGTTTAATTACCCAAATTACTTTTAGGAAATTACCTTTGTGCAGCGATTGCAGCAGCAATTGCTGCTTCTAAACGATCCTGAGCCTTGCCATATTCTGTGAAGTCGCCTCTTCTAAGTGCAGCTTGTGCATCTGCTAACGCTGCTTTTGCGTTCTCAAGTGCAGATTTCACAGAATTGCTAACTGTTGGAGTTGAACCGCCAGTATTTGTTTGTGAGGTGTTATTTAAATTAGTTCCGGAGTTTCCACCAAATACTTGATCCAGTGCACCCTTAAGTGTGTTATCAAATCCAATTACATCACCAAAGGAGACTAGAACTTTTTGCAGCAATGGATACGCCGCATTGTTAGCAGTCGCACGAACATAAACTGGCTGGACATAAAGTAAACCGCCACCAACTGGAAGTGTCAGCAAGTTTCCAAGAACAACATCAGATCCGCCTTGACGTAACAAGGAGAGCGCTTGGGCTACTTCTGGCTTAGCTTCGAAGTTCGATGCAACTTGTGAAGGACCAGGAATGTTGGTCGAGCGTGGAAGCTGTAGCAGAGAGATCTTTCCGTAATCCGGACCAAAGTCTGAATTTACCGAGGCGAAGGCAGTTAAGTTCTGACGATTTCCTCGTGGAACAAATGAGGATGTAAGTGAGAATGCAGCCTTCTCTTGGCCAGGTAATTTAAGTGTCATGTAATAAGGCGGTTGGATTCCAGCATTTGCACCCAATGAAGATGGATCAGTTGGAACTCGCCAGAAATCTTGTCCGCCATAAAATGCATCTGCAGTTTTGACGTGATACGAGCTCAAGACATCGCGTTGAACGCCGAAGAGATCTTCAGGGTAGCGAATGTGTTCAAGCAATGACTTAGACATTGCACTCTTTGGAGTCACGGTTCCCGGGAATGCCTTACTCCAGGTTGCAAGTATTGGATCTTTGGTATCCCATTGATAAAGCTTCACGGTTCCGTCATAGGCATCGACAGTTGCCTTTACGGAATTTCGCATATAGCTGATATCCCTGCTTGCAAGTGATGCAACAGCTGCAGCGTTTGTAGTGATGGTGTTTGTAGTAGCCCCAGCAAGATTTGTCTTCCTTGAGTAAGGGTAACCGTTGCTGGTTGTGTAACCATCAACTATCCACAAAATACGACCATCAACTACTGCTGGATAAATATTTCCATCAAGTGTCAACCAAGGAGCGACTTTTGCAACGCGCTCATTTGGATTACGGTTGAAGAGAATCTTTGAATCTGAATTAATTAAGTTTGATAGAACAATGCGCTGTTCTTGATACTTGATTGCGAAGAGCAGACGGGTAAATAGGGATCCCATTGGGACGCCACCCTTACCGGTGTAGGTGTAGTTCCTCTGACCATTTTCAGATTTATCATCTGGATAGTCAAGCTCTACTGGGTCGCTGCCTTTAGCACCACCAATAATTGAATAATCTGGAACATTCTCACCGAAGTAAATTCGAGGTTGGAATTCTCCTAGACCCTTTGTTGGTGGAATATCGCCAACGCTAAAAGTTGGTTTCCCATCTGGGTCAATTGTGTTTCCAAATGCAGATACGAAACCAAAACCGTGGGTATAAACCAAGTGGTCGTTAATCCAATTTCGAGCAGGATTGCCCTCAATGCTCAATTCGCGAAGAGCGACAACTGAGTCACGCTTTACGCCATCAATTGTGTAGCGATCAACATCAAGAGAATCTGCGAAGTTGTAGTAAGGCTTGATTTGTTGCAACTGACGGAATGTAGATGGAACAACGGTTGGATCTAGTAGTCGAATATTTGAGATAGTTGCTTCGTCATTCTTCAACTGACCAGCAGATGTTTCGATCGTGGCTTGGTAATCTTTAACTTCGACATCACTCAATCCATAAGCGGCACGAGTTGCATCGATATTGCGCTGGATATACGGCGCTTCTTTTGAAGATTCGCTCGGCTTAACTTGGAATTGTTGAATAGCCGCTGGATAAACGCCAGCAATCAGAACTGATGAAATAACTAGAAGGCTTACTCCGGCTGCAGGTAGAACCCAAGAACGGCGAATGATATTTGCGAAGAAGAGAAGCGCACAGATTATGGAGATTCCAGCCAGGATTGCTTTAGCTGGCAGCAGCGCATTCACGTCGGTGTAAGAAAGACCAGTAATAAGTCTTCCCTCTTTTAATGCAAGTGCGTAGCGATCAAACCAATATGCAACTGCCTTGATCAGCACAAAAATACCGAGCAAGACTGACAGTTGAACCCGAGCTGCAACAGTCGTTTTATCTTCAGGGACTTGTAATCTGATCCCGCTATATAAGTAATGAACAGCGGCGCTGGCGATGATTGTCAGAATTAGAGTAGAGATTGCCCAAGCTAATAGGGCTTCATAAAACGGTAACTTGAAAACAAAGAAAGAAATATCTAAACCAAATTGGGAATCCTTGACACCAAATGGAGTTGCATTTCTAAATTGCATCCATCGTTCCCAGAGCGCAACTCCTGAAGTTCCAGAGAAGTAGAAGAAACCTAGCGCTATTGCAAGCAATACCCAGCGGCGAATTGGTTCTAGTTGTCCGCGGTATCTCTCTAAATTATCCGCTTCAACTGAAACGGGTGCATAAAGCGGTCTACTTCTATATGCCAGATAAATGTTTGTTGTTATGAAAAGCGAAGTAATGAGTCCAAAGAAAATAAAGAGGGATGCTTTCGTAATAAGAACTGTGCTCCAGACATTTTGAAATTCAACAGAGCGAAACCAGAGAAAGTCAGCATAAAAACCACTAAGGCCTACGAGCAGCGATCCGAGAATGACCAGAACGATTGCAGTGAGCGCAAACGGTCCTGGGCGCTTAGGGCGCAGTGGATTTTGAGGACCTGATGAACCAGAAAAGGGATTACCGGGAAATTGAAATGAACTCATGTCCATACTCTACATAGTTGGAAAACCAAGAAAACCCACAATCCCAAAATGTTTCGAAAATTAGGCCGAGCACCTGAAATTTTGGCCAATCTTGGGGTCGATTAATCCGTGAAATGCTTCACTGAGGTTGTTTACGGCCATCACTTGCAAACCGCTCTCAGCAAACGTTATATCTCGACAATTGGCTTTAGGGACAACCGCAATTGTTGCACCAGCGTCCAGAGCTGCATGCAATTTCTGATCCATTCCCCCAACACTTCCTACTCTTCCATTTTCGTTAATGGTTCCAGTTACCGCAATTTTTCTTCCAGCAATTAATTCTGGATTCGAAAGCTTTGAAATAAGTGCGAGTGAAAAAGCAAGACCTGCACTTGGACCACCAACGCGCTTCATTACAAATTTTATATCCGAGGCTTTCCAATTTAGAGATTTATCTGGCTGTGCATTCTTTAAGAAATTAGCTGCGGCAATTGCGGCCGCCGCTTCGGACTTGAGCATTTCTTTCGCGCCTTGAGCCTTAGCTGATTTGGTTGTCTCGCCCTCTTTGTAAACAACCTCACTTGGCAATACAACTGAGTCACCGTTTAACCACGCTTCTAAAACCATAATTCCGGGTGGCCTGGTATCTGGATTTGATACATAGACCGAGAGCGAGAAAAGCTTTCCTTTCGGATCGGGAACTTGGCCGCTATTTACGCCTTCACTGATTTTGATGCCTTTATCCAGCAGATCCGTGACTGGCCCTGGCGAAATAATCGCAAAGGGCATTGGAACCACGAGGGAGAAGAGAAATACCAAAATTAAAAAATAGAGAGCTGGTTTTGAAAGATATTTAGGTATTGGGTGTGGAGTCATCGCGAAAACTATCTTGGAAACTTTGGAATTTAGTTACCGAACGATTCGTCTCATTTGCATACTTATCTTTGAACTTTGCAACCCAGGTGACATAAATGATTGCGCCAAGGACTGCGAAGAAGGGAATTAACCACCAGATAAGTGCGGCAAAGACCGAGCTGCTAGATGCTGCTACGACTTGAAACCCCTGCACTTGCCCTACCCCCAGTTTCGCTTGCCAGGATTTTCAAGAGAACTCCTGCAATCAATAGGTCACTTTAACAACTCGAGCCGACAATTTCGCCTTCTGGCCCTGAAGCCGAGCTTGAACTTATCAGGTAAAGCTAAGAGAAATTTCACACCTTTTCACAATATTCTGACATATTCTGAAATATCTTAGGAATTCGGGAAGAAACTTTAACTAGCCTTGGTTACCTTAGATATGTAACTTTAAGTTTTTAGATTTAATTTTTCTGATCATTTTGAAGGGAGGGTAAATCATTGAATAACAACTTCGGCTTTGGTCCCGGTAATCCTGGTGATCCTGAGGATCCTGATAACCCGAATTCAAATGAGAACAAACTTCCGGATTTCAACGAACTCTTGGCCCAGCTTTCAAACTTTGGATTAAATCCGCAGACTCTCTTTGCCGCTGCCAATAGCGCAGGTTCGGTTGGTCCACTTATTTCACCTGATGTCTTGCGAGATGTAGCGCGTAAATTTATTTCCAGTCAGGGCGAGCGCCCTATCGGTTCGCAAGATGTTGCGGATTCACAAGTCGCATTGGATATTGCAAATACTTGGCTAGATGAAGCGACGACTTTCCCAGCGCTATCAAGATCAAATCTTCCGGCATGGAGTCGACGAGATTGGTTAGATTCATCAGTTACCAATTGGGCGAAGATGATTGAGCCGCTCGCGGATGGAATGGCGAGCGCGTTAACAAATGTTTTGAAGCAGACCCCCCTCGAAAGCGATTTCAAGAGCGATATGGAACAAGGTATGGCGGCTGTTGCTCCAATTATGCGGGCCTTTATGGGTTCGCTGATTGCAAATCAGCTTGGAACTTCGATTGGGCAATTAGCGGTCTCAATAACCGGCGCGAACGACGTAGCGATCCCGCTATTTGGGGCGAGTGAGGCCAGATTGATTCCAGAGAATGTTGCGAAATGGGCTGATGGTTTAGATATTCCAGTTGATGAAGTCCGCATCTTCCTTGCGGTCCGGGAAGCAGCAGCATCACGGTTATTTTCACACTCTTCGTGGCTATCAGGATATATCCAGGAAGCGATTACAGCTTATGGCGCAGGCATAAAGATTGATATCGATTCAATTCAAGAACAAGCAGAGCGGGCGTTAGAAACTGGCGAATTAGATATAAACAATCCGGAATCAATTTCTGTTGCAATTTCTGCAGGATTGTTTAAACCAGAACAGAGTCCTTCTCAAGATGCCGCTCTTGAAAAATTAGAGATGATCTTGGCGCTTATCGAAGGTTGGATTGATTATGTTTCAACTAAAGCTGTTGGCGATCGACTTCCTTCTTATCCTGCGCTTAGCGAAACTTTGCGCAGAGCGCGGGCCACGAAATCTCCAACCCAACAATTATTTGCAACACTTCTTGGCCTAGAAGTTTCACCAAGAAAAATGCGCGAATGTTCGCATTTCTGGTTTGAAGTTGAAAGTGAGATTGGGCTGGCTCAACGCGATCAACGCTGGGAAGACCCTGCGCTTCTTCCAAGATCCGAAGATCTTGCGGATGTAAACAAGTTCTTGAATAGCACCATCGTTCCTGATGACCTCTCTGGGCTACTTTAAAAGCACCAGATAAAAAGCGAAGTCCCCGGGCGCACAATTCTTTGTTTGCCTTCCCCTTGCAAACAACGAACGGTTATCCGAGAACTTCGTGGTCGAAACCTAAGGTAATAAGAAGCCATAATCAACTTAGTGGGGCTGGTTAATTTCAAGTAATTTCAAGTAATTTCAAAAATTTCAAGTAATTTAAAGTAATAGTTGAGGGTTTTGCCTGTTTAATAGCAAGATAAATTCCAATTTCGAATTCTGGGCCGCAATTTCATCACCAATAAGATATTTTCAGATGGCTAAGGCAATACAACCATTCTGCAGGGGCTGTTGATAAACTTGTGTATAAGCAGTTGATAACTCTTTGAGTTCTGGGGATAACGGAGGCGTGCTAAATCATGTTCCCGCAGCTTCCAAACAATACTGAAAGTAATAATTTAGCGGGGTCGGTGGAGAACTTTATTCAAGGTGAAATCTTTGCCGATATCTTCCCCGACATGCCTGAACTAAAGCCTAAAAAATCTCTCAAGAAAGAGCATGAAGAGCTTCTCTCCAGACTTCCCGAATTTCGGGTGATTAGAAGTTCAAGGCGTAAGCGAACACTTCATGCCTATCGCCAAAATGGTGTGATCGAAATACATATTCCTGACCGATTGAGCAGGCGCCAAGAGTTTGAAGTCATTCCGGAGATGATCGACCTAGTTTTGAAGCGAGAGAATCGCCTGCGAAAGAGCGATGACGCCCTGCTGGATTTAAGCGACTTACTTCTGGCCGAATATCTGCCCGAATTTAATGAACGTCCGATCTCGGTAACGTGGCGCGTAATGCGCGAGCGCTGGGGATCTTGCACGACAGTTGATAAAACAATTCGAATTTCAGAACGACTAAATACTGCGCCCGACTATGCGCTTCGATATGTCTTGTTTCATGAGTTAATCCATCTACGCATTGCCGGGCATGGAGATGACTTTCATGAACTGCTTGCCCGGTATCCGGAAAAGGATCGAGCTGAGGCCTTTTTAGAGGGTTATGAGGCCGGATCTGCCGGTTCGCCCGAAGAAATACTGGAGTTACCCCCAATTTAGGCTTGAAATCCCCGCTTGTGAGCGTGTTCGGGGGTATGGTGAGTCCATACGCACGCAAGGTTTGGGATGTCCCCGAGCGTTTGAGAGTGCGGAGACTGGAGGGTCATAATGGCTGAAGAATATAAGGGTGAGGCCTACTGCGTTAAGTGCAAAGAGAAGCGTGCCTTTGAAGGCCACGTAAAAGTCTCTGAGTCTGGTCGCCGTATGGCACAAGGCATCTGCCCAGTATGCGGAACAAAAGTTAACCGTATTCTTGGTAAGGCTTAATTAACACCAGATCATCACTAGAAAATTTGAGGCGCCCCTTCACGAAAGTGAGGGGGCGTTTTCTATCTGATGAGACAGGCACTACCGGCAGGTGAAATATCGAAGCTATCTCCACATGATTTTCGGCAATTAAGCGGCTGTTCTTGCAAGTGCTAAATACTCGCTCGCATGAGCCCTCGATCCATAACCAAGTTTGATTTAGCCAAGTTTGATTTAGCCAAGTATCCCGCTTTGAAACCAGGGGTCAATTTTTTCAAGGTCTCGGGCCAAGACTGTAGTGACATCTACATTGGATTTAGTCACCGTGGCATTGAACTGAAATTTGAAATTGCTTTTGAACTTCTCTGTTTATTTGACGGAAGTCGCACCCTGGGAAGCATCATCTCGGCAATAGAAACTGGTGCGAAATCTACAGATTTAACCTCTGAAGTTTTGTGGGTTTTGAGCAACGAGCGGTTGATTGAATTTCGAACATCACCAGTCCCAAAATTATCACCGAAGAAAGAGCTGTTAGCGGCTAACTTCGTTAACTCTACTAATCGAATGCGCGCCGAAGAGAATCTATATAGCTGGCATCCAGATATTGGGATCGAGAAAGATGCCGAAGCGCTAATTGGCCTACGTCGTAATTTCTCGATAATCATTTATGGCCGAAATCGATTAGCACTTTCGCTCTTTGCAGTTTTACAGGCCAGTGGTTTTGCTTTAATCAAATTAACTGATCGCGTCGGTTCGGCTGGCCACGATTCGGCAGTTCATATTGAGCCATCCGAAGTCTGCGGGCTTGCGATCCGCGGGAGTGATGTTGGGCTTCGGAAAGCCCTGGTTCTTGCTGACTTGGCGCGGAATTCGCAATTGTTTCCAGCCGAAAAGCTGGAGTTTCCACTAAAGCCAGACTTCATTATCTCTACCGAATCGATCCCCCAAGAAACTATGCAGCTTTGGCTAAGTGAAGCAATTGCGCACTTGCCGATTTCAAATCTAATTGAAAACACAATTGTTCTAGGCCCAATTGTTATTCCTGGAAAAACACCTTGCCTAAACTGCTTGAGCCTTTGGCGCTCTGAACAATTTCCACATCACAATTCTTTTGAGATGTTAGCTGCGCTAGATAACGGTGAAGGCAAGGGTCTTGAACTTCCATCGGCCCAGGTTGCACTTTTAACCGGATTTATTGCGACGCATATAATTCAATTTTGCACTTCAGAAAATCATGCTGCCAAACTTATCGGCGCCACCTTGGCCATTAATTTATTCGATCCTATTGATTCGGGTTCTTTAGCTGACCAAAGTTCTTTAGCTGACAGGGGAATCGGTTATAGATACTGGCAACCACATCCTGCTTGTGGTTGCCAGCAACTAATCTGAGGCATTAATCCGTAGAGTTTTGTGGATTCGTAAAGATTTGTAGAAACGGAATTAATTAGCTCGCTAGCTGGGTCTGCTTTTTGGCAACTTCGACTAGCGGATTAATTCTTGGACGACCGGCGCTTCGCTTTACTTGAATCACCTTGCCATCTTCAAACAATTCACCGCCCCAAATTCCACATGGCTCGGCACGAGATAGCGCGCCTTCTAGGCACTTGGCTCGCATCGGACATTCACCACAGAGCGCCTTGGCATACGAAATTTCGGCTTGGCTCTCTGCGAAGAAGGTCTCTGGATCTGCCTGATGGCAGGGAAGCTTCGTAGCGCTATCTGCAAAAGCAGTAACACCAATCTTTGCATCTGGGCCTTCGGCCCATCCCGGTACTAATAGTTCGCTGAAGAGAACAGTCACTGTTCTCACCTCCGTTTTTTCTTGTTTGGCTTTCTCTTGGATTGGTTGGGTTAGTTGGGTTAGTTGGGTTAGTTGGGTTAGTTGGGTTAGTTGGGTTAGTTGGGTTAGTTGGGTTAGTTATCCGGTTGGATAATTTCT
>JNSL01000092.1_pt1 | contig 15916 bp, 8 predicted proteins | sample 210691 | NCBI WGS metagenome assembly JNSL01 (sample SAMN02808685, study PRJNA238866) | freshwater metagenome | biome: fresh water; feature: freshwater reservoir; material: water; isolation source: water column of the freshwater reservoir Embalse de Amadorio in Spain | place: Spain: Valencia ...
TGGCGATTTCGATCAGCACGTTGCCTGGCACCCGGGCATACACCGAGCGGAAGTAAAAGCGATCGATGCTGTGGGTCGGTTGCAAGCCTACCCGTTGCAAGCGCTCGATCCAAAACTCTTGCGCCGCTTGGTCGGGCACCCGGAAGGCCATGTGATGCACCCCGCCCGACCCCAACCGACTGGGCGGCAAATCGGGCGCCACCTGTACCATCAATGCCCCACCCACCACATTGCCCGCCGCAAACAAATATTGATAGTGGAGCGGATTGTTGGGGTCGACCCCTTCGCTCAGCAATTCAAAACCCAATACGTCGCGGTACAACAACGTCATCTGTTCACGATTGCGCACCGTAATCCCCGCCCCAAAAATTCCTTTGATGGCATATTCGGCCGGCACCGGGCTTTTGTCCCAGGCCACACCCCCAGGCACACCTTCGTCGCTGATGAGTAGCAAGCGTTGCCCTTCGGGATCGGCAAAGTGCACCGCCATCCGGTCACCATGCCACAAAAACGGCTCGCCGTGGCTGATTTGGTGAGCATCAAAACGTGCCACCCAATAGTCGATGGCGGCCCGGCTGTCGACCCGCAACGCCATTAGGTCAATGGCGCCAGTGCCGGGTTGCTGGGGGCCGATGCTGGCCCAATCAAAAAAGGTCACATCGGTACCGGGTGACCCGTGGGCATCGGCATAATACAAATGGTAGGCACTGACGTCGTCTTGGTTGACCGTTTTTTTGACCAAGCGCATACCGAGAATCTGTGTATAAAAATCGACATTCCCACGGGCATGACTGGTCACCGCCGTGAGATGATGAAAACCGTTTAGTTGCATTGCTCGCCTCATCCAAACCATCTATTGGTGAGTATTGTAATACGCCCCTGCCCAAGTGGCAATTTATACGCCATGGCAACGGTAGCGAATCTGTATCGCGATGAAATCGGCATAAAGTAATATTGAGTGACAGGGCTAGTCACCGCCGTGAAATGATGAAAACCGTATCGCCCATGAAAGCAGCGGCTATTGATAATTGCAGGTGATACCATATCACTTTACGCTCTGGTAATTTTCATGGTATCGTAATCATACGTATTATATATATATACTTTTACAGCGTATAGTAGATATATAGTTAAAAAATACCAACAGAGCAACACGTGCATAGATATATTTCTTTGAGCAACATTATCGCCATTGCGGTGGCGGTTATCATATCACTCGTTAGTTACCCCGTAAGCATGGCAGCCCCGTCACGGAGTGTGGTCGTGAGTGCGCCAGACATCGTGGTGGGCACAGATTTCAGTTGTGCCCTCACCGCTAGCGGTGATGTGTGGTGCTGGGGTGACAATACCTATGGTCAACTCGGGATTGGTACCACGACTGCGAGTAGTGTACCGGTTCGTGTCGGCGCGCTCAGCAACATCAAATCATTAAGTGCCGGTAGCGCCCACGTCTGTGCCATTGATGCCAGCAATGCCCTGTGGTGTTGGGGGCGCAACGATCATGGCCAAGCAGGCACTGGTGACAGCAACAACGCCACTAGTCCCACCCAAGTCAGTGGTACTGATTTGAGTAGTGATGTGGTCCAAGTCAGCGCTGGGGCAGCGACAACCTGTGCATTCAAAGTCGATAATTCGTTGTATTGTTGGGGACTATCAGCTCCTGTGCTTGGTACGAGTGGGGCGGTCAGTGACATTTTGGTGCCTACGCTCAGCAATAGCATCAGCGAAATCCGCACCATATCAGTTGGCACCACGCATGCCTGTGCGGTACAAATCGGCGGGTTGGTACAGTGTTGGGGATCAAACCAATTTGGCCAATATGGTGATGCCGGTGACGGCTATGCCGCCGTACCTGCCATGCACGACGTCATCGATGCCAGCGACGTCGCCACTGGGCTCAGCAACAGCTGTATCGTCCGGCGGGGCGGCGGGGTGGTATGTGCCGGCGCCGATGATGTCGGTCAATTAGGCAATGCCGACTATGACGGCGACGGCAACAGCAATGACTTTGGCATGGCCAGTCCATGGGTAACTACCGGGATTACCAATGCCGTGAGTATTAGCATCGGTGTCGATGCCAAAAGCATCTGCGCCCTAACCAACGACAAGAGTGTGCGCTGTTGGGGGCAAGGGAGTCAATACCAATTAGGCAATGCCAGCACCAGCAATGCCTTTACCCCACTAGCGCGCCCCAGCGATTTACAGTACAGCACGGTACGCCTTGCCAGTGGCGCCAATCACGCCTGTGCCATCAAAACCGATGGCACGGTCCGTTGTTGGGGCAACAACACCTACGGCCAATTGGGCACCGGCGATACCGCCACCTATACCGGCATCAAAGTAGTGAGTAATGGCAGCGGCGGCAGTTTCGATACCAGCGCAACCAGCGTCGCCATCGACGTCACTGCCACGCTCCAACTCACACCAACGGTCGTCACTACCGCCACCCCCGCCCCAATCGTGCAAACCTATAGTAGCAACGGTATGCTGGCCTTGCACAACCAAAGTAGTTGTCTAGTCACAAATTTTGGGGTGGTGTGGTGTTGGGGCCAACAAATCAGCAATGGCACCTTTGTGACCCAATTAGTGCCCACCCCGTCATTGCCGTTTAATGCGGTCAAAATCGTGGGGGGCGGTGACAACACCTGTGTCATTGTGCGGGGCGGACGCGTTTATTGTTGGGGCAGCGAAAGTAGCGCAGCCGAGCTGGGGTGTGGTACGAGCTGCCTCGGTGGCATCGACCCGGGCAGTGTGATTTTGCACCTGTATGGGGTCACCCAGCTCGGCGTGGGACCAACCCATATCTGTGCCATCCGTACCGGTGGCACGGTATGGTGCTGGGGGAACGACAGCAATGGCCAAACCGGTGATAACACCAATCTCGGTGGGAGCACGGCGCTGCCTGCGCAGGTACCGAGCATCACTGCCAGTAAAGTGGCGGTGAGTGCCGCGAGTAGCTGTGCGGTGCTTACGACAGGTCAAGTACAGTGTTGGGGTGACGATAGTAGCGGCGCACTCGGTGACGGCAGTAGCGATAGCAGTGGTGCGAGCGCCGTTACCGTCGTTGACATGACCAGTACCACCCTGACCGGTATCAGTGATATCGCCGCTAGTGCGGCTAGTTTTTGTGCCCTCAAAAGTAGCGGCACGGTATGGTGTTGGGGCGACAATACTAGTGGGCAGTTGGGGAGTGGTGACAACACCGCGACTGATGCAGCCCAGCAAGTCAGTGGCTTAACCGGTATCACGACAATTTCAGGGGGCATCCCTAGCACGGGGAGTAGCGGCGGCAGTTTTTGTGCCATTGCCACCAGTGGCACGACGTATTGTTGGGGTGAAGCCGGCATGGGTGATAATTCGGGTAGCGGCGCACTGGCCCCAGTCGCAGTGAGTGGCATCGCGGATGCTAGTAGTATGGCGCGATCCCAAGGGCATGCCTGTGCGATTAGCACGACCCGACTCGTTTATTGCTGGGGCGATAACAGTAACGGGCAAATCGGTGATGGCGGCGTGATGCAAAATGATGTCCCCACCGTCTTGAGCGATTTTGCGAGTATTGGCACCGCCACAGCCTCCAAAACTGCTACGACGACAAAAACCCCCACCAATACCCGGACCGATACGGCCACCCGCACCAGTACCCCCACTGCCAGCAATACCCGTACCAACACGCCTACCCGCACAGATACCCCGACCGCCAGTGATACCCCGACCGCCAGTGATACCCCCACCGCCAGTGATACCCCCACCGCCAGTAACACCCGCACGCCGAGCAATACTCGCACGGCCAGCAATACCCGCACCGCTACCCCGACGGCGAGCGATACATCTACCCCCAGTGATACGCTTACTCCTAGTGATACGCTTACTCCTAGTGATACCCGCACTCCCAGTAACACACGCTCACCAACGATTACGCGGACACCCAGCAAAACTCGAACCGCGACCAACACCCCGACACCATCCGAAACATTTATCCAAGTGGTAGAGACACATTTTGCGGCAGCCACCCAAACCAAATTAGTCGCCGTCATCGCTACTGCTGATGCAAACGCCACCGTCCAAACCGATGCAAGTAATGATCGCGCCAGTGCCACTAGTGAAATATTGCTGGGATCACCGAGCCGTACCGTTACGCCAACCGGCACATCCCGTAATACCCATACCCCCGAGCCGGTGACAGCCACAGTTCGCTATTATCTCAACCTTACCCAGACTCGTTATGTCATTCAAACGGCGACGAGTTTGGTGCGTACGCAAACGCAGTCGGCATTAAATCTGCAACGCACCCAGACAAAGCAACTCGCCAATCAGCTCACCCAAACGGCACTCAGCATTCAGCAAGCAACGAATGTTGCGCTCCGTATCCAACAAACCGCAACCAGTCTAAAACGCACCCAAGTCCGCGCAGACGACAACATCAATGCCACCCTCGAAGTATTGAGTGGTTCTGGTACACGTACCCGCACCGAGACCTCAACCCGCATCCCCACCAACACCATCACCGAGACGTTTACTCGCACGAATAGCCGCACCCACACCGCGAGTCGCACCATTACCCTCACTCCAACAGCAAGCAACACCGTTACTCCTAGTTTTACGGTTACGCTGACCCCCTCAAAAGTGATATTTAACAACGGGAGCATCACAAGTTCCAGTGATATCGTCGGGGTCGTCTTGTCAGCAGACGAATCGGTAATCTATGGATTTACTCGTGGTGACGCCACCACCGCAGTACTGCCTAGTTTGATTAGTCGCAATACCAGCGATTTATCGGTCAATAGCGTCGATGATATACCCATGCTGACAGCGTCACTTATCGCGCGCAATATCAATCAGCCCAATCAAATCGGCGTGATGGGCAAAATGAACCACAACACCATTACCCTCCAGCTCTACGACACTAGTAGTGGCAGTGCGGTGGTCCAAGGTGCCTGGTTTGGTACATCGACAGATACACTGCGCGTCGTGCTCATAACTGGCCGGTATGTCTATATTGGCACCAGCGCCAATAATCCAGCCAATCCACGGGCACCACTTGGGCGACTGATTATGCTCGATATTAGTAATCCGCTATTACCAGTCCAGGTAGGCAACACCATGGCACTTACGGGACCACCAAATGAGATTGCGGCCGTTGCCAACAGCGAATTCCGCGTGATTGTAGCAGGCAACACCATGTCCGCCAAAATGGTTGCCCTCGGGTATATCACATCGCTCAAAACCAATGGGCAAGCGTTTAGTATCAACCGGACCTACGTTACCACGAATCCGATTACCGATATCGTTATCCGATCGAAACAATCGGGATTAAATCGCTATCACACGATTTATGCGGCAATTTCATCAGTAATTTTGACGTATTCGCTCAATGAAACCACCCTCGACGTCAAGTATATGACCGCGATTAAACAGCCGGTACTGCAATACAAACACCTGCAACTTTCACCAGCGGGGAGTTATTTGTATGCGCTTGGAGTCGAGCCTTTGATGGATTTGAACGCCGTGGTGGCGTATGACATCCGCGCCAATTCCTTATTCCGGGGCTATTTTGGGCAATTTACCAACAACCCCCAGCAATTATTGGTGGGGGCGAGTCAGTTATTTATGGTCAGTGAAAACCAGATTTTTGCTACTCCCTCGATCTCGGCGTTGAGTGGCATCCAGAGTGTATTTGGACCTCGTTAAGATACGATAACTTACACCACATTCACACTATTACAAATGTGACTTTTTGTGGTGTGACACGATCGAGTTTGTGCATTTTGTGGGCGATATAGCGAAGCAAATAGTGTGTAGAAAGTATTGCGGCAATGCTTTCTACACACTATTTGCCGTTACGCATGTCGTAGGTGGTCAGGGTGAACGGCGCCGATCAACCAGTGTCTGTGGGGCGAGCCGTGGTGGTGATAAATTACGGTAATTGACGTCTGCTGAATTACTTGGAACAAAGCCGATATCATCAATAAAGATATGACTATGCTTCGACGTATCGTTTTCCATCCAAAACTCAATGACAACGTCGCTATGCCCCACAAAACCACTGAGGTCATAAACCTTTTTTGTCCAAGTGGGCTTGACAGTGTTTTTACACACATCTATGAGCGAATAAGCCGAATCAGTTGAACTTGTGATATAAAAATACAATTTATCGTAGTTTTTACCACAAGACTCACTCGAAATGGTCTTGTAATAAAAAGCTAAATACTTTGCACTTGATTCGACGTGCACCGTCTGAGAGATAATTGTAGTTTCGCTATATGCGCCACCCATCCAGACAACATTGTCGCCAGTACGCGCATTTATCATCCAATTCGTATCAAACATTGCAAAGTTATACGCCGAGAATGCACCCCAGTTTGCCGCGACACTTCCGCCACTCGATACATCTTCAAAAGAGCCGTTTAAGATGTTATCGAAATACGCCGGCGTGAGTGACGGCGTGCGGGTTAATGACGGCGTGCGGGTTAATGACGGCGTGCGGGTTAATGACGGCGTGCGGGTTAATGATGCAGTACGCGTCAGATTGGGGGAACGTGTCATCGTGGCAGTACGAGTCAATGATGGAGTACGAGTCAATGATGGAGTACGAGTCAATGATGGAGTACGGGTTGACGACGCAGTCACTGTTGGCAGATCAACCCTGCCTACTTTACTTGTCACGAACGAATTCAACGTACTTACCCGCGCATAGACACCGGGATATTGTGGGTCGGCACAGCCAGTTCCCCAACTCACTACACCGACAAGCACTGGTTGCCCATTCGCATCGTTTTTGATGGCAGGGCCACCGCTATCGCCTTGGCAGGAATCAATGCCACCAACAGTGGTATCACCAGCACAGAACATATTGGCAGTAATTTGACCACCACCATACATACTCGCACAGTCTGCATTTGGCACAATCGGGATTGTGACTTCTTTCAAGACATTTGAAATTCCACCACCAGATGACGTGTTCCCCCAACCGGTGACCGTTATTGCACCACTATTGTAAAGTGCGCTGTCACTACTACTCGCAACGCGAATTGTCTGGACATCTTCGTTAAGCGTTACAGGACTCCATAATCGAATCAACGCAATATCGTTGTTTTCGGTATTTGAATTATACGCGGGATGGATGATTAGCTCTCTGACAAACTTCCGGCGTTCGTTTGGACCTACGGTATCAATTAGATGCCCACCAACGACCACCGTCACATTGTCGGGAACCTCACCTGCCAAACAGTGGGCGGCTGTGACCACCCATTCTGGTGACACCAATGTCCCACCACATCCAAATTCATTGTTACGCCCAAAATGCAACCGTACTTGCCATGGGTATTCACCCTCATCAGCAGGACCACCACCAACAATCTCAGGATTACTCGGGCTTTGTGCGGGGTTGGCTACTTCCTCACTTGAACCCTCTTGATCTGTGGCTTCTTGAGCACGGGTTTGTACTGGTGTAGGTAGCACTACTGCCATGGTGCATAGCAGAACCAACCAAGCACGCAATAGTCGTCGCATTTACCACTCCTGTGCTATTTTATGCTTTTGCTACATAAAATAATATAATTTTCATGCAAAAAAAGCAATTTACACCGATATCGTTTATTTACGTATAGGTGATAAATCTTACGCCTATATTTTAAACTAATTTTGTTTTTTGTCAATATAAATATTCCATTTGCACAAAAACCGAATTTCATGATTAAGCCAATGTACCATAGTGTATGTTTCGCTTATCTCCACAGATAGGGAGCAACCGCTACGGCAACGAAATCTGCCGAATATGGCACACTAGCACAATCATATGCACCAAATAATGTCCTTGGTAGCGCAAATTACACACGTAGATGGATGGAACATGCCACAATCCCGCGGCTATTTTGGGCAATTTGCCAATAACTCCCCAGCAACTATTGGTGGGTGCAAGTCAATTATTTATGGTGAGTGAAAGTCAAATTTTTGCCACACCCTCAATTTCGGCCTTGAGTGGTATCCAGAGTGCCTTTGGCCCGCAGTAGGAAGAAGTTTACGCACCAATACGATTACAGCGTGGTAAATGTCACCCGATTCGCAGTAATGCTTTCGATGCTAAGCGATTTTTGCGCAATGTAACGCAAACCCTGCCCCGTTTTTATCAATACCGGCACATCATGCCACATACAATTCGCTGATTTTAATGACCACCATATATCGATATTACCAACATGCGGACCTTGGAGAAACACTTTATTGGTGTTGTTCACGACTGCATATATTGGTCGCCCAAGCCGAAACGGCAACAAATTATCATACCCACCACCTAACACATGATGGATATCGATTTGCGCAACCGTTGCCCGTGGTGCCGATTGCACCAATTGCATGAGCTGCGTGGTACTCACGTCATGGGTAGGAAATTTGGTTTTTTCCCGGGTCAATCCAGTTTTTTGGCGATTTCGTAGTCGGTGCGCAATCTGGTAGAGCGTATAGATCGCTTCAAATACGACGGGTTGCAACACATCGGCATGATAGTGAATTTGATGCACAATGGCATTGCGCCATTCGGCATATTTTTGGAGTCCATCACGCATATTGACATCGATATCATCATAATCACACAAAAACGCTGCCTTGCGTGGAATATCGACAAAACGGGGGTTTTTGGGCATCAGATTCCCAAATACATGTGTACAGCGATAATGAAACAATGAATTCAAACGGTCTTCAAAAATCGCACATAGCGTCGTAAACACCCCAATATTTGTAAAATAGGTATTCATGGTGGGGATACTCACACCAGTGGCAATATGTTGCTGATAGAGTGCAAGGTGTTGTGATACGTTTTGCCATACCTGCAATGCATCATCGCCCGTATGCGTAATATCGTGCGTCAATTTTTGATGGAGACTTTCTGGTATCGCATTAAATTTTTGCAGTGCATCACTCACCCCATCTGGGTTTAAGGCATACCATTCTGTCAATGTCGGAAAAAGTGGAGTCCCTCGAGGTGGTCGCGCCATAAAAACCTCTTTTTGTATATTCACGTCGTGCGTTTGTTTATTTTACGTCAAAAAACAATAGCATTTACCAATGGGGTGGCACAGATTTTGGTTATAAAAAAACCACCGCTACTCGGGTGAATAAGCGATGGTGAATACGTATGGCGCACAGCCCGAGGTGCGCACAAGGCAACAGTGCAGTGCCTGTTTTTATCCAATTTCGGTGAGTCTGATGGCAATCAATTGTGCAAGCAGCGCGCGGGGGAGTGGAGTATCAACGGCAAACTGGAAAGAGCCCTTTGACACGACATATCCTGTTAGCGCCTCACCACACTGACTGAGCACGGTACTGCTCTGTGGGGCATAGACGAGGTGTTTTTTGAAGGCGGCAATTCCCGCAAACTTCTTGCCACGTACCACAAACATCGGCACGCCGTGACTAATGACTTCACTTGCATCTGGCACGATCTCGTGGATCATATCACGCATCGCGCGGAGCGTTGCTTGTTTGGGTTCTGGTTCTGCGGCGATATAGGCATCGACCTCTGGGATACGCATTTGGGCCTCCATATTCATACTCCTACTCAGCGATGTGCATGCTCCATATCAGCAACAAAACCGCTCCAGCCGTGTGGGATAGATTGGACCGGGTAAGTTAGCGCCAATACCTGCGCCACTTCGCCTGCCGCCAACTGGTGGGTATGGGCGATGCCTGCAGGGAGCACCATCATGCCACCTGCCGTAACTGCATACTCCGCGCCACCGCAGACAAATGTCAAACGCCCACTAATAACATAAAAGACTTCGTCTTCAGTGGGGTGCACATGTGCGAGCGGTTCTTCACCCGATCGTGCCGTAAATTGCACGATTGCGAGGCCGCGACCATGTGTGCATTCGCCCAGTTTTATCAGAAACGGGATGCCATATTCAACTGATTTGCCGTCACTTGCGGCGAGCGCATATGGTTGCATATCGTAGTGCTCCTTCACCCATTACTGGTGTTGCCTCGAAATTATTGTACATCACGGTAGTACGCATTTGCATAACAAAACCCCCAGCCAGAGCTGGGGGTTTTAATGGATGGCGCACAGACCTAGTCTCCCACAAGGCAACCTTGCAGTACCTTCAGCGCTGGAATGTTTCACGACCCGGTTCGGGATGGGACGGGGTGGCGCTGATTGCCAATGGATGTAGGGGCGAATCATGCCGACGAATTCATTCGTCGCTATTCGCCCTTTTGAAGTCGGAAGCAAGAAGTGATGACTGCCGCTGTGTTCTCTGCGAGCCCTGTGCGAGACAGACAATACCGCGCATTGTTAATAACACGAAAAAACCCAACCCCCAATTCTTGCGAATCAGGGGTTGGGTAATTAATGGATGGCGCACAGACCTAGTCTCCCACAAGGCAACCTTGCAGTACCCGGGGTGGGACCACTCCGCTTCGTGCACGCCAATGGTTCAGAGTGTGGAATAGCACTTTGCATACATAACCGACATGCCCTAGATCTTCCATCAGGGAAGCCCTCAGCCATGCGCACTCGTCGCCTCCACATGTCGCCATGCGTCCAGCTCGAGCCGCTTATCCCAGTAATCTTCTGGGGGCCTTACCTGACAAATTCAGTGAGTACACTCATCTTGGGGGGTATTTCCCACTTAGATGCTTTCAGCGGTTCTTACGTCCAGACTTAGCTACGGAACCTGCGGGACGCCCCACAATTCCTCCACCAGCGGTCTGTCCAATCCGGTCCTCTCGTACTAAGATCAGCTCCCCTCAGTGTACTAAACGCTCATAGCGGATAGAGACCGAACTGTCTCACGACGTTCTGAACCCAGCTCGCGTGCCGCTTTAATGGGCGAACAGCCCAACCCTTGGGACCGACTCCAGCCCCAGGATGCGACGAGCCGACATCGAGGTGCCAAACCTTGCCGTCGCTGTGAACGCTTGGGCAAGATCAGCCTGTTATCCCCGGGGTAGCTTTTATCCGATAAGCTACAGCCCTTCCACTAAGCGCTGTAGGATCACTAAAGCCGACTTTCGTCTCTGCGCGGCCTGTTTGCCTTGCAGTCAAGCTCCCTTTTGCTTTTGCACTCGTCGGTGGATTGCCATCCCACCTGAGGGAACCATTGCGCGCCTCCGTTACTTTTTGGGAGGCGTCCGCCCCAGACAAACTACCCGCCAGTCACGGTCCATCTATTCAGATGTGAGTGCGCAATCTACAACAGAGTGGTATTTCACTAGTGCCTCCCCGAACCCCGCAAGGTCCGTATCTTCGGCTCCCACCTATGCTACGCAGCTGTAGACCGCACACAATGACAAGTTGTAGTAAAGCTCCACGGGGTCTTTTTGTCCTGCTATGAGTTAGCCGCGTCCTAACGGCTATCGCAGTTTCACCGAGCCCCTGGTCGAGACACTGCCCAGATCGTGATGCCTTTCGTGCGGGTCGGAACTTACCCGACAAGGAATTTCGCTACCTTAGGACAGTTATAGTTACTGCCGCCGTTCACCGGGGCTTCAATTCAATGCTTGCACATCTCCTTTTAACCTTCCGGCACTGGGCAGGCATCAGCCCATATACATCGCCTTACGGCTTTAGCATGGACCTGTGGTTCTGTTATCCAGTCGCCTGGGCCTCTTTGTTGCAACTCTCGGACGCTCCAGCTGTACAGCTTTCACCTCCAAGAGCACCCCTTCTACCGAAGGTACGGGGTCAAATTGCCGAGTTCCTTAACCAGGGATCACTCGTCCGCCTTAGCTTCCTCAGCCTATCTACCTGTGTCGGTTTGCGGTACGGATACACATTTCCTCCCTAGAGGGCATTTCTCGTCTGCACAGGCTTAGTGGACTCGCGGTGGGATTGCTCCCCCACTCGTATTCGCGCCTCAGTCAACAACCACGTATTTTAACCCGCAGTCTCCTTACACGCTTAAACGATCCTCGTCTGATCGCTCCACCTACCACTCAGCTTCCCTCGTCGGTCAAACAGTCGTGTGTAGTACAGGAATGTCTACCTGTTCTCCATCGGCTAACACGTTAGTGTTTCCCTTAGGCCCGACTAACCCGCCGCGGATCACCCTTGCGGCGGAACCCTTAGATTTTCGGCGGGGGAGGTTTTCACTCCCCTTCTCTGTTACTCGTTCCGGCATTCGCACTCGTATACACTCCACACTGGCTTCCGCTGATGCTTCATTGCGTATACGACGCTCCCCTACCATAGATTTCTCTATCCCGTGCTTCGGTATAATGCTTTAGCCCCGTTGGATTGTCGGCGCATCGTCACTCGACCAGTGAGCTGTTACGCACTCTTTAAAGGGTGGCTGCTTCTAAGCCAACCTCCTGGCTGTCTGTGCAACGACACATCCTTTCCCACTCAGCATTAATTTTGGGACCTTAGCAGCGGGTCTGGGTTGTTTCCCTCTCGACAATCAACGTTTGCGCCAACTGTCTCACTCCAGGTACGTCATATACGCATTCGGAGTTTGCCGTCGCTTGGTAGGCGGTGAAGCCCCCGCACAACAACAGTGCTCTACCTCGTATATCACTTCCCCTGGGCTGCACCTCAATGCATTTCGGGGAGAACCAGCTATCTCCGCTTTCGATTGGCATTTCACCCCTATCCACAGTTCATCCGAGCGTTTTGTAACACACACCGGTTCGGGCCTCCACGTCATCTTACTGACGCCTCACCCTGACCATGGATAGCTCAAGCGGTTTCGGGCCTACCCGATGCGATTATCGCCCTATTCAGACTCGCTTTCGCTGTGGCTCCGTCTATCACTGACTTAACCTACCACATCGGGTAACTCGCCGGATCATACTCCAAAAGGCACGCCGTCACACTGTCATTGCTGACCTAGTGCTTCGACTGCATGTAAGCGTACGGTTTCAGGTTCTTTTCACTCCCCTCGCCGGGGTTCTTTTCACCATTCCCTCACGGTACTTGTTCGCTATCGGTCGTTAAGTGTAGCTAGCCTTGGAGAGTGGTCTCCCCAGCTTCATACCGGGTTTCACGTGCCCGGCACTACTCAGGATACAACTCACGGGTCACACGGATTTTCATACGCAGCTCTCATGCTCTTTGGCAGTGCGTCCCAGCACTTTCTGATTCCCTGTGATCGCTCATGTGCGGTCGCGTCTGTTTCCGCTAGTTGTCCTACAACCCCAATATCGCAACGCCAGACGGCTTGACACGATACTGGTTTGGGCTTTCCCCGATTCGCTCGCCACTACTACGGGGATACTTTCTTTTCCTCGGGGTACCTTAGATGTTTCAGTTCCCCCGGTTCCCTCTGCTTACGCAGTAATATTTCTATTGGGTTGCCCCATTCGGAGATCTTGGGATCAATGCCTGCTAGCGACTCCCCCAAGCTTTTCGCAGCGTTGCCACGTCCTTCTTCGGCACTTAACGCCAAGGCATCCACCGTACGCTCATTCTGTCTTCCCTGTTGGAACATCTCTTGCATGTCTCAACCATCTATGGACTTCCGTCCATAATGCTCTTGGTTATGTATGCTCTTTGCTATTCCACTGTAAAGGTACCGCACTCATAATGAGCGCAGCACCTTCACCCCTGAATCGTGACAATCATATAACGATATCTGTCCCTGCCCTACTGCAATTGGGTGGGTGCTGATGCCGAAGCATCGGGCTCCCTAGAAAGGAGGTGATCCAGCCGCACCTTCCGGTACGGCTACCTTGTTACGACTTCGTCCCAGTCGCTACCCCTGCCCTCGGCCGCTACCTCCTTGCGGTTAGCGCACGGACTTCAGGCATTGATAACTCCCATGACGTGACGGGCGGTGTGTACAAGCCCCGGGTACGTATTCACCGTGCCATGCTGATACACGGTTACTAGCAACTCCTCCTTCACGGGGGCGAGTTGCAGCCCCCGATCTGAACTGGCGCGTTGTTTCGCGATTTGCTTCACCTTGCGATGTTGCTGCGCATTGTCAACGCGATTGTAGCGTGTGTGTAGCCCTAGGCGTAAGGGCCATGCGGACTTGACATCATCCCCGCCTTCCTCCCCGAAGGGCAGTCCGGCTAGACACAGGTAACTAGCCGTAGGGGTTGCGCTCGTTGCGGGACTTAACCCAACATCTCACGACACGAGCTGACGACAGCCATGCAGCACCTGTAGATCACCCTCGAAGGCTGACCGATTTCTCGGCCATGCAGATCTATGTCAAACCTAGGTAAGGTTCTTCGTGTTGCATCGAATTAAACCACACGCTCCGCTGCTTGTGCGGGGCCCCGTCAATTCCTTTGAGTTTTAAACTTGCGTTCGTACTTCCCAGGCGGTATGCTTACCGGGTTTCCTGAGGTACCCAAAGCCTTAACAGCTCCAGATACCGAGCATACATCGTTTACGGCGTGGACTACCTGGGTATCTAATCCAGTTCGCTCCCCACGCTTTCGCACCTGAGCGTCAGTATATGGCCAGTTGCCTGATTTCTCCCTTGGTCTTCCTGCCGATCTCTACGCATTTCACCACTACACCGGCAATTCGAGCAACCTCTCCATAACTCTAGTCGTGCAGTTTGGCATGGCGTCAATCAGTTAAGCTGATTGGTTTCACACACCACTTGCACAACCGCCTACGTGCGCTTTACGCCCAGTAACTCCGGACAACGCTTGCCCCCTCTGTATTACCGCGGCTGCTGGCACAGAGTTAGCCGGGGCTTATTCGCGAGGTACCGTCATTATCGTCCCTCACAAAAGGAGTTTACAATCCGAAAACCTTCATCCTCCACGCGGCGTTGCTCGTTCAGGGTTTCCCCCATTGACGAAAATTCCTTACTGCTGCCTCCCGTAGGAGTCTGGGCCGTTCTCAGTCCCAGTCTGGCTGGTTGTCCTCACAGACCAGCTACCCGTCATTGGCTTGGTGAGCCTTTACCTCTCCAACTACCTGATGGGCCGCAGGCTCCTCGTTTAGCGACTTGCGCCTTTCCTCGTTACCGAGCGTATGCGGGATTAGCGTATCTTTCGATGCGTTATCCCCCACTAAACGACAGATTCCCACGTGTTACTCAGCCGTGCGCCACTCACCCCGAAGGATGCGTTCGACTTGCATGTATTAGGCACGCCGCCAGCGTTCGTCCTGAGCCAGGATCAAACTCTTCATAAGTGGTAGAACCACACAATTCAGTTGTGAAGGTGCAGAATTGATTTTTTGCGAAATACGTTTTACCGCATCTCAATCGCTTCTTGTTTCGTTGCCGTTCGCTCGGTGGAGTGAATCTCTTTCGCAACGAGGTGTATATTAGCACATAGGGTATAGGCGTGTCAAGGGGTTTTTGGAGCAATTTTGGATGAGTTTTGAAATTGGTCCGAATTGGGGGGATTCATGGTCATTATGGTGCCCGCTTCGATGGGTGTATCGCTGAGTACATCTATCAATAATTGGGCATCAGGAGCCACAAAACAGACCTTGAGCAAGGGGTTTTGGGTGACGAGTCGCCACATCAAGGTCAATTTGCTGTGCATACCACCGGTCACATCAATCCCGTATGAACCACTCGCCCCGCCCAATACCTGCTGAATATTGTCACGATGGATGTGGGGGATGCGTTGTGCGTGGGAGTCTTTGTGGGGGTCTGCAGTATATACGGCTGATTCACCCACGAGGATGATACGGGTCGGTGCAAGCGCCGGTACGCCACACAACCACTGCAACAGCATTTCAGTGGAGGCAATGGTACACCCTTGGCCACGATCAAAGCTTACATCACCATGCACCACCGGTACCAACCCATGTATGAGGGCTTGCACAATATGATCGGTCTGCCAGGCCACTACTTGCCCCTGGGCGGTCTCGACGGTGGTCGATGGTTGGAGTGACCAGGCCGGAATGTCGACTGCCAGTAAGGCATCGACTACCAAACGATTCAAGCGCAAGGCTGCTGCCGAGGTGGCAGCAAAGCCAAACCAATCGGCGTCAGCGGCTAAACCC
>JNSL01000093.1_pt1 | contig 15809 bp, 20 predicted proteins | sample 210691 | NCBI WGS metagenome assembly JNSL01 (sample SAMN02808685, study PRJNA238866) | freshwater metagenome | biome: fresh water; feature: freshwater reservoir; material: water; isolation source: water column of the freshwater reservoir Embalse de Amadorio in Spain | place: Spain: Valencia ...
TTGGCCAACCCACGGCTGATGAATACCAATTAGTTCTGGATCAGAAGAGTGCGCAGTGATTTCAACTGGACGGGTGTGAGGTGCAGGCCATGGAATTGCGTGCATGCCTACGGTTAAGCGAACGCCGTATTCACGAATCAATTCGATAACGCTGCGAACCACGCTTTGCCAGCCAAGATCTGGTTCAACACCGTGCAGCAATAAGAAGGTCTGACCTTCGCCATCGGTAACTTCAGAAAGTGTGATGTGAGGCAAGTCCATGGATTCGTAATGATCTGAATCGAAAATTGTTTTTGGACGACGACCGCGGTAGTCGTAAAGCGAATCGATGTGGAAGTAGGCAACTGGTCGATTCTTCATGGTGTCCAAGATGTGTGCCACAGCCAGGCGGCCACCGCCACCGGCATCCATGAATCCAGTTAGTCCATGAATTAGGACGATTCCAGATTCCACGCCACCGTCTATTTGGTCAGCAGGCGGCACGACAACTGTGTAGAGGTCGCGAGCTGGATACATTGTTTCTCCTAATGGTTCTTGCTATTTCTATTGTCGCTCATATGGCGGACTATTTCATTCCAAGATCACCAAGGGCGTAATGGTTGATCAGGAACCTCGAATTCTAGAAAGGCCTCAAAATCCGCTAAGATCGGGGAATTGCCGAAAGGCAAGGTAGGGCCTTTAGCTCAGTTGGTAGAGCAACGGACTTTTAATCCGTGGGTCGACGGTTCGAGCCCGTCAGGGCCCACACATCAAATCCAAAATCTAGCGAATCGTGCGTTGTTCGCTGATTGAATTACCGCCATCGATCACGATGACTTGGCCTGTGATGTAACTGGCCTCGCGGCTGGCTAGGAATCCAACAACTGCCGCAACTTCTTCTGGCGTGGCTGAACGTCCCATTGGAGTGCTGCCACCTTCATGACCTTCGCTAATACTTTGGGATGCAGTTTGAATCCAACCGGGTGCAACGGCATTTGCGGTCACGCCATGTTTTGCTTCATCGACAGCAAGTGACTTGGTTAAACCAACCATGCCTGCTTTGGTTGCGCCGTAGGCAACGTCATTACGAATCGCCATCACAGGTCCGGTCAAACTCGACATCATGATGACGCGACCTGCAGAAGATTCGCGCAAGTGGGGAAGTGAAAGCTTGGTTATGTAAAACGCGGAGTTAAGGTTTCGCGCGATTGAGTTGTGCCAACCATCAACGCTCATCGATGCGCCATCGCCCGCTTCACCAACTTCTTGCATTGGCGCATTGACACTGGTCATGCCTGCGTTGTTAACCACGATGTCTAATCCACCGAGGAATGCCAAAGCATTCGAAACCACAGTTTCTGCGGCAGAGAACTCCGTTAAGTCAGCAACACAACCTTCGACGGTGAATCCTTCAGCTTTTAATTCGGACACTCGATCGTTTAAACGATCACTGGCGCCTGTTATGTAAACGCTGGCACCCATCTGGCAAAGCAACTTTGCGCTGGCATAGCCGATGCCAGTTGGCGATCCTGCGCCAGTGATTAAAGCCTTAGATCCGGAAAGGTTAAATGGAGGTGTCATGCCACCATCGTGCCAGTGAATCGATTGCTGTGAGCGGGAAATCCGCGGTAAATGTGACCAAGTACCCATGGACCTGGTGTTTGCCAGTATCGGGAAATGGGACAATAGAGACTTATCAAGGAGAGACGTTTAATGGCTAACAACAGTCCGGGTTATGCAATTACTTTGCGTGTTGAGCTATCGCCCGAATCATCTTCCACCGCAAGCTTGGCGCAGGCAGTTATTGATACTGGCGCTGCGCTGACTGCGCTCGACGTTGTTGAATCCAGTCACGAACGCATGGTCGTTGACGTTACCTGTGACACTTCCGATCCAGATCATGCCGATCGCGTGACCGCTGCGATTGCAGGAATCGCAGGCGCAAACGTTCGCAAAGTCAGCGATCGCACATTCTTACTTCACCTCGGCGGCAAGTTAGAAGTTAAGCCAAAAGTTCCACTTCGTACTCGCGATGATCTTTCTCGTGCTTACACACCAGGTGTGGCACGAATCTGTATGGCAATTTATGAAGAGCCAAGTGACGCCCGTCGCCTAACCATTAAGCGCAACACCGTTGCCGTGGTGACTGACGGATCTGCAGTTCTAGGTCTTGGCAACATCGGCCCAGCTGCAGCGCTTCCTGTGATGGAAGGTAAAGCTGCATTGTTCAAGCAGTTCGCTGATGTTGATGCTTGGCCAGTTTGTCTTGATACTCAAGACGTAGATGAAATTGTTCGCACGGTCCAGATCTTGGCTCCGGTTTATGGTGGCATCAACCTAGAAGACATCTCGGCACCTCGTTGCTTTGAAATCGAAGCTCGTCTGCGCGAACTGCTAGACATCCCGGTTTTCCATGACGATCAACATGGCACTGCAATTGTTGTGCTGGCAGCGCTAACTAACGCGCTAAAGATCGTTAAGAAGAATCCTGCAGATCTAAAGATTGTGATGAGTGGCGCGGGCGCAGCGGGAACTGCAGTTGCTCAACTGCTATACGAAGCCGGAATGAAGAACATCACGGCTTATGACACTGAAGGTGCGATCTATAAAGATCGGCCAAACAGCGAATCAACCAGCGAATGGATGATGGCCAACACCAATAAGGCAGGTGTCACTGGCAAGCTTGGCGATGGTCTAGCTGGAGCAGACGTATTCATTGGCGTAAGTGCACCGAACATTTTGACTGAGGCTGATGTGGCGTCAATGGCTAAAGACTCGATCGTGTTCGCAATGGCAAATCCTGATCCAGAAATTGATCCAGTAATTGCCGCCAAGCACGCAAAGATTGTGGCAACTGGTCGAAGTGATTATCCAAATCAGATCAATAACGTTTTGGCGTTCCCGGGAATCTTCCGTGGCTTGTTGGACGCAGCATCTTCAAAGATCACAACTGAGACTTTGTTAGCAGCAGCCCACGCCATCGCAGATTGTGTTTCCCCTGAGCAACTAAACGCCAGCTACATCGTGCCTAGCGTCTTTGATCCAAAGGTTGCTAAGTCAGTGGCTAAAGCCGTGGAAGACGTGGCCCGCAAGGCCTAACTTGACTTCTGGCGTAGTTGAAAGTTAAACTAAATTAGTTCAATTTTCAACTATTAAGGAGTCGCTATGACTGATCTTTCTTCAATCGCGGGAACCTGGGTTATTGACCCATCACATTCACGTTTGGGTTTTGAAACCCGTCACGCAGTAATCACAAAGGTCCGCGGACACTTTGCAGATTTCGAAGGCACCATCGTTGTTGGCGCTGACGCTGCATCTTCTTCTGCCAAAGTCACAGCAAAGCTTGACTCAATCGATACCGGCTCTGCCGATCGTGACGGTCACCTAAAGAGTGCTGACTTCTTCGACACCGAAAACACAAACGAACTTATCTTTGAATCAACCGCAATCAAGGCAACTGGCGACACATTCGTAGTCACCGGCAACCTAACCATCAAGGGTGTAACAAACAGCATCGACATCGCTGTTGAACCAACCGGAACTGCAACAGATCCATTTGGTAACGACCGCGCAGGATTCGAAGGCACTGCTGAACTAAGTCGTAAAGATTACGGTTTAGTTTGGAATGTAGCCCTAGAAACTGGCGGCTTCCTAGTCAGCGACAACATCAAGTTGCAGCTAGACATCTCAGCAATAAAGCAGTAATTACTAAAGCTTTCCCAGAAAAAACTAAAGAGGATCGATGCCTAGGCATCGGTCCTCTTTTGGTTTGCTATTTGGAATACAGCGGTGGATTAGAACGCGTCACGCAGGCGTTCGATAACGCTCTTACGTGTGATGTTGTTCTTTTCCATGTTGTACGAGCGCACGATGTAGTTAACATCGGAATTGCGGTGCTCGCCAATGGCATTGTTGATTAGGACTGCATAGTTTGATTCCAATGCAGGGAATCCAACAACGGATTCGGTTTCGTTCATTTGAACACTCATGGTGTTTTCTCCTTCAGATGTGGGGGTCTCCCACATCTCAATTGTCCCAGACCTTTATGAATGCCTCCTTACGAAAAGGTGGCTAGAGCCTTAAATCCCGTGTGAACCCTGCCACATTTCGTTGAATTCTCAACTAAATCGTGACCCAGGCCACACTGCGCGTACGATTACCAGTTATGAACAACTCTGATTTAACACACATTGATGCAGCTGGCAATGCCCACATGGTTGATGTTGCCGATCGCGAAGTTACCACTCGCACTGCAACAACAGTTGGTCGCGTACTGCTTTCCAAGGAAGTCGTCACACTTCTTCGTGATGGCGCAGTGCCAAAAGGCGACGTGCTAGCTACGGCACGAATTGCCGGCATCATGGCAACTAAGCGCACCCCAGATTTGATTCCGCTCTGCCACCCAATTGCAGTTCACGGAGTTTCCGTAGAACTAGTCGTGGTCGATGAAGGCGTTGACATCACTGCCACCGTAAAGACTGCCGATCGCACTGGCGTTGAGATGGAAGCCTTAACCGCTGTGGCTGTTGCTGGCTTAACTGTGATCGACATGGTCAAGGCAATTGACCCAGGTGCCACGATTACTGATGTGAAAATGACTCACAAAGACGGCGGTCGTAACGGGGAATGGAACCGAAGCTAAATGGCTGTTCGTACTGCAGTAGTTATCACCGCGAGTAATCGCGCAAGTGCTGGCGTGTATGCCGACACAAGCGGTGAAATTCTGGCTGCCGGTTTAACCAAACTTGGTTACGAACTTAAAGATCCAATTGTGATTCCAGATAACATTTCACAGATTCAAGCTGCCATCGAACTTTCACTTGCTGGCAAAGTTGATTTAATCGTCACAACTGGTGGTACTGGAGTTTCGCCGCATGATGTGACACCTGAAGCAACTGCTCCGCTGATCAAAAAACTTCTTCCCGGAATTCCAGAAGCATTCCGCGCTTATTCGCGAGATCGAGTTCCAACAACAGATCTATCTCGAGGTCTAGCTGGCGTTACTGGTTCATCATTAATTATTAACCTGCCTGGTTCACCAGGCGGCGTGAAGGACGGACTAGTCATCATTGAGCGTCTGGCAGGACATGTCCACGACCAGATTGCGGGCGTAGACCACACGCCTACGATTAAGGCATGAGCCAACCACTTCGCATCACAACGCGCGCAAGTGATCGGATAAAGCGCAAGCAATTGCGCCGCATGAAATCTTTTGCCACTGGACTCTTACTTGCCTCGGCAGTCGTTTATGTTTTTGCAAAACGTGCTGAAGCTGCTGGTGCACCGGAATGGGTTAGTTACGTTCGAGCTGCTGCCGAAGCCGGAATGATCGGTGGCTTAGCTGACTGGTTTGCCGTCACTGCACTGTTCCGTAGACCACTTGGCTTACCTATTCCACACACTGCGATCATTCCAACTCGCAAAGATGCAATTGGTGCCAGTCTGGGTGAATTCGTTGGCGATAACTTCCTGTCCGAAGAAGTAGTTCGCAGCAAACTTCAATCTGCAGACATCGCTAACCGCTTAGGTGGCTGGCTAAGCAACCCACAAAATGCCAAGCAAGTTACTGATGAACTTTCGGGTGTAGTTGCCTGGGCAACGTCCCTTGGTGATGACGAAGACATTGCTGAAGTTATCGAAGAATCATTTCGTCGCACCGCCGAGAACTTTGACATTGCAAAGCCACTCGGAATCTTCTTAGTTAAGGCCGTAGAAAATGATGCTCACACCCCAATCGTGGACATGTTGGCAAAAGCAATTCAAGACTGGTTAGAAAATGATCCAGCTCGGGCCAAGGGCTGGATTGATAAGCAATTACCTAAGTGGTTGCCAGGACTTGGAAAAGATAAAGCTGGTGAATGGCTTTACGAGCGCTTGATTGAACTTAGTAAAGAAGTGCAAGAAGATTACGATCATCCAATTCGGCACTCGATTGAACGGCTTTTACATCGATTCGCAGATCAACTGCAATCTGATCCGGTAATCATCGAGCGAGTTAACGCTGCCAAGATGCGATTAGTCGATCGCCCAGAAGTTCGCCACACAATTTCTGACATTTGGATTTCAACAAAGAAGACTTTGCGTCAGGAAGCTGCAAATCCAGACAGCGAATTGCGAACTCGCGTAACAACTCTGATTGCAAACTTTGGAACTAAAGTTTCAGCCGATCGCCAATTACAAGAAACTATTGATACTGCGCTAGAAAATGCCGCAACTCATTTAGTTGATCGGTACCGAGACGAAATCGCAGCCGTAATCAGTGACACTGTGGCCCGATGGGATGCCGGCGACACTGCAAAGAAGATCGAACTTCAAGTTGGCCGCGATCTGCAATTCATTCGAGTTAACGGCACGATCGTTGGGGCATTAGCTGGAATTGCAATTCACGCGATTGGTGAACTAGTAGTTCGTTAGAAAGCTGCGCGATTCAATCGATCATTGATTGCTTGCGCTAAACCATCGCCACTTGGTGGCACAACATAAATAGTTTTGAGCTTCAAGTCATCGCCAGCGCGCAAGGAACTATAAAGCTCATGAGCAAAGTCCTCAATGGTTGCTGGTGTTGCCAGGCGAATTAATCCGGTTGGTGTTGGAGTTTGCGCCAGAGCCAAGAATCCAGCATTGTTCTCAAATTCCGTTTCAGAACCGGTGATCAGAACTACCTGAGCAGTTGGGGAGTAGTGCGAATCTAAGGCTCCACTAACTCTGGGTATGTTTGTCGTTTCTTCAGAAACTTCAACGCCAGTGATTTGCTTTATGTCAGCAGCAGTAACTGCACCTGGACGCAAAATAACGGGCTGGGATCCAGTTGCTAACACGATCGTGGATTCAACTCCGACTTGGCAATCGCCACCATCCAAAATCAAATCTCCGTGGCCGTTCAGGTATTCACCTAAGTCAGCAGATACATGCGCTGCACTTGTTGGTGAAACATGACCGAATCGGTTGGCACTTGGCGCTACTACGCCCTTCACACCATTGGCCTTAAGGTGCTTCAATAACTCTTGAGCGATTGGGTGACTTGGAACTCGAACTGCAACCGTGTCTTGATTGCCGGTCACAGAATTGCTGGCAAGTGCGGTACGCGGCCCAACGATCGTTAATGGTCCAGGCCAAACTGCATTAGTTAAATCAATTGCCCACTGTGGCAACTCAGTGATCCATTCTGATACGTCAGCAGCACTTGCAACGTGGACAATCAGTGGATGATCGGCTGGTCGCTCTTTAGCTGCAAATACTCGGGCAACTGCGGATTCATCTAAGGCATTAGCTGCAAGGCCATAAACCGTTTCAGTTGGAATTGCACACAACTTTCCCGAAGCAAGGGCTGTGACGGCTTGCGCAATGTCATTAGTAATCATGAATGCAACCGAACTGACTTCAAGGGTTTAACTCCACCAGAAAGCAGTAGCAATACCTAGATACAAAGTGATTAAGGCAGCGCCTTCAAACCAAGTTGATTGCCCATCGGAAACCACAACGATTGCGATGAAGACAGCCATGAACATTACGGCCAACAAGAGCGGTGACAAAACCAGAGTGAAAGTTGCTGCGCCTACTAGTGGAGCTGCAAGTGCAATTAGTGGCGCAATAATCATTGCGACCTGAACCGGGGACTGCAAAATGATTTGCAAGGCATAACTTTGCTGACCGCGAGCAGCTAACTGGATTCCGGAGAACCCTTCAACCACGTTGCTGGCAAGGGCAACGATGATTAAGCCAGCAAAAGCTTCAGAGATTCCTAAAGTCGACATTGCAGTTGGCAACACATCCACAAACCAACTGGAAACCACAATCGATCCTGTTAGCGCAACTAAAACCATCAGCGCTGCCACGTTAAATGGCCACTGACCATGTTCGTCTGCTTCAGCTGCGGCGACAAGGGCTTCGTTGGATCCAGTAATTGGAGACTCGTGATCAACGTGACGAATTGTGTCTGGGATTGAAGCCAGGAACAAAACAATCAAAAGCAGGGAAATGATGACAGTGATTTCACGTTCATACTCCACAGCTGGGGTATTGAACGATGCTGCCAAGGATGGAATTGCCAGAGCGAAAACGGAAAGTGCCAGCAACATACTGAGCTGACGAGCGGAAACTACGTTGAACGCTTGTCGACCAAACTTACGACCGCTAACCACGAAGGCAATACCCATAACGAGCAGGATGTTTGCGATAACGGATCCCACGATTGTGGCTTTAACGATTTCATAAAGCCCGGCTTTAAGCGCAAACAGAATTACGAAAATCTCAGGCAAGTTACCCAGTAAGGATTGCAGGGTTCCGTTAAGACCTTGACCAATTCGATCGCTAATCGCTTCCACACTTCGAACAACTAATCGAGCGATCGCACCTAAAGCAACTGTTGCAGCCAAAAATGACAGAACCGGATTTCCATTTGTGTTGTGCAAGATGCCAGCAGCAATTGAAACGCCAACAACAATGGCCAGAAGTCTGCGATCTGAGTGGCTTAGTACTGCCAAACCATGTGGTCGATCAACCGTGATAGTTGCAACCGCGCCAGCTTTAGCTGCTCGGCGTCCACGCTGGGATCTAGAGACTTTTTCCGAAGGTGGCTGGGGATCAACTCTGCGACGTGACATAACTTGAATCTTACCGTTATTGAAATATGTGAAGTTATCCCTTGATTTCTGCGGTTACATACGCAGATTTCAATGCATTGATTAATTCAGTTCGCAAGGTTTGTGCGCGCTGCGCAAATCCCAATTGCAGTTCAGCAAACTTATCTCGCCCAGCTTGAGTTTCAACCGGAATTGGAACGACACCAAGATCAGCTAAATCATAAGGCGCTGTTTGCATGTCAACTGTTCGGATCTCCTTAGCTAACGCAAAAGCGCTGCGAACGATTTCGGAACCAACAATCGGAGCGAATCTTTGTGAATGTTTATACAAATCCATGTTGGCGTGCAGGCAGCCTGGTTGCTCAACTTCGTTTTGATCGATGCGTGTTAGTTGCAATGGATTTAGTGGAGCGGCTATTGGAGTAAAGAATCGGAAGGCATCAAAGTGAGTGCAGCGCAGGCCAACTTCATCAATCGTGGCCTGAATCTCTTCTTGGCTCAGACGCAGTGGCCACTTTTCGTGTCTGACATCTTCGGCGCCAAGCACCATGGCCCATTCGTGCAAACCAAAACAACCCGAACGAACTGAACGTTCTTGAGTTTTAGTCAAGAAGTCGATCAAGCCAATTGCGGCCTCTTGATTTTTGGTTAACCATTCCTTACGAATCTGGATTTTGTTATCGATGAATTCGTAACTTCCAGATGGAAAGTCTTCGGATTCAATTTCTGTAGCTTCCAAAGATTTTCCAAAGCCAGGATGCCAATTTAAAAGCTTGTTTGTACTGATCGGGTAGTACTCAAATAAAAAGTCATCGACTGGGTGACTTTCCTGGCGAGATCTGCGCTCCAAGCGCGGCGTAATCCACGGCAACACTTTTGTTTGGTGATCCTCGCGCAGGCTGTGCCAAATGTTGGCAGGTAACAATTCTTCAGTCATGTGCTAACTCGCAAAGTCCGTAATCACTTGGCTGTGGCCATCAATGCAATGATCAACCGCGCTGCGAGCCAATAGTGCGCCAACCACATTGCCAGTTCCGCAATACGCGCCAACTGCCCAAACACCTGGCTGCACTTCTTTTACCATTGGCAAACCGGTGTTGGTGTAACTGACGATTGCAGCCCAATGATGTTCAACCGGCGCGGTCACACCTAGGTCTTCAAGTTTGCGTTCTAGATAATCGCGCATGATTTGCGTTGGTTCAACTATATCTGTTGCTTCTTGTTCCAAAGCCAAGTCACGACCACCACCAATTGCAATCCGACCATCTGGAAGTTGTTGCCAATAGTCCCAGCCTTGCCGAACATAAACCGCGTATTGCATCTTGATTTTGGTTTCAGGCGCAGTCGAAATCATCTGCAAGCGAGTTGGTTGCACTTGATCAGCAATTTCTGGCAGTGCTTTACCTAAGTTGCCATCAACGGCAACCACGATGTGTTTGGCCTTAATGCTGCCCTGTTCGGTTGTGACTTTCCCGGATTCAATTTTGATTGCTGGAGAATGCGTAAAGATTTGTGCGCCAGCTGCTTGGGCAAGGTTTGCTAACAACACAGCTCGCTTAGCCGGATGAAAAGTTCCATCTGTTGGAATCAAGATTCCAATACCTTGTTCGCCTTCGTAATCTTCAACTGGAAATCCATCAGCAAGTAACGCGTCACGATGCGCATAGGTATCGATAAGTTCTTCTGCATCTTCGCCGCGATTTAACTCGCCAATTCGAAGTGCGCCAATTCGAGATACGGCATCTGGCGTAGTGGATTCGATGCGATCCATTTCATCGAGGGTGTGCTGGTAAAGCGCAGTTGCTCGCTGGATGCCCAAATCTTTTCGAACATTGTGATGAAAATCTGCAATGCCAGCAAGTAGTAATCCACCATTGCGACCAGCAGCGCCAGCAGCAATTCGATCTGAATCGATCCCAATTACATTTAGTCCGCGCTGGGCTGCATGCAATAGTGCAGTCAGTCCGGAGCCTCCAAGTCCAACTACAACAAGGTCAGCTTCGAGGTTGGTTGTGAGTTTTGGAAATTCTGGGCGCTCGATGTTGATATCCCACACGATGCCCATTGAGTTTCCATTTCATTCGCAGTTTGAATTAGGTTTTTCAATCCTTAGGTATCAGCATAGGAGTATGAGTTCTACGCCCAACAATCCTGACGAAACTGCGGATGCAAAGTCCCAGAGTTCGGCAAAGTTACGGGCCTTGTTAGATGGCGTCGAATTAACACCTGAGCAAACCAGTGATGATGTTGCGCCGCCAACTAATCGCGATCGCGAATTACTAGAAGACGTCCCACCACATCACGGCTAGGGAATTAGAAACTAGGGAAGCAGAGCGATCGTAAATCCTTGATTCGAAACATTTCCCGCAATACTTATTGCCGCTACTGAATCCACACCGACAATGATCGAACTAGTTGTCGATCCACCAGAAAACATCGAGCTCTTGCCGCTTGATGGAATCGCAAGAATTCTGGCACGCGAAGCAATCAGAATTCCAGTGCTAAATCCATCATTGCTAGATCCGTAAACATCAATGACATTTCCAACATTCAAAAGTGATGCGCTCGTGCTGGCACTTACTGGAAGTGATACTGCAACATAGTTTTCGGGCAATCCTGTGAGCAACCCGGACCCAATCAGATCACTATTACTAATTGGTTGATTTGCTGCAATCGAATGCGCTAACACTCGGCCAACAAGTGCCGTTGGTTCTGCTTGCAACGTGGACCAAGCCAAATCATCTGGCAATGTTTTTTGGACAAAGTCCGATGCCGTCAAAGTCGTGCCAGCACTTAATGCTCCGGTTGCAACCAGGACTTTAGTTTGGGATCCAGGACTTGGAATCACAATGCTGAGTGCGATTAGTGTGCCAAGCCCAGCAAGGGTGGCGGCGATTGAGCGGCGATACCTAACTATCAAGGGATAGTACTTATGCAGAAATTCAAGGTTTTTCATAGTTGTGCCACGATAAGTCGAATTCAGATTTCGCGACTTAATTTGTCCACAGGTACGATTGCCAGAGTCGAAAGGAAATCATGCCTACATATCAATACGTGTGCGGTCAATGCGATGCGCCACTTGAAGTAGTCCAATCCTTCTCTGACGACGCATTAACTACTTGTCCAGAATGTAAAGCTGAAGCCTTGAAAAAGGTTTACGGCTCAGTCGGCGTAGTTTTCAAGGGCTCTGGTTTTTATCGAAACGATTCCCGCGGGACGACAACTTCCGCAACCCCAAGTTCAACGGACTCGAGTTCAGCAGCAACACCGGCTGCAAGTCCTGCGCCAGCCGCAGCTCCCGCACCGGCTAGCACCCCAAGCCCAAGTGCTTAAGTTTGGTTTAGTTGCAGCCCTTGGGGCAGCACTTGGATCACTTGCTCGATTACAAATTTCTTATTGGGTTCAGACCCCAAGTGAAACATCTTTTCCGTGGTCAACTTTTATTGTCAATGTCATTGGCGCATTACTAATTGGATTGATCGCCAGCTCGCCAAACATTATGAATAACGAAACCCGTCGTCACTTTGTTGTCACGGGTGTTCTTGGGGGTTTCACAACCTTCTCGGCAATTGCGGTGGAAACCATACAGCTTGCTAGCACTCCGTTGATTTCAATTACCTATGTCGTCGCCACGTTCGCAGTTGGTATTGCGGCTACGCACATCGGCAGCTTGCTGGGTGATCACAAATGAACTTAATGTTGTTTGTTATCGCAGCCGCGCTAGGTGGCTTCATCAGGTTTGCAGTTGAGTACTACTTGCCACCAGTTGGAAGCTCGGCATTTCCACGCGCGACTTGGTTAGTAAATGTTGCAGGTGCTTTGTTACTTGGAATGGTTTTAGCGTTGCCAGGGGAATGGCAAGTAATCCTGGGAATTGGATTCTGTGGCGCACTTACAACATTTAGTGGTGTGAGCTTGCAGATACATCGAAGACTAACTGCCCAAGCATTTAGGCCGGCAATGATTTACGCCGTTACTTTGATCACCGGCGGCGTAGTTGCGGCGGGTGCTGGCCTGTTTCTCGGCCGCTTCTTATTTAGCTAATTTGAATAACGCGACTTGGTGTAACGATTAAATCGATAAGTGCATCGTGCGGTTCACTTGGGACTGATTCATCAACTTCGTCATCAAACACCAAACAAATCCGAATTGGACCACCAGTTGCATGTGTTGGGACATTAGCCAAAGCCCGGTCGTAATAACCAGCCCCGCGACCTAAGCGAGAACCATCACGCCCAACTCGAAGCGCTGGAATCAGAATTGCACTTGCACTAGCGATATCAATGGCAGCAGGCATCGGTTCAAAGATGCCGTAACTGTTCTTAACTAAATCCGTACCATCAAATCCCCAAGCAAGGGAATTTCCGGGCTTCATGATTGGTAGTGCAACTTCTTTGCCAAGGTCACGCAAATTTGTTCGCAGTTGATCAGTTGGTGGTTCAGTTGCCATCGAAACAAAACAGGTAACTAACTGACCTGGGCACAATGCAGCCCAATCATGATTCGCGATAGCGATTCCAGCTGCAGAAATTTCGGCACTACTGCGCGCAGATCTAGCCGAGATTGACTGCTCGCGCACTGTGTCTTTAGAACGACTTACCATTCCTTAACCGTATTGCCAGTAAAGTCTAGGTATGGGCAACAGGGGCACGATTAATAAAGCCGTAATTCCAGTAGCGGGATTGGGCACTCGGTTTTTGCCAGCAACTAAGGCAACCCCAAAAGAAATGCTTCCAGTTGTTGATAAGCCGGCTATTCAATATGTAGTTGAAGAAGCTGTAGCCGCTGGAATCAACGATGTGCTCTTTGTTACTGGCCGAAATAAAGATTCTTTAGAAAACCACTTCGATCGCGCGCCCAGCCTGGAACGCACGTTGGCCGAACGCGGCGCATTTGAAATGCAAAGTGAAATTTCTGAATTAGCAGACTTAGCTGCGATGCATTACGTGCGTCAAGGTGTGCCAATGGGATTAGGTCATGCTGTGAGCATGGCTAAAGAACACGTTGGCAATCAACCATTTGCAGTTTTACTTGGCGACGATTTAGTTGATGCTCGCACTCCAGTTTTGCCAGACATGTTTGCAGCGCAAGCAAAATTTGGTGGCAGCATTCTTGCGTTAATGGAAGTTCCCGAAGATCAAATTCATTTGTATGGTTGTGCCGCAGTTACACCGACTGATAACCCAGACATTGTTCGCGTTACTGAGTTGGTGGAAAAGCCAGCTGCCGGAACTGCGCCAAGCAACTTGGCAGTGATTGGTCGCTACGTGATTGATCCAGCGATTTTTGGATTGTTAGAAAATCTTGCACCTGGTCGCGGTGGCGAAATCCAATTAACGGACGCCTTAGCTTCCTTGATTGATATGCCAGCTGAATCTGGCGGCGGTGTCCATGCTGTGGTGTTCCGCGGCAAACGTTATGACACTGGCGACAAACTTTCCTATTTAAAGAGTGTGGTTTCCATTGCGCTTGATCGAGATGATTTAGGTCCAGATCTTCGGGCTTGGCTGACTTCGTACTTGGCGGGCAAGATTTAATGCGCTCAGTCGAGCAACACTTAGAAGCGGTTCTGGCAGATGTAGCACCGCTGGAATCTTTAGAAGTTGGATTACTCGGCGCAGTTGGCTGCGTACTTGCCGAACAAGTTACAACTGAAGATGAAGACAAAGAACATGTGTTGCTGCCACAAGGAACTGCAATCGGTGCTCGACATGTTGCACTGTTAGCTGCAGCAAACTTAGGTCGAATTTGGGTTCATCCAAAACCTCGCGTTGTGATCCTGACAGTGGGTAGCGATTTAGCTGACCCAGGAACTTTGGAAGATCTTCGCCCGGACATCAATGGCATTGCATTAACAACTGCATCAACGGCAGCTGGCGCAATGACGTTTCGCGTTGGGCCACTGCAAAGTGATTCAGACTTAATCAGATCTGCCATCGAAGATCAGTTAGTTCGCGCCGATGTAATCATTACAGCGTGTGGGATGAACGCTGGCGATTATGACTTGCTTACTAATGTGCTTCGAGAGCTTGGCCGAGTCGAGATTTCCCGAGTAAATATGACTCCTGGTGGAGCCCAAGGCTTTGGCGTTATTGGCCCAGACTCCACGCCAATTTTCGTGTTGCCAGGTAACCCAGTTGGCGCCTTACTTTCCTTTGACATCTTCGTGCGACCGCTGATTCGAAGGCTTATGGGTCACAGCAAATTGCATCATCGAATTATTGAAGCTCGTCTGGAAACAACTATCGATGGCGCTGGTGATGATGCACGTTATGTGCGAGCGCATGTGTCGAAGTCTGGCAATGTGCCAGTAGTTCGTTCGCTGGAAAACAACAACGATCATCCGCTGGCTGGTTTAGGAACTGCAGATGCATTAGTTGTTGTACCTGCTGGAACTTCGCGTTTGAATGCTGGTGAAACCGTAAAAGTTATTCAACTTGATGCTTTGAGTGATGAATAACTAAGGTGAGCAAGTGACGAAAGCTTGGCCGGCCACTTTGAGCCACGGTGATGTGAGAGTTCGACCGCTCCGCGTTCGCGATGCCAGAAGATGGCAACAGTTGCGACAAACAAATAATGACTGGCTACAAGAGTGGGAAGCCACATCACCAATGCCAAGTCTTGAGCCACCTCCAACGTTTCGACAAAGTGCCAAGCGCATGTTGGCTGAGGCCAAACTAGGTCGCACTATGCCATTCGTTGTCGAATACCAAGGAACCTTCGTTGGCCAGATCAACGTTTCGGACATAACGTACGGATCGCTTCGGGGCTGCCACTTCGGCTACTGGATAGATGAGTCTGCTTCGGACAAGCGAGTTATGACCACGGCCGCAGCCTTGGTTACCGACCACTTGCTAGAAACTCTGAAATTGCACCGGATCGAAATCGCAGTGCGGCCTGAGAATATTCCAAGTAACCGCTTGGCAATTCGCTTGGGCTACAGCTTCGAAGGTGTTCGCCCAGCCTTCTTGCACATCAATGGCCAATGGCGAGATCACAACGTCTACGTCATGATGCCCGATACGATCTCGGGCTCAGTGATCGATCACATCTTCAGCTAGCGCGACACGAGCACGCGATAACCCTTTAGTTCCGCAAGATATCGGGGATTTAGCCGTACCGTAAATAACCATGACCGGCTTGTTATATCTCATCGTTGTAGTGATGTGGGCCGTTGTCTTAGTTCCGATCTGGTTAAAGAGTCACGACCGCGCTCAAGTTGAAAAAGGTTTGCGCGAAGAAGGCGAA